>Ga0153915_10000337_pt1 | contig 42953 bp, 38 predicted proteins | sample Opewatmetagenome_2_FD_107003 | JGI IMG/M metagenome (GOLD analysis project Ga0153915, IMG submission 107003) | Freshwater wetland microbial communities from Ohio, USA - Open water 3 Core 3 Depth 3 metaG | ecosystem: Environmental > Aquatic > Freshwater > Wetlands | place: USA: Ohio, Lake Erie...
CCGCCGCCCGACGTCTCCTGGCGCGACTTCCCCGGCCTCGTCGAGCGCTGGTGGAAGCACGGCCCCGGGCCGCAGGGCGGGCCGGTCGGCATCCGCTAGCGCGAGTGCGCGGGCGCCGAGCGCCGCCTCCGCAGGCTCGTCCGCTGGGGCGGGCGTCCGCGGTCCCGCACGCGTGGCGAGGCGCTCCGGCGCGAGGGTCCCGACCCGTCAGGGCTGGGCCGCCGCGGCCGGCTCGCCCTATCTCCACCGCGGAGATCCCCATGCCCCTCGTCCGCATCTCGTTTCGGCACGGCCGGCCGCCGGGAACCGGCAAGGCCATGGGCGACGCCGTCCACCAGGCGATGGTGGAGACCATCGGCGTGCCGCCCCTCGACCGCTTCCAGCTGATCGACGAGCACGATGCCGACGGCCTGGTCTACGACCCGGCCTATCTCGGCATCGTGCGAACCGACGGCGTGGTCTTCGTGCAGATCACGCTCAATGCCGGCCGAACCGTCGAGCAGAAGAAGGCGCTCTATGCGCGCATCGCCGAGTTGCTCGGCGAGAGGGCCGCCGTCCGGCCGCAGGACGTCCTCGTGAGCCTCGTCGAGGTGGCCCGCGAGAACTGGTCGTTCGGGAACGGCGTGGCCCAGTACGCCACCTGAAGCTGCGGGCAGCAGGCGCCCCTGGGCGGCGCCCCCTGGGTACGGGGTAGGTGCCGGGTGTCGGAAAGCGTCGAGGGGGTCCGCTGACGTGGCCCGCAGCGTCAGCCGTCGCCGGGTACGTCGACGGCGGAGTGCTGCGCCGCCGGGACGGTGGCCGCGCGAACGGCGCCCTGAGCCACCGGCCCGCGTCCGGATGGTCCCGTGGCGAGCCAGGAGCCGGCGAGGATCAGGACGAAGCCGATCCCGGTACCGAAGGTGAATGGCTCGCCGAGCAGCGCGACGCCGGCGGCCACCGCGACCGCCGGGTTCACGTACGTGATCACCGTCGCGCGCACCGGCCCGACCTCGGCGATGAGGCGGAAGAAGAGCAGGAACGCCACCGCCGTGCACACCACCCCGAGCACGGCCACCGCGCCGATCACCGCGTGGGAGGGAGTCGCCGCCGGGAGCTGGGCGATGCCCAGCGGCGCGTAGGCGAGCGCGCAGAGCCCGAGCGAGGCCGCCACGACGTCACGGCTCGGGAGGCCGGCCAGGCGCCGCGAGACGATCAGCGGGCCGAGCGCGTATCCGAGAACCACGAACGCCATCTCCGCGATGGCGGCCGCGTCGCCGCCGCCGATGTCGAGCCCGAGCAGGGCGACGACGCCGGCGAGCCCCACGCCGAGGCCGACCAGGCGCCGCGCGCCGAGGGGCTCGTGGGCTCCGCTCACGCGGGAGAGGAGCGCGCCGACGAGCGGGACCGAGGCCACGAGCAGGCCCGACAGCGAACTCGTGAGGCGGCGCTCGGCGTCGGACAGGAGCCACCACGGGAGGGCGACCTCGACGAGGGCGAAGAGGAGGATCGGCCGCCAGCGCGGCAGCAGCGCGCACAGGTCGCCGCGCCTCAGGACCGCGGGCAGCAGCAGGAGCGCGCCGATGGTGGTGCGCAGGAACACGAGGCTCGCGGGCGTGAGCTCCCGCACCGCGACCTTGATGAACAGGTACGGGATCCCCCAGATCACCGACAGCGCGGCGAACAGCAACCAGCCTCGGCGTGTCACTGCGAGCGACCTCCCGGGCGCGGCGGGAGGCCGCGATATGTGAGCGGCCGATGGACCATGCAAGGCCTTTTCGAGTCACCTGCCGGTGCTCGGACCGGTGGAGAGAGCGGACGTGCCGGTGCTCTGGCGCGACTCGTGCGGTGGCGTCCATCCGCCCCCGTCACCCGCGGAGGCCTCGCCGGGCGAGCTCGAGGCGAGAGGCAAGGCGCTCCACGCCGCCATGATCCACGCGCGTGCGGAACGAAGTGCCCGGGCGCCGTACGCGCGTCTCGCGGGGCCAAGCGAAGGAGACGACGAGCGGGCGCCGCCTGGCGGCGGGGTGGGCGCAGGTCGGGTGACGGAAAGCGTCGGAAGGGTCCGCGCCGCTGACGTGGCCCGTCAGGTGGGCGCCGGTGCGCGCTGGCGCGCCGGGACGGCGAGACGGCTAGAACTCGATGACGATCGGGCCCTTGCGCGCCTCGGGGCGAGGTGGCTGCCGCGTGGGCAGTCGGATCTCGACCTCGAGGCAGGGGCGCTCGTCCCGCTCGCGCTCGCGTTCGCGCCGCTTCTTCTCTAGTTCCGCGATGATCCAGGGCGGCACCATGTCGGCCTCCAGACCAGCGACGTTCGATCCACCTTCCGTATTCTCTTCCCTGCAATCGGGAGACCAGGGCGGACGCGCCCATACCCCGGGCCGGCGCGGAATCGCGGGGTCGTGGACGGGGGTCGAGGCGCGGAGGGGCGCGCCCAGCGATATCGCTAGCGGTAGCGCCTCGGGCGCCAGGAGCCGACGAGCCTGGGCTTGCCGCCTCCGGCGTCCCGGGCCGGCTCGCCGCCGGTCGGGCGGGCGTGGCCGGCGGGATGGCGGTGCGCCTCGTGGACGCCGGGGCGCGAAGTGCCCGGCCGCCTCGCGGCGCCGCCCCGGGGCGGGCCCGCGTGGGCTCGCGCCTCGACGGCGCGCGAGAGCTCGGCCTGGAAGATCGCCGAGCCGCGCGGGACCTCGGCGCGCGGGACCGCCGCCCGCGTGAGCCGCTCGATGCCGGCCAGCAACTCTGCCTCATCCGGGGAGGCGAAGCTCGAGGCCCGGCCGCTCGCCGCCATCCGCGCGGTGCGGCCGATGCGGTGGACGTAGTCCTCCGGGACGTGGGGCAGGTCGAAATTGACGACGTGCCCGATCTCGGCGACGTCGATGCCGCGGGCGGCGATGTCGGTGGCGACGAGGACGCGGTAGGTGCCGTCCTTGAAGCCGTCGAGCGCCGCGCGGCGCTGGCCCTGCGAGCGGTCGGCGTGGATGCGGGCCACCTTGAGGCCGGCCCGATCGAGGCTCTTCGCCACCTTGTCGGCCCGGCGCTTGGTCCGGGTGAAGACCAGCGTGGAGAGATCGTCTCCCTCGAGCAGCGCGAGGAGCAGCGGCAGCTTCTCCTGCTGGCCGGCGAGGTACACGGCCTGGATGGCGCGGGCGGCGGTGGTGCCGCTGCGGGCCACCTCGACGCGGGCCGGGTCGCGCAGGTGCTCGCGGGCGAACTCGGCCACTTCGGCCCCCATCGTGGCGGAGAAGAGGAGCGTCTGCCGGACCCTGGGCAGGCGGGTCAGGATGCGGGTGAGCTGGGGCTTGAAGCCCATGTCGAGCATCCGGTCGGCCTCGTCGAGCACCAGCACCTCGATCTGGTCGAGCCTGGCCGTGCCCTGCTGGAGGTGGTCGACGAGCCGCCCGGGGGTGGCGATGACCACCTCGCGCCGGTCGCGGAAGGCCTGGGTCTGGTTGCCCATGCCGACGCCGCCGATGACCACCGCTCCCCGCACCTGGCGGGCCCGGCCGAAGCGCTCGAGCTCCTCCCCGATCTGGATCGCCAGCTCGCGCGTGGGGGCGAGCACCAGGGCGCGCGTGCCGGTCTTGCCGGCCAGCCGCTCGATGATGGGCAGCAGGAAGGCCGCGGTCTTGCCGGTGCCGGTGGCGGCGGTTCCGATGACGTCACGGCCCGCCAGCGCCGGCGGGATGGCCTGCGCCTGGATGGGAGTCGGGTGCTCGAAGCCGGCGCGCTCGAGGGCGTGGAGGGCCTTGGGCGAGAGGTTCAGGTCGGAAAAAGAGGTCACGGTAGGGCTCCTCGAGGAGGTGAGGAACCCCCGCGTCGCTGAGAGGGCGGATACATAGCCGGATCCGGCGCGGTCTGCACGGGTGCCTTCACCAACGTGCGCCGGCGCCGCGCGGGTGCTATGACTTCTGGATGAACGAGGCCTTTGGAGAGCTGAAAGCGCGATACCGCAAGCTGAACGAGCTGCTCTCCGAGGAGGGCAGCGTCGGCAACCTCGACTTCGCGAGGGCGGTCAGCCAGGCCCATCGCCTGCTGCGCGTGGCAGACCGCAGCCGCAACCCCACCGACGCCCTCCGCGTGTCGATCGAGCGGGCGGAGCTCCTGGGGCGGTCGATCCGCTAGGGTCCCGCCTCAGACGGTCCCGGTCACCTCCTCGCCGGCCCTCGAGCCGGCGGGCCGCCAGAACTGGCGCGGCAGCAGGCACAGGGCCATGACGAGCAGCTGCGAGGCGATGAAGGCGGAGAGGGCCCAGAAGGCCTTGTCCATGAAGCCGTACGAGTGGAGCCCCACGCCGAGCATGTTCACGCCGAACCAGGAGAGGCTGGTGATGACGTTCCCGAAGATGGCCATCGCCATGATGCCCTTCTCGCGCGCGTAGCCGCCCCACCGGGCGTGCAGGATGATGGCGTTCCAGAGGACGATCAGCAGCGCGCCGTTCTCCTTCGGGTCCCAGCCCCAGAACCGGCCCCACGACTGGTCGGCCCAGATGCCGCCGAGCACCGTCCCGACGAAGCTGAAGAGTAGCGCGAAGCAGATGACCCCGTAGGCCATCGAGACGAGCGCCTTGCTGGTGGCGGGGTCGAGCCTGGGCGCGAACTGGCGGCGGAACGCGTAGCCGATGGCGATGGCGCCGGCGAGGAAGGTGCCGCTGTAGCCGATGGTGATGGTCACGACGTGGGTCGCGAGCCAGAAGTTCGAGTCCAGGACCGCGCGCATCATCTCCATGGTGTCGCCGTCGCCGGTCAGGTGATGCGCGATGATGAGGGAGGCGAAGCCGGAGGCCGCGGCCACGGCCGTCCCGAACCCACGCCGGTAGAGGCGCTCGAGGACGACGCCGAGGATCACGGCGCACCAGCCGACGAAGACGGCCGAGGAGTAGAGGTTCGTCACCGGCGGCCGGCCCTGCAGGACGATGCGCGAGACGAGGCCGCCGGTGTGGACCACCGCGCCGGCGACGAGCAGCCCGAACGCGGCCGGCTGGAGGATCCCGGGCTTCCAGAGCCACGAGGCGAAGAGCGCGAGGAGCGCGAGGACGTAGATCACCATGCCCGCGTAGAAGGGCTGGGCCCGGTTGAAGAGCGTCTCGTGGTCCGCCTGCTTCACGGCCTCGGGCCGCCGGGACGCGTCCACCGCGCCGAGGTCCGCCACCGCCGCGTTGAAACCCGCCGCGTCCCGGCTCGCGTAGGCCCGGCCCAGGCGCGCCAGCGGCTCGAGGCCGGGGTCGACGTTCCCGGCCACGCCGGCGCGGAGCGCCTCGCCGACGCTCCTCCAGGCGTCTCCCGCCTGCCCGGCGGGCGGCGGCAGCGGCCGGAAGGCGGACAGGTCCGCGAGCGCCCGGTGGCGCTCCTGCGCGCCGCTCGCGCGGAGGTCCAGGAGCTCGGCGGCGAGGCCGGGGCTGCCGGCCAGCTGCACCGTGTTCTCGAGGCGGTAGTAGAGGTAGATGCGGTCGAAGAGGTTCACGATCGCGCTCTGGAAGCGGGTCCGCTCCTTGGCGTCGATCGGGTGGGCGACCTGGGCCTGCCGCTCGATCTCGCCGAGGTGCGGCGCGAGGGTCCGGAAGGAGAAGTAGCGATCGGAGGTCTGCCGGAGCCCGATGAGCCCCAGCACCTCCGGATCGTTGATGACGAACACGGGCTGGGCGTTGGCGACGTCGGGGCGGAAGAGGACGTCGAGCACCCACTCCTCCGGGCCGATGGTGCGCCCCTCGTGCCGGAAGCTCTGCTGGCTCCGGATCATGAGGAGCGTGTTCCGGGCCACCGAGTCGATGGGCTTCACCCGCCCGCCCTCGAGGACCGGCAGCCGCGCGAAGCCGTCCACGTCGAAGCCGCCCACCTTACCGGGCGGGGCGAGCGCCACGAGCGCGCCGGCGAGCGCGAGCCCTCCGGCGACGAGAGAAGCGATTCTGGCGGCGTTCATGTCAGGCCTCCTGGACTCCCTGGCGCCGCCTGGACGACCGGCGCAGGGCGATGGCGAAGTGCACGAGCAGCCCCAAGGTGACGAGCACGCACGAGACGTAGGGGAGGAGCCACCCGGGATTCTCGACGACCTGCAGGACCGACAGCGTGTCGTTCTTGCCGAAGCTGGCCTGGTAGAAGGCCTTGCCGTCGTACCGCAGCGGCTGGTTCATGTAGATGAGCACGTCCCGCTGCTCGCCCCGCGAGGGGTTGGAGAGGTGGACCAGGCTGGAGAAGTTCTTGGGGATGTCGGTCCCGGCGTAGACGTCGTGGCTGAACTTCTTCAGCGTGACGGCGTAGGGGAGGTACTGGCGGCGCGGCCTCAGCGCGAGCACGTAGGTGCGCCCCTCGTGGGTGAAGGACTGCGGCGCCCCGAGCACGTTGGACGCGAGCCAGGTCCCGTAGCTGCGGCCTCCAGCGACCGGCTCGACGAAGGCGGCCGTCTGGTTCACCCGATCGTCGCGCGAGACCGGCGGCATCGGCCGCACGGCGATGCTGGCCCCGACGCCCCGGTCGGCCGGCGACGGGGGATCTTGCGGCCCGCGCGGCGCCAGCTCGGCATTGCGGTAGAAGGCCTTGACCCGAAGGAAGACGGGTGTCCCCGGGACGCCGATCGTCCCCCCGCCCGCGAGGCGGGACTCCGGGATGGAGTACACGTCGTCGAAGGCCGGGTCGGTCACGTCGATGACGGCGAGCTCGAGGTCGCGCCCCTCGATGTAGTTGAGGGTCTGGCCTTCCTCGATCGCCATCTGCGACTCGACCTGGAACACGCTCGCCACGAACTCGCCTGCGATGAGGAGGATGAGGCCGGCGTGGATGATCCAGATGCCGGACTTCTTCCAGCTGAGCTCGAGCCGCCTCGCCTGGGCCGAGACGAGGTTGACGGCCAGGACGACGCCCACCAGGGCGCCGCCCGGCAGCACGGGGATCGACCAGAGCGTCCCCGGCACGTCCCACCAGACGAGGAAGCTCTTGATGTACTTGCTCACCGCTCCGAAGGTGCCGAGCTCGACCTGCGCCAGCGTGCAGAGGACCACCAGCACCATGAGGAACGCCAGGCAGGCGATGGTGAGCTTGAGGGAGGTGATGGCGTCCCACGCTCGGGCAGTCAGGGGCTTAGTCAAAGCGCAGCGTCTCCAGGAGGTGGACGAAGTCGGGCCGGGCCGAGCCGACGGGATCGGCGTCGCCGACCATCTTGATGAACCAGCTATTCCCGTCGGCCGAGAGCAGGCCGGCGACCATGCGGGTCTTGGCCTTGCCCTCGCTCGTGAAGTCGTACACCGCGACCTTGCCCGCCGGGGTCTGGATCGTCTTGCGCGCCGAGGCGAGCGCCGGCTCGTCGATCGGGGGGAGCCCGATCTGGCCCCGCCACCGGTTCACGTTGGCGAGCTCGCCGCCGGCGGAGCCGGGCAGGACGACCACCGACACGTCCACGCGCCCCGCGATCGCCGGCTTGAGCGTCGCGTACCGGATGCCGCCGGCGAGGCTCTGCGTCCACCCCTTGGGGAGCTTCCACTTGAGCGCGCTCGAGCCGGCGGGAGTCGGCGGTGGCGGCACGTCCCCGGCCATGCCCGGCGGGGGCATCATCGGCATGCCGCCGGGCGCCTGGGCCGGGCTTCCCTCGGAGGGAGCCACCTTGGGCACGCGGGCGTGGGCGACCTCGTCGCGACGGCAGCCGGCCGCGAGCGAGAGCGCGGCGACGAGGATCGTGAGCGGCACTCGGCTTGGCATCGACTTCATCCGTCCTAAGGCAAGAGAAGTAGAGACCTTTTTCGGGATCCGGGGCGGGCGAGGAAGGGGCTCATCGGAGCGTTCGCGGCGCGCACGGCGCTGCCTTGGCTTAACCAGCGAAGGGGCGCTCCGCCGCGCCAAAGGCCCTCGCGCCCGCGCCCCGGTCACGCACGGGCGCGGGCCCCCGCCCCGTCGCAGAGCGACCTCAGGTCCGCCGCGAAGTCCCGCACGTCCTCCTCGGTCGTGTCCCAGGAGCACATGAGGCGGCACCCGCCCCAGCCGATGAAGTCGTAGAAGCGCCAGCCGCGGGCGCGCAGGCCCTCGACGGCCGTGCGCGGAAGCTCGGCGAACACGCTGTTCGCCTCGCGCGCGTGGAGCACCTTCACGCCGGCGATGCCGCGGATGAGCCCGTGGAGCCGCTCGGCCATGGCGTTGGCGTGGCGCGCGTGGCGGAGCCAGGCCCCGTCCTTCAGCATCCCCACCCACGGGGCCGCGAGGAAGCGCATCTTGGAGGCGAGCTGGCCGGCCTGCTTGCAGCGGTAGTCGAACTCGCGCGCCAGCTCGCGATCGAAGAAGACGACCGCCTCGCCCACCGCCATTCCGTTCTTGGTGCCGCCGAAGCAGAGGACGTCCACGCCCGCCTGCCAGGTGATCTCCTTGGGGGCGACGCCGAGCGCGGCGACGGCGTTGGCGAAGCGGGCCCCGTCCACGTGGACCCGCAGGCCGTGGGAGCGGGCGGTCGCCCAGACGGCCTTCAGCTCGGCGGGCGTGTAGACGGTGCCGAGCTCCGTCGCCTGGGTGAGGCTCACCGCGCGCGGCTTCGGGTAGTGGACGTCCGAGCGGCGCAGGACCATGTGCTCCACGGCCTCGGGCGTGACCTTGCCGGCTGGACCCGCGAGCGTCAGCACCTTCATGCCGTTGGAGAAGAACTCGGGAGCGCCGCACTCGTCGGTCTCGACGTGGGCAACCTCGTGGCACAGCACCGAATGGTAGGACTGGCCCAGCGAGGCGAGCGCCAGCGCGTTGGCGCTCGTGCCGTTGAAGACGAAGAAGACCTCGCAGTCGGTCTCGAACAGCCCGCGGATGAGGTCGGCGGCGCGCGCCGTCCACGGGTCGTCGCCATAGCCGGGGGCGTGGCCCTGGTTCGCCTCGGCCAGGGCCGCCCAGGCCTCCGGGCAGATTCCGGCGTAGTTGTCGCTCGCGAACTGGCGACGCAGGGGAGGGGCCTCGACCATGGCGCGCATGGTACGGAAAATCCCGCCGAAGGGAAGGGGGCCAAGGTACCCTGTGCCCCCCTCGCGCCCGGGAGACCGTCGATGAGCCGCCGCCGCGTCCCGCCCTCCGCCCCGCCCGACCGGTGGACCCGGGGAGAGCGCGCGCTGCTGCGCCGCCTGTCCACGCCGATGCGGATCCAGGAGTGGCTCGACCGCCTCCCGTACCGTTCCGAGGACCGTGCCGCCTCACCGCGCAACGTGATGGAGGAGCGGCGGGCCCACTGCTACGACGGCGCGCTCTTCGCGGCGGCGGCGCTCCGTCAGCTCGGCCACCCGCCGCTCCTGCTCGACATGAGGGCGGTGCGGGACGACGACCACGTGCTCGCCGTCTTCCGCGTGGGCGGCTGCTTCGGGGCGATCGCGAAATCGAACTTCGTCGGGTTGCGCTTCCGCGAGCCGATCCACCGGACGCTGCGCGAGCTGGTCGTGAGCTACTTCGAGGACTACTTCAACGCCGGCGGCGAGAAGACGCTGCGCGCCTTCTCCGGGCTCCTGCACCTGCGCCAGTTCGACCGGTTCGGCTGGATGTTCAAGGACGACCACCTCCAGGCCATCTCGGACCGCCTCGACGCCCTGGAGCACCACCGCTTGCTGACGCGGAGGATGGAGCGGGACCTCCACCGGGTGGACCCGCGGTCGCTGCGGGCGGGGATGCTGGGGACGGTGAAGGCGGGGCTCTACAAGGGCGGCTGAGGGAGGGCGCCGCCGAGCGCCCGGTCGATGCCGGAGAGCCCCTCCAGGGCGCCCACGTCGAGCGAGAGGTGGGGCGGGGCGATTCGGGGCTCGCGCGGGTTGATGCGGATGACCCGAGCGTCCTCCCCGGCGCCGAGCCCCTCCGACGTGGCCCGGATGCTGGGAATGGCGGTCCCGGCGCCCATCTCGACGATCACCAGCCGCCTCGCGCCGTGCGCGTGGACGAAGGCGTCGAAGCGCCGGCGCTGGGCGTGGCTCCGGTCGGCGAGCCAGGAGTAGTCGCCGAACATGAGGATGTTGGGGCGAGCGACGGCGCCGCACCGCGGGCAGCGCGGGATGGCGCGGGCCCGCATCGTCTCCTCGTCCACCGGGACCTCCTCCCGGTTCTCCCAGATCGCCGACGTGCAGGGGGTGGTGCACTGGAGGTGGTGGATGGAGCCGTGGATCTCGACGACGCGCTCGCCGTCGAACCCGGCCTTCTGGAACTGGCCGTCCACGTTGGAGGTCACGACGAAGCACGGCAGGTGGAAGCGCTCGATCCAGGAGCGAAGGATTCCGAAGCCGTCGTGGGGCGTCGTGCCACGGTAGAGGCCCAGCCGGTGGCCGTAGAAGCCCCAGCCGAAGGCGGGATCTTCCTCGAAGCGGGCCGGGTTCGCCGCGTCCACGAACGAGAGGCCGAGGCGCTCGTACATGGGATAGGCGTTCCAGAACCCCTCGTCGCCGCGGAAGTCGGGGAGCCCCGAGTCCACGCCCATCCCGGCGCCGGCGGTGACGACCAGCGCGCCGGCCCGGCGCACCGCCTCGGCCGCTCCCTGGTAGCGCTCGGAACGATCCATCCCGGCCCCCGGACGAGCAGACCACGGCGCAGGGCCCCTGTCGATCCCGACGCGCTTGTCGGCGCCGCGCGGGAGATCCATCATCGGGACGTGCCGGCCAATCTCACGCCCCAGTACAAGGAGGCGGAGGAGCGGTTCCGCCGCGCGGCGAGCCACGGGGAGAAGCTCGAGGCCCTGCGGGAGTTGATCGCGCTCCTGCCCAAGCACAAGGGAACTGAGAAGATGCTCGCGAACCTCCGGCAGCGCGTCGCCAAGCTGGAGGAGGAGGGGGAGCGGGCGGCGCGCGGCGGGCACCACGTGGACGTGGGGCACGTGCGGCGGGAGGGCGCGGGCCAGTGGGTGCTGCTGGGCCCGCCCAACGCCGGCAAGTCGTCGCTCCTCGCGGCCCTCACCCACGCCCACCCCGAGATCGGCGACTACCCCTTCACCACCCATGCGCCGCAGCCGGGCATGATGGCGTTCGAGGACGTGCAGGTGCAGCTCGTGGACACGCCGGCCGTGGCCGCCGGCCACACCGAGCCCTATCTCGCGAACCTCGCGCACAACGCCGACGGGGTGCTCCTGGTGCTGGACGTGGCAGCCGACGACGTGGACGAGGCGGCGGGGGCGCTCCGCGAGCTGCTCGACCGCGCCCGGGTCTGGCCGCGGACGCGTGCGCTTCCGCCCGACGCCTCGCCGGTGATCCTCCGCAGGCCGGTGATCGTCCTCGGAAACAAGTCCGACCTCGACGGCGACGGCACGTTCGCCGCGCTGGCCCGGGAGGCGATCGGCCCGGACCTGCCTTTCCTGCCGGTGTCGGCGACGCGCGGGGACGGGCTCGAGGCGCTGCGGCCCCTCCTGTTCGGCGAGCTCGGCCGCATCCGCGTCTACACCAAGGAGCCCGGCCAGAAGGCCGACATGGGCAAGCCCTTCGTCCTGCCGGAGGGCGCGACCGTGCACGAGCTCGCGCTCCTCGTGCACAAGGACGTCGCCGAGCGGCTGCGGCACGCGCGCATCTGGGGCCGGACCGCGCGCTTCGAGGGCCAGCAGGTGGATCGCCACCACCTCCTCGCCGACCGCGACGTGGTGGAGCTGCACGCCTAGCCACTTCCGCCGGGAGCAGCCTCGCCGAGACGCGGGCCGCCTGGTCGAGGCCCCCTCCGGCCGGTTCCTCGGCGCGGCGGGTTGCAGCGGCGCAGGAGCTCCGGCGCCCTTATGATCGCGACCGGCTGCCGTGACCGGCCCGAACTACATCGCGCTGGCCGTCCCCTTCTTCTTCCTCCTCATCGGGCTGGAGATCGTGCTGGCGCGGGCGCACCGGCGCCGGGTCTACCGCCTTGCCGACGCCGTCGCCGACCTCGGCTGCGGCATCGCCCAGCAGGTGGTCGTGGCCTTCGCCGGGGCGGTGCTGCTCGCCGCCTACGCGACCGTCCACGATCGCTTCCGCCTGGTCACCCTCGCGGCGACGAGCCCGTGGGCCTGGCTCCTCGCCTTCGCGGGGGTGGACCTGGCCTATTACTGGTGGCACCGCCTGTCGCACCGCGTGAACCTGCTCTGGGCGGTGCACGTGGTCCACCACCAGAGCGAGGACTACAACCTGGCGGTGGCCCTGCGGCAGGCGATCCTCTCCGGCTTCACGTCGCTGCCCTTCTACCTGCCGCTGGCGCTCCTGGGCGTGCCCCCCCTGGCTTACGCGACCATGCTCTCCCTCTCGACCCTCTACCAGTTCTGGATCCACACCGAGCTGGTGGGGAAGCTGGGAAGGGCCGAGGCGGTCCTCAACACGCCCTCCCACCACCGCGTCCACCACGCCGTCAACGCGCTCTACCTGGACCGGAACTACGCCGCCACCTTCATCGTCTGGGACCGGCTCTTCGGGACGTTCGCCGAGGAGCGGGAGCCGGCGGTGTTCGGCACGGTGAAGCCGCTCGAGAGCTTCAACCCGCTCTGGGCCCAGGTGGAATACTTCGTCCAGCTGTGGCGCAAGGCCCGCTCCCTCCCGCGCTGGTCCGACCGTCTCAAGATATGGGTCATGGCGCCCGACTGGAAGCCGGCCGGGGCCGCCTGGCCCGAGCCGCCCGTGGAGGGTCGGGTGAAGCACGAAGCGCCGCTCGGTCGGCGCGGGAGGCTCTACGCCGGCCTCCAGCTCGTGCCGGTCGTGGCCGCCACCTTCGTCCTGATGATGTGGGGTGCGGCCATGCCGCGCGGGACGGCCCTGCTCCTCGCGGCGCTGGTGCTCTGGTCGCTGGCCTCGCTGGGCGGCCTCCTGGACGGCCGGCGCTGGGCCCGGCCGCTGGAGGCGGGCCGGCTTCTGGCCGTGGCCGCCGTGGCGGTGGCGGCGGCCGTGGCCTGACGCGGGCCTCGACGCGCGACCGGGTCGCGCGCGCTCGGCGCCGAGGCGCGCTCAGGGCCGCGCGGCGGCGCGGAGGATCGGGTAGCGCCGCCAGGCCTCGTCGGCGGCGGGGTGGCGCCGGTAGAAGAACTCGGCGCGCGCGTCGCGGTCCTTCGCGAAGGCCGGGTCGGCGAGCCTCCTCTCGAACTCGGCGCGCACGGCGGGATCCCTCGCGAGGAGGGCGTCGGCGAAGGGGCCGAGCACGTAGTCTTCCACGTGCTCCTTCCGCTCCAGCGCCGCATTGAAGAAGCCCCACGCCGCGAGGGAGTCCGGGCTCTCGGGCTCGAGGAGGAACGCGGCAAGGCGCGCCCCGGGCTGCGCGGCCGGCACCCAGAGCCAGCCCGCCGCGAGTGCCCGCCGCTCCCTGGCCCACGCTCCGCGCCACTCCGCGCCCTGCCGTCCCTCGTACGACGCGGGCGCGAGCTTCGCCTCGGTGGCGCGGAAGACCTCGACCGCCGCGTCGGCGCGGGCGCCGGAGACCTGCTCGAAGGCGATCCCGTGGGGCCGCAGGCGCGCCGCGACCGTGCTCGCCTCCGCCGCCGGGACGATCCAGCCGCCCGCGGGGAGCGTCACGCTCCGCGCGACCGCCACGTCCTCCACCAGCGGCACTCGCCAGACCTCGGGCCTCGACTCGTCGTAGCGGACGACGGTCCGCCCGAGCGCCGGCGACTCGACGCGCGTGTAGGCGTAGCCGAGGAAGTCGATGGTCCTCACCGTCGCGCCGGGCTTCCACGCCACCGGCACCTCGCGCCCGGCGAGCGCCGCGCCGGCGCGGTCGGCCTCGCGCGCCGCCTCCTCCCACGCCGCGCCGTCCCGCGCCGCGAGGTCGAGGAGCGCGCGCAGGAAGGCGGCCGTCGCCTTCACGCGATGGCGGTACGGGCGCCAGCTGTGCGTCTCGAGCAGGATGCCGATCCGGTTGCGCGCCGCCCAGTAGCTCTGGCTGAAGCGCGGCGGGGCGACGCCGCGGGCGAAGCCGGTCGTCGGCTCGCCGGGAGTCGTGAACTCCGGATAGAAGTCCACCGGCAAATGGCCGTCGGCCGTGAGCCGCGCGAGGAGCGCGTCGGAGAGCGCCGCACCGGAGGGCCGCAGCGCCTCGGCGTACCCGAGCTTCGGCTCCACCAGGACGGAGACGTCCTGCTCGAACTGGGCGCCGTCGGTGACGTGCAGGTCGGCATAGGCGACGGGGTCCCACGCGCCGAGGAGCCGGAGGAGGGCCCGCATCTCCGGCGCGTCGGCCTTGACGTAGTCGCGGTTCAGGTTGAGGTTCTGCGCGGTGGTGCGCCATCCGGTTTCCGCGGGGCCGCGCTGGTTGGGCCGCTGCGCCGGGCCGAAGCGCTCGTGCCCGTCCACGTTCACGATGGGCACGAAGACCGCGGTCACCCTCGCGAGCGGGCCGCCGTCCTTCGACGCGAGGAGCTCGCGGAGGACCATGAAGCCGGCGTCCTTGCCGTCGATCTCGCCGGCGTGGATGCCGCCCTGGAAGAGGACCACCGGGCGGCGCCTCGCGCGCGCCGTCGCCGGGTCGAGCGCTCCGTCGGCGCTCGCCGCGAGGGCGACGAGCGCGCGGCCCTCGGGCGTCGTTCCGTAGACCGCGCAGCGCGCGCGGCGCGGAAAGGCCACGGCGAAGTCGCGGCAGAGCCGGACCGCCTCCTCGTGCCGGCCGGTCCGCTCGAAGCCGGTCCGATCGGCGGTGGTGAGGAGGTCCGGCGCGGGGGCCGCGGCGAGGAGGGCGAGCGCGAGGAGAGGGGTCATGCGGCCGGCATCCTGCCGCCTGCCGCGCCCGCCGCGGACACCGGGCCTTCTCACGCTCCCGCGCGGCCGCCGACCCTGATCTGGAGCTTGACGTCGCCGGGCCGCCCCTCGGCGGCGCGCTGGAAGGCCTTGATCGCGTCCTCGAATTCGAAGGTGCCGGAGACGAGCGGCTTGAGATCGACCTTCCCGGAGGCGATCAAGGCGATGGCGCGCGGGTAGATGTTGGCGTACCGGAAGACCGTCTCGATGCGCGCCTCCTTGGCCTGCGCCCCGGCCACGTCGAAGGCAACCGGATCGATCGGGATCCCGACCAGCACGACGCAGCCGCCCGGCCGGAGCAGGTCGAACATCCCCTTGTAGACCGCGGGGCTCCCGCTCGCCTCGAAGACCACGTCGGCGCCCCAGTCGCTCGTCGCCGAGCGGACGGCGGCCGCGAGGTCCTGGGTCTTGACGTGGACCGGCGTGATCCCCGGATAGCGGCCCGCGATCTCGAGCTTGTCCTTCATCAGGTCGGAGATGAGGACGCGGCTGCAGCCCCCCGCGAGCGCCGCGAGCGCGGTCATGATCCCGATCGTCCCGCAGCCGAGCACGACCGCCACGTCGCCCGGCTGGATGCGCGCCTTCACCGAGGCCTGCATGCCGATCGCGAAGGGCTCGACCATGGCCCCCTCGGCGAACGACACGTTGTCCGGCAACGGGTAGGTGAAGGCGGCGGGATGGACCACCTCTCGCGTGAGGCACCCGTGCACCGGCGGGGTCGCCCAGAAGACGACTCCCGGATCGACGTTGTAGATGCCGAGCTTCGAGGCCCTCGACTTCGGATCGGGGATGCCCGGCTCCATGCACACGCGATCGCCCACCTTGAGGTTCCGCACCGCGGAGCCGACCTCCACCACGCGGCCCGCGGCCTCGTGGCCGAGCACCATCGGCCGGTCGACCACGTACGGGCCGATGCGCCCGTGGGTGTAGTAGTGCACGTCGCTGCCGCACACGCCCACGTTCTCGATCGCGATCCTGACGTCGCCCGGCCCCATCTCCCGGGGCAGGTCGATGTCGCGCAGCGAAAGCTCGCCCTTCCGTTCCAGCACCAGCGCTCTCATGGAAGCCTCTCGTCCCTCGGGTTCAGATGCAGGTGAATCCCCGTCTACCACGACGTCCGAGCCGTCGTGAAGAGGTGCAGGCCCGACCCGGGTCTCCGGGCCCGCCGGGAAGAAGGGACGGGTGGATCGCACCCGTCCCTTCCCCGTGGAGAGAGCTCGCCTAGGGCGTGTCGACGCGGACGATCGTCGGGTTGGGCATCCCAGCGACCCCGCCGTAGGCCACGCTGCCGAGGTACTTCGTCCCGGAGGAGAGGCCCGAGAAGCCCAGATTGATCGTGCCGGACGTCCCGAGGACCGCGGCGGCCGGCGCACTCACCGTCATGTTGCCGGCGTCGGCGCCGCCGAGCACCCAGGTGAAGAGAGTGAAGCTGCCCGGGGTTGGCACTGCGAAGCCGTGCACCCAGACCCGGTAGGTCGCGGCCGTCGGGTTCACGAGGTTCACCTCCTCCGTTGCCGTGCCGCCGGTGCTCGATCCGACGAGGGTGGGGTCCCCGGACGTGTTGACCCGGTAGACGTACAGGTCCAGGTCGCTGCCCGGCGGGCTGCTGGCGTCGAACAGCGCGAAGCGGGCGTAGGTCGTGCCGGCCGGGACGACGACGTCGAACGAGGCCGTGCTCGGCCCCGGGACGGGCGCAAAGGTGCCCGCCGGGTCCGTCGTGACGCTGCCCGTGGAGGTCGCGGCCGGAATGAGCCCTCGCGGGGTCGCCGTGAAGGTGCCGTTGTAGCCGAACTTTACATTGTAGCTGATGGGACCGCCGGTACCGGAGACTGAAGCCGGCGCTGCCAGCGCCACGGGGCGGACCACCATGGGGATACGCACCGCGTGAACGCCGTCGCTCCAGGTCAACTGGCCGCCCGTGTAGGAGCTCAGCGCCGCCGTCGTTCGCGTGAAGGCCGCGGTGAAGGTGCCCGACCCGCCCGGGGCGAGCGTCAGCGAGGCCGGGTCGATCGCCACTGTGAAGCCGACCATTCCCGTGACGGAAGACGTGTACGTTGCGCTCGCGGGGCCGACGTTGGTCACCTTGCGGGTCACGGTCTGCACGCCGGCCATGTCGCCGATGGCGATGGAGGCCACGTTCAGGTCGCTCGGATCGAGGGAGTAGCCCAGGCCGGAGAGCGCGCCGCAGGTCGCCGGGCTGACGCCGCTCGTCGTGCCGCACAGGAAGGCGAGCCAGTCGTTCCAGCCGGCGTTCACGACCAGGCCCGGATCGGCGGCGCTGTTGGGCCTGACGTGGCCGGCGCCCTGGCGGAAGATGACGAGCGGGTTGGTGTTCGGGCCGTCGAGGACGTCGTAGGCGGAGGTCATGAGCGCCGACTTGATCATCATCGGCGTCCAGTCGGGGTGCAGGTTCCGGAGCAGGGCCGCGAGGCCCGCCACGTGGGGGCTGGACATGGAGGTGCCGCTGTACAGGTTGAACAGGAGTCCGCTGTTTCCGGGGGGCGCAACCGCCGCCAGGATGTCCTGGCCCGGAGCGATCACGTCGGGCTTGAGCAGGTCGCCGTTGCCGGCGAGCAGCGGGCCGCGCGACGAGAAGGACGCCGTGAACGGGGCCGGGGCCGTGTACACGATCGTCGCCTGGTTGATGGTCGCCGTGGCGCCCGAAGTGGCCGCATACGCCTTGACGGCTGCGCGGTCGGTGTTCTGGAGGTGCACCGTCGGGACGAAGTGGAAATCGGCGTTGATCGAGTTGGGGCTGGTGTTCAACAGGATCATGCCGACGCCGCCCGCTTGCTGGACCGCCAGGCTCTTGTTCACGCGCGCGTTCGTGCCGCGGTCGCAGACGACGATCTTGCCCGCCACCTTGGCCGGATCCAGGACGGCCGTCCCTCCGTTGTCCCCCGCGGTGAAGCACAGGGCGAGCGCGGTGGGATCCGCGCCGGCCAGGCCGGCCGCGGTCGAGTCGACGAGCGGCGCCGCGACCTTGGTCGCCAGCGACGCGCCGAAGTAGGTCACGCCGTTCCCCAGGGTCACGGAGCCTTGGCCGTCGCGGTTATGGGTGCCGGCCGCCACCGTCGTGAGCCACGGGCCGGGGTGAGCCACGGTGGAGGTCGTGGGGCCGCTGTTGCCGGCCGAGCAGGCGACGAACACGCCCGCGTTCGCGGCGTACAGGAACGACACCTGAACCGGATCGAGGAAGTTGGTCAGCGTGCCGCTGATCGAGTAGTTGATCACGTCCACGCCGTCCGCCACGGCCTGGTCGATGGCCGCGACGAGGTCGGAGGTGAACCCGCTGGCGGTGGCAGCGTCCTGCGTGGACCAGAGGGCCTTGTAGGCGGCGATGCGAGCGCGCGGCGCCATGCCGCTGATGGGGCCGAACACGGCCGCCGGACCGGTCGTGGGGACTCCGTGGTTCCCGCCCGCGGTCGAGGCCGTGTGACTCCCGTGGCCGTTGTAGTCGCGGGCCGACGTGAACTCCCAGGGCCTCTGCGCCTCGATGCCGGCATTGCCGCCCCAGGCGGCATTGAAGTACTGGGCCCCGATGAGCTTCTGGTTGCAGTCCGAGGCCGTGAACGCCTCGCCCGGCACGCACCTGCCGTGCCAGCCGGGAATCTGGTGGTAGCTCAGCTTGCCGTCCTTGGTGCCGTTACCGTTGAGGCCGGTGCGATCGCTGAAGCTCGGGTGCTCCGGCCAGATGCCGGAGTCGACATCGCCGATGATGACGTCCTCGCCGGCGCGGCCGACGCCCCCCAACTGATCCCAGAGGCCCCCCGGGGCGTCCAGGCCCAGGAAGGTCGGCGTGGAGGAGGTGTCGGCCTCGACCATCTCGTCCTTGACGACCGAGATCACGCCGGGCACGCTCTTCAGCGCCTCGGCCTGCGCGCTCGACAGCTCCGCGGCGAATCCGTTGAAGGTGAAGCGGTAGTCGTAGATCTTTCGCCCGCCGCCCACGCGGCTCAAGGCGTCGCCGTGGCGGCCGTCCAGGTAGCTTGCGAAGCGCACGACGGCCGGGTCGTTCGGGTCGACCTTCTGGCCCCGGCTCGGCTCGGTCGCCCTCAGGCCCGGAATGCCGCCCGTGTAGGCGACGACCGGATCCTCGAGCATCCGGACGATGTAGACGCCGTTGTGCAGGCCCTTGGCGCGGCCCGCGACGTCGGCGTCGGCTCGCGCGCTGCCGGCAACCAGCAGCAGGCCGAGCGCGAGCACCATGGAAATGCCTCGGCTCCTCGGGATCACCAACATGATGTGCACCTCTCGTTAGGGGTTTCGATTCACGCTGCCAGGGCGGCGAAGGTCACGCCGTCCGCCGGGACTGCCTGGACCGGACGACGGCGAGGCTGCACGCCGAGAACCTCCCGGAACGGGGTAAGACTTAAGGTTGATAGCGCACCCTTCCCGACCCTGTACGGAGACGTATGCGTTGCAGGCAAGCATTCTCGGAGAGCCATGACAAGGCCTGCGGCGCGACCCACCCCCTCAGGGGTGCGCGTCCCGCTGCATGGCCTTCGCGAGCCTGCCTCCCCGCTGCGGCCGGAGCGCTCCTGGCGTACATTCTCACCGGAGGAGCCCGCAATGAAACGTCTCGCCGCTCTCCTACTCCTCGCGGCCGGCTGCGTCGTCACCCAGCCGGTCCCGCCCGAGCCGCCCTTTCCGCCGCCCCCGCCTCCCCCGCCGCCCTCCTACGGCGCCTGGCTGGGGATGGTGGCCTATCCGGCCCAGGGGCAGGCGCCCGAGCAGCAGCGGGCCGACGACGCCGCCTGCTACGAGTGGGCGCGCCAGGAGACCGGTATCGACCCCGGCGCGCCGCCGCCGCCGCCCCCGGTGCCCGTCCCAGGAAGCGGGGTCGCGAGCGGCGCCGCCACCGGCGCCGTGGCCGGGGCGGTCATCGGCGGGGTCCTCGGGCGCAACCCGGTCGGCGGGGCCATGGTGGGGGCCATGACCGGCGCCGTGGCCGGGGCAGCCGCCGAGCAGCAGGCGCAGGCCCAGGCGGCCCACGCCGCCGGGCACGCGCAGCGGGCGCGCCTCGACCTGTTCCGGCGCGGCTTTGCGGCCTGTATGGAGGGGCGCGGCTACAGCGTGCGCTAGGCTGGCGACGGACCCTCTTGGTTTGGCGCTGATCCGGGGCCCCGCTCGGGACCGCGCTCGACCGGCGCCTGCAGCCAGCAGAGCACCTCCTGCGCGAGGCCGCTGGCGCTGAGCCACAGCCGCCTTCCGTCCCCGGGGAGGGGGAAGTCCACCACTCGGACCGCTCTCGCCATCCCGACGTCGTCGGGCAAGAGCTCGCCGAGGCGGTTCGGCGCTGCCCGGAGCCTGGCCTCGTCGAGGCGGTGACCCGCTCGCTCCGGGTAGAGGGCGAGGTAGAGCAGGCCCGACTCGACCAGGTCGTTGAAGAAGTGGGACCCGAGGGAGACGTCCGGCACCACCCCCATGCCCATCTTCACGATCTCGCAGATGGCGGTGACCCGCTGGATCTCGGCGAAGGACACGGGAACGCCGAGCGAGACCGTGCTCGTGCCCCACCGTCCCGGGCCGAGGAGGAGGGTCTTCGGCGCGCCGGCGAGGCGCGTGACGCGGCCGATGAGCCGGGCCACCTCGTACCGGTCCCGGGCCGGCAGGAGCGCGTAGGCCTCCGGATCGACGTACACGACGCGGTCCACGCGCACGCCCGCGCCCTGTCCCACCACCGGGCCCAGGCTGCGGAGCAGGACGGCCTCCTCGGGGAGCCCCTCGGGCGGCGGGGCGACGGCGCCGCCCTCCCTGAGCTGCAGCGGGCGGCACTGCACCAGGTTCACCCGGAACTCGCCGCCGGCGAGGAAGTTGGCCATGAACTCCACGTCCACCGGGTTGCGGTAGGCCTCGCGCAGCGTGGCGAGCAAGGCGCCCATCTCCCCGACGAAGGGGCTGGCCGAGAGCAGCCGCTCGAAGGTGAGGACGAGCGCCGAGCCGCGGCGCGTGGCGAGGAGGTCCAGGGGCAGGAGGCGGTCCTCGGCGGCCACCTCGTCGAGCCTCGCGGAGGCGAACCGGTTCGACTCGAGATCGATCACGTCCACCCGGCGCTGGGCATGCTCGGTCACCTCGTCGAGGCCCGCCTCGGGGCGCAAGAGCGGCGCGCTCAGGGACACGATGCGCGTGTAGTCGTCGTCCGACCGCTCCACCGCGCGCGTGCCCAGGCCGAACACGAGCCGCATCATCCCCGCCTCGGGGTCGATGGCCGCGTTCCAGACGTACGGGTTGTAGGACAGGGCCACCCCCGCGACCTCGGGGTAGAAGAACCGGCCGTGGACGGCGCCGGAGACGCGCTGGACGAGGATCGCCATCTGCTCGTCCCGGCCGAGCAGCCCGCGGTGCTCGCGGTAGCGGAGGGCCTCCTCGCTCATGGTGCTCGCGTACACCGTCCTCGCCGCGGCGAGGAACGCGTCGAGCCGCCCCTGCGGCGAGCCCTGGTTGGGGCAGAAGACGCTCTCGTACTTCCCCGTGAAGGCGTTCCCGAAACCGTCCTCGAGGAGGCTCGACGACCGGACGATGATGGGGGACTGCCCGTAGTGCTCGAGCATCGCCACCAGCTGCTGCAGGACGAAGTCCGGGAACGTCCCCTTCAGGATCCGCTCCCGCGCCTCCGCCGCCCCGTCGAGGAGCGAGGCCCGGGTGCGCTGCTCGCGCCGGGCCGGCCACAGGCCGTTCCGGACGAGGTAGGTGTAGAAGACGTCGGAGCCGATGAACCAGGAGTCGTGCGGCTCGAGCCGGCGCCTCCAGCGCGGGTCGGTCCTCGCGAGGATGGCCCGCGCCACGAGCATGCCCGCCGACTTCCCGCCCACGAGGCCGGTGCCGATCATGCGCCTGCGGATGGCGAGGAGGTCGGCGAGGTCGAGGCAGCGGCTGGCGAGGTCCGCGAGCCGGTCGTCGCGGGTGACCATCATCCCGAGGAGCGCCCCGAAGACCTCCCGCGCGTCCTCGGCCGGGCGGGCTCCCGAGCGGATGGCGCCCAGGACCTCCCGCGCCTCCTGGAACTTCCGCTCCCAGGCGTCGAGCGGCGAGACGGCGTCGGCGCGCCGCTCGGAGAGGCCCACCAGGACGTCGGAGAGGACGGAGCTCTCGGTGAGGGGGCGGAACGCGCCGCCGCTCCACACGTGGGGGAGGTACATCGTCGGCGAATGGCGGCCGTCCACCTTGAGCGGGTGGACGTACGGCGCCCCCTCGTGGCGGAAGAGGTCGAGGAGCAGCTGGGTGGTGTCGCGGATCGTGCTCACCGCCTCGTGCGAGTGGCGGTCCCGCAGGAGCGCGAAGTAGGTCACAGTGTCGAGCTCGAAGAGGTACGGGCAGGTGACCCGGAAGAAGTTGCCCAGCATGAGGTCGCTGTACCAGTCGGCGGCGAGGTCCGAGAGGCAGTCGAAGACGTAGTGGGCGCCGCGGCCCGCCTCCTCGATGACCTGGTGGATCGAGGCGGTGAAGCTCTCGAAGCCCACACCCGGGTCGAGGCGGTGGATCGTCGCTCCGCTCCCCGGGGCGACGAGCGGGTCGTGCCGGGCGAAGCGGAAGTAGACGAGCTTCCTCCCCGCGGCGAGGGCGGCCTCGACGAAGGGGCGCACGAAGGCCGCGTAGTCCTCGACGGCGTCGACCTGCCAGACGACGTTGTCGCCGGGGCGCAGGCCCCGGAGGACCCGGTCGAGGTCGGCGAGGCCGGTGCCGGGGAGATCGGAGGGCGGCGTCACGATGGGCTCCTTCGCCCTTCGACCGCTGCATCCTCCATGGCGCGGCGCCGCGGCGCAAGAGGGGCTCGCCGATCGGGTGGGGACGTCGTGGTAGGCTCGACGGATGCCCGACCCGATCCAGCCCCCTCCGCCCGTGCCCGGCGCGGCGCCCGACGGCACCAAGGACACGCTTCGTTCCGGCGTCTGGGTGGCGAAGCCCTTCGTCTCCGAGGAGGCCTTCCCGCTGGCCCTGGTGCTCACCGACGCCGACCGCAAGCTGGCCCGCAAGCTCGCGAGGCCCGTCTGCTTGTGCCGCCGCAAGGTGGGCCAGCACGTCGTCGAGCTGCTGCTCGAGCGCGGCGAGGATCGGAGCGTGGACCTGTCGCTCCGTATCCCCACCGCCGAGAACCAGTTCAAGGACCCCTACATCCTCATGGAGGCGGAGCCGGGGAACACGCGCGAGGTCGGCGTGCGCGAGTTCCAGTTCCACCTGCAGGGGCGCCTCACCGAGGGCGACGTCGCCGGAGCCGACTGGGCGGGCTACTTCGCCGCCGCGGCGCGAAGGCTCGAGTCCCTCCGCGGGGCCGGGCGGCGAGCGACCGCGAGGAAGGCTGCCGCTCGCAAGAAGCGCCCCGCCCGCCGGGCGAAGGCGCCGGCGCGGCGGAGGAAGCCGCCCGTTCGCCGCCGGAAGGCCCCGGTACGGCACGAGAGGGCTTCCGCCCGCCGCGGGACGCGCTAGCCCGGCTGGTAGGCCTTCATCGACGCCACCGCGTGGCCGATCGCGAAGCTGGTGGCGATGCGCACCGGGATGCGGCGCGCGTCGTCGCTCAGCCAGATGAAGGTGGGCTCCTTCTCGCTGAACTGGCCGGTGAAGCCGGTGGGCACGCGGACCTTGAACGCCGGAAGGCGTCCGGCCCCGGTGTCCACCTGCTCGCGGGCCACCACCTCGGCCAACACCGGCGTCACCTTCTTCCCGGCGAGGACCTGGAAGGCGTGCTTGTCGCCGACCGCGAGCGGCCGCGTTCGCAGGACGAACACCAGCGACAGGAAGTCCACCGTGTCGGGCGGCATGTCCACCACGTCCTCGCTCACACCGCTCTTGCGCCGGACCGTCACCGTCGCCTTCCCGTCCACGCGGTCGAAGCGCGTCGTGTCGGAGTGCCAGTACTTCATCTCCAGGGCGTCCAGCTGCGAGCTGCGCGGCAGGCGCGTCTCCGTGTCCCAGGTGGTGGCGATGTGCTGGCGCAGGTCGGCGATGCTCGCCAGCCCCTCGGTCCGGGTCTGGAGGAAGAGCGGCCACACCGTGCCCTCGGCCTTGCCCACCGAGATGCGCATGCTGCCCATCTTGATGCCGAGGTAGGTGACCGTGAGGTCGACCTGCTCGCCCGGCGCGAAGGGCAGGCCCTCGCCCGCGGCGGCCGGGAGGGCGGCGGCGAGCGCGAGGGTGGCGGCGATCTTCCAGGTCATCAGGGTCTCTGGCGGCCGTCCGGCAGCCCGGGCCGCGACACGTGCTGTTCTACCACGGGTCCCGTTCGAGAATGAGGAGGCCCGCGGTCCTTCCGGAGCCTGCGCATTGCATGGGCCCCGGAAGGGATGGTGCGCGATGCAATCCCTGGACGGCATGCTGGCCCAGGTATTCACGGGAGTCCGGGGTTTCGGCCCCCGCGCGTCGCCGGCACGGGACGTGATCCCCACGTCTACCCATGGCCCACGAGCCTTCCGCCCCGCCGCCCCTGCGCGTCCTCGTCGTCGACGACGAGAAGAACATCCGGACGACGCTGTCGGTCTGCCTGGAAGGGCTCGGCTGCAGGTCGAGCGAGGCCGCCACGCCGGAGGCGGCCCTGGAAGCGCTGCGCGTCGATCCCTTCGACCTCTGCTTCCTCGACCTGCGTCTCGGGCAGGCGAGCGGGATGGAGCTCTTGCCGAGGCTCCTCGCCGAGCGGCCGAGCCTCGACGTGGTCGTGGTGACGGCCTACGCGACGTTCGACACCGCCGTGGAGGCGATGAAGCGCGGGGCCCGCGACTACCTGCCGAAGCCCTTCACGCCGGCGCAGATCCGGCACGTCGTCGTGCGGACGCTGGAGCGGCGGGAGATGGAGCGGCGGCTCCTCGACCTCGAGTCCCGGCTCGGCGAGGCCTCGCCCGAGGTCCGGCTCGAGACGGCCTCGCCGAGGATGCGGGCGGCGATCGAGGTGGTCGAGAAGGCCGCCGCCCACGACGTCTCGGTGCTGCTCCGCGGCGAGAGCGGCACCGGCAAGGGCGTGCTGGCGAGGATGCTCCACGCCCTCTCGCCGCGGCGCGACCGGCCGTTCGTGGTCGTGAACTGCCCGACGCTCTCGGAGGAGCTGCTCGCGAGCGAGCTCTTCGGCCACGTGAAGGGCGCCTTCACCGGCGCGGTGCGGGACCAGGCGGGCAGGGTCGAGGCGGCCGAGGGCGGGACGGTCTTCCTCGACGAGATCGGGGAGATCTCGCCGGCGCTGCAGGCGAAGCTGCTCCGCTTCCTGCAGGAGAGGAAGTTCGAGCGGGTCGGCGAGAACCAGACGCGCAGCGCCGACGTGCGCATCGTGGCGGCGACGAACCGCGACCTCGAGGCCGAGGTGAAGGCCGGCAGGTTCCGCGAGGACCTCCTCTATCGCCTCGACGTGGTCGAGGTGACGGTGCCGACGCTGCGGGAGAGACCCGAGGACGTGCTGCCGCTCGCGAGGTCCTTCCTCGCCTTCTTCGCTCGGGCGGCGCGGCGCCCGGTCCCCGAGCTGTCGCCGGCTGCCGAGAAGGCGCTCGGCGCCTACGCGTGGCCGGGCAACGTGCGGGAGCTGCGCAACGCCATCGAGCGAGCCGTCATCCTCTCTCCCGGCCAGGTGCTCTTGCCGGAGGGCCTGCCCGGGCGCATTTCCGTCCAGGCGGCCGGCTCGCCGGTCCTGGGTGGCGACTTCACCGTCGAGGAGGTGGAGAAGGAGCACGTCCTTCGGGTGTTGGCGCGCGCGCCCACGCTCGAGGACGCGGCCCGCATCCTCGGTATCGATGCTTCGACGCTGTGGCGCAAGCGCAGGAAGTACGGGCGCTAGACCGCGGCTCGGGCGGCGGCCGTCAGGGCCGTCTTCGCGAGGGGAACGGTGAACCAGAAGCGGCTCCCCTGGCCGGGCTCGCTCTCGAGGCCCATCTCGCCCCCGTGCGCCAGCACGATCTCGCGCGAGATGTAGAGCCCCAGCCCGACGCCGCCGGCCCGCCCGCCGGGCACCTGGAAGAATTTCTCGAAGACTCGATCCTGGTACGCGCGCGCGATGCCCTCGCCGGTGTCGGCCACCTGGAATCGCACGGCGTCGCCCCGTCGCTCCGCCGAGAGCGCGATGCGGCCGCCCGGCGGCGTGTGGCGGACGGCGTTGGCGAGGAGGTTGGAGAGCACGAGGTGCAGCCGCTGGGAGTCACCCTCGACGACCGCGTCCTCCTCGGGAGGCGCGACCAGGAGCTCGAGCCGACCGGCGGCGGAGGCGGCCCGCACGACAGCCGCGGCCTCGTCCAGCAGCTTGCGCACGTCAACCGCCTGGCGCTCCAGCTCGACCCGCCCCGCCTGGATGCGGGAGAGGTCGAGCAGGTCGTCCACGATGGCCTGGAGCCGCTCGCAATCCTGCCGCGCCGCGAGCACCAGATCGGCCTGCTTCTCGCCGAGCTGACCCACCACCCCCTCGGCGAGGAGGTGCATGGCCATGCGCAGGGAGGTGAGCGGCGTGCGGAACTCGTGGGCCACCGTGGCCACGAGGTCGTTCTTCAGCTCGTCGAAGCGCATGAGCCGGGTCACGTCCTGGAGCACGATGGTGGCGCCGACGATGGTTCCCCGCTCGGAGTACAGCGGGGTGGCGCGCGGCAGGAGCCAGCGGGCGCCGTCGGGTGAATCGATCCGCACCGCCTCCTCGAAGCCCTGCGGCACGTAGGCGCCCTTGCCGCCGGCGACGTGGCCCCGCACGCGCGCGAGGACGTCGCGCACCGCGGGATCGAGGGAGGCGAAGGGGTCGGGCGAGCCCTGCGCGATGCGCAGGGTCGTCTCCCCGGCGGCATTCACGTTCAGGAGCCCACCGCCGGCGTCGAGGACCACCACCGGGTCCGGCAGGCTGTCGATTGCCGCCTGCGAGGCCTGCTGGGCCTGGAGCAGCTCGCCGAGGGAGCTCTTCCGGTAATGGCCGAGCCGGTCGGCCATGGTGTTGAACTCCCGCGCCAGCTCGGCGATCTCGTCCTTCCCCACGACGCGCGCGCGGGCGTCGAGGTCGCCCTCGCCGATGCGCCGCACCGACTGGGACAGGACCGACAGCGGGCGGAGGATCCGCGCCGTCAGGGCCGAGGCCACGAAGACCCCGAGGAGCAGCACCGCCGCGGTGACGCCGACGACGACGTCGCCGGTGCGCTGGGCCTCGCGCTGGGCTCGCTCGCTCTTGCGCACCATGGCCTCCTGGTTGATCTCCAGGATCTCGCCCGCGCTCCGCTCCAGCGCGAGGAAGGCCGGGCGCGCCTCCTCGAGGTAGATGGCCTGCCTTCCGGCCGCGGGCGCGGCCGCGAGCCGGTCGAGGGCCGTTGCGTACGCGCTCCAGCGCCGGCGCAGCTCGGCCGTGGCCACCGGCTCTCCGGGCTCGGTGACGTTGCCCTCCTGCTCCTGGAGCGCCGTTTCGAGTCGGCCGCGGGCCGCGGCGTCCGGGCCGGCCTGGCCGCGCCCGGCCGAGAGGAACAGGGCGGCGTGGTCGAGCTGCTGGGCCGCCTCCTTCACGCGCTCGGCGGCGAGGACGCTCCGGTAGTTGTCCCGCAGGATGAGCTCGGCGTTCGAGCCGAGGAAGGCGATGACCCGCGTCGAGGCGACGCCGAGGAGCACCAGGACCAGCGCCATGGGCGCCTGGGCGAGCAGGAGCTTCGACCGGAGCCTCACCGGAGCTCCTCCTCCTCGAAGGAGATGACGTGCAGGTCGAGCCCCGCCGCCTCCCGCACCAGCCGCTGCAGGACCGAGCGGCCGGCGAGCTGGCGCCACCACGGCTCGGTGCTCCGCCCGATGATGAGATCGCTCACCCGGTGCGAGTGAGCGAAGTCGAGGAGCGCCGTCACCGGATCCTTTGCCCTGAGGCGCACCACCTCGGCGCCGAGCTCCCGGGCCTTCTCCATGTTGGCGAGGAGGTGGCGCTGGGCCTCGGAATCGATGTACTCCGGCGACTCCTTCGGCGTCTCGACGTAGACCACGCACCAGTCGGTGTTGAGCCTGCCGGCCATGCGCGAGCCGCGGCGGAGCAAGGCGGCGGCGCGCGGCGGGTTCGAGGACATGGCCACCATGACGCGGCCCGGGGTGCGCGCCTGCGCCTCGCTGGCCAGCGCCTGGGAGGCGCTGCGGTCGAGGCTCTCCGCCACCTCGCGGAGCGACAGCTCCCGGAGGGTCGCGAGGTTCTGGCCCCGGAAGAAGTGCTCGAGCGCCCATTCCACCTTCTCCGGCGGGTAGATCTTCCCGGACTTGAGGCGCTCCAGCAGGTCCTCGACCGCCAGGTCCAGGTTCACCACCTGGTCGGCCTGCTCGAGGAAGCGGTCGGGCACGGTCTCTCGCACCGTGACGCCGGTGTTGCGGGCGATGAGGTCGTTCAGGCTCTCGAGGTGCTGGACGTTGAGCGCCCCGATGACGTTGATCCCGGCGGCGAGCAGGTCGAGGACGTCCAGGTAGCGCTTCCTGTTCTTCGATCCCGGGACGTTGGTGTGCGGGATCTCGTCGACGATGGCCACCTGGGGCCGACGCGCGAGCACGGCCTCGAGGTCCATCTCCTCGATGGCGACGCCCCGGTACTCGATGCGCTTGCGCGGGACGATCTCGAGGCCGCCGATGAGGGCCGCGGTCTCGGCCCGGCCGTGCGTCTCGACGAGGGCCCCCACGACGTCCACGCCCCGCTGGCGAAGCGCATGGGCCTCCTCCAGCATCCTCCAGGTCTTCCCGACGCCGGCCGCGAACCCGATGTAGAGCTTCAGCCGGCCGCGGCGCCCGCGCTCCACCAGCTCGAGGAAGTCCTCGGGAGTGGGGCGCTTCGCGGTGGCGGTTGCGATGGCCATCGGCTCATGGGTACCTGGGCGCGCGGATCCAGGCAACCTCCCCGGCTACGGAGCCCCGGTCGCGGCCGACTCGCCCCTGCGGGGCGGAGCGCCGAAGTGACGATCGAGGGACAGGTTGAGAAGGAGCACGTTCACCCGCGGCTCGCCGAGGACCCACAGGTCGCGCCCCTCGGTGAGGTCCTCCAGCAGCGCCCGCACCCGCTCCGGCGAGACCTGGCGCGTTCTCGCGACGCGGGGCACTTGCCAGGACGCCGCGGCCGGCGAGAGGTGAGGGTCGAGGCCGCTGCCGGAGGCGGTCACCAGCTCCACCGGCGCCGGCCCCGGCGCGTCGGGGTTCTCCTTCGCCAGGCGCTCGGCGGTCTGCGCGGCCTGGTCGCGAAGCTTCTTCGAGGTCGGGCCGAGGTTCGAGCCCCCGGACGAGGTCGGGTCGTACCCCTTGTCCCCCGCGGCCGAGGGCCGGGGCTGGAAGTACGCGGCGCCGGTGAAGGCCTGGGCCAGCAGCTCCGAGCCCACCACGCGTCCGGAGACGTCGGCCACCAGGCTCCCCTCGGCGCGGCGGGGGAAGAGGAGCCAGGCGACGCCGGTGACGGCGAGGGGATAGGCGAGCCCGGTGAGGACCAAGGTGACGATGGTGACCCGGAGCGCGGGCAGCAGTTGTTGGCGCATGGCGGACTCCTAGACGGCGCCCATGGCGGCGAGCGCGACGTCGATGATCTTGATGCCCGCGAACGGGGCGACGACGCCCCCGACGCCGTAGAAGAGCAGCGACCGCCGCAACACCGCCGCGGCGCCGATCGGCCGGTAGCGCACGCCGCGGAGGGCGAGCGGAATGAGCAGGACGATGATGACGGCGTTGAAGATGACGGCGGAGAGGATGGCGCTGAACGGGGAGGCGAGCCGCATGACGTTGAGGGGTGCCATTTCGGGATACACCGCCACGAACAGGGCGGGGATGATGGCGAAGTACTTGGCGACGTCGTTGGCGATGGAGAAGGTGGTGAGCGTTCCGCGGGTCATGAGGAGTTGCTTGCCCACCTCGACCACCTCGAGGAGCTTGGTGGGGTTCGAGTCGAGGTCCACCATGTTTCCGGCCTCCTTCGCAGCCTGGGTGCCGGTGTTCATGGCGACGCCCACGTCGGCCTGGGCCAGCGCCGGCGCGTCGTTCGTGCCGTCGCCCGTCATGGCGACGAGCTTCCCCTTCGCCTGCTCGTCCTTGATGAGCCGCATCTTGGTCTCGGGCGTGGCCTCGGCGAGGAAGTCGTCCACGCCCGCCTCCCTGGCAATGGCGGCAGCGGTGCGCGGGTTGTCGCCGGTGATCATCACGGTGCGGATGCCCATGGCGCGGAAGCGGTCGAATCGCTCCCGGATGCCCCCCTTCACCACGTCCTTGAGGTGGACGATGCCGAGCACCCGGGGACCGTCGGACACGGCGAGCGGCGTGCCGCCGGAATCGCCGATCCGGCCGGCCTCCGCCTCCAGCTCTCCCGGCGGCCGCCCGCCCAGCCCCGCGACGTGCCTCGCCACCGCGTCCACCGCTCCCTTGCGGATGACGCGGTCGCCCATGTCGACGCCGCTCATCCGCGTCGTGGCGCTGAAGGGGATGAAGTGGTGGGCCCCCTCCTTCACCGTGCGGCCGCGCAGCCCGTAGCGCTCCTTGGCCAGCACCACGATGGAACGCCCCTCCGGCGTCTCGTCGGCGAGGCTCGCGAGCTGGGCGGCGTCGGCGAGGTCCTCGAGCTGGACGCCCGGCATGGGGATGAGCTCGGTGGCCATGCGGTTGCCGAGGGTGATGGTCCCGGTCTTGTCGAGGAGGAGGGTGTCGACGTCCCCGGCCGCCTCCACCGCCCGCCCGCTCATGGCGAGCACGTTCTTCCGTAGGAGGCGGTCCATGCCGGCGATGCCGATGGCCGAGAGGAGGCCGCCGATGGTGGTGGGGATGAGGCAGACGAGCAACGCCACGATGGCCGTCGCCGAGAGCCCGATGCCGGAGTACAGGCCCATGGGGACGAGCGTGACGCAGGCGAAGAGGAAGATGATCGTGAGGCCCACCAGCAGGATGTGCAGGGCGATCTCGTTGGGCGTCTTCTGGCGCGAGGCACCCTCCACGAGCGCGATCATCCGGTCGAGGAACGACTCTCCGGGGTCGGCGGTGATGCGCACGCGGATGCGGTCGGAGAGCACCTTCGTGCCCCCGGTGACCGCCGAGCGGTCGCCGCCCGACTCGCGGATGACCGGTGCCGACTCGCCGGTGATGGCCGACTCATCCACCGAGGCGATGCCCTCCACGATCTCGCCGTCGCCCGGGATGACCTGGCCGGCCTCGACCAGCACCTCGTCGCCCTTGCGGAGCGACGAGGCGGGCACCGGTTCCTCCTTGCCGTTCACGAGCTTGCGGGCGGTCGTCTCGCGCCTCATCCGCCGCAGGGTGTCGGCCTGGGCCTTGCCGCGCCCCTCGGCCACGGCCTCCGCGAAGTTGGCGAAGACCACCGTGAACCACAGCCAGAGCGAGACGGAGAGCGTGAACCAGCCGGGCGTCGCGCCGGCCGGCTGGAGGAGGCGGTCGCGGAGCCAGAGGAGGGTGGTGAGGACGCTGCCGACCTCGACGACGAACATCACCGGGTTCTTCGCCACGAGCCTGGGGTCGAGCTTCCTCAGGCTCTCGAGCGCCGCGGTGCGGAGGATGGCCGGGTCGAAGAGCGACAGCTGCCTGGGCCGGGAGGGGGCCATGGCTAGAACACCTTTCCGTGGAGGGCGAGGAAGTGCTCCACCACCGGCCCGAGCGACAGCGCCGGGAAGAAGGTGAGGGCGCCGACGATGAGCACCACCGAGACGAGCAGCGCCGTGAACGTCGCCCCGTCGGTTGGGAAGGTGCCGGGCCCGGCCGGCGCCGCCTTCTTCCCCACCATCGAGCCGGCGATGGCGAGCGCCGGGACCATCATGAGGAAGCGGCCGACGAGCATGTCGGCGGCCAGGGCGACGTTCCAGAACTTCGTGTTGCCGTTCAGGCCCGCGAAGGCGGAGCCGTTGTTGCCGGCGCCGCTCGTGAACGCGTAGAGCAGCTCCGAGAAGCCGTGCGGCCCCGCGTTGCCGAGCGACGAGGTGCCTTGGGGCGCCACCGCCGACCAGGCCGTGAGCGTCAGGACCACCGCCGGGAAGACGAGGACGTAGAGCATGGCGAGCTTCATCTCCCGCGACTCGATCTTCTTGCCCAGGTACTCGGGGGTTCGGCCCACCATGAGGCCGGCGATGAAGACCGTGAGGATCACCATCACCAGCATCCCGTAGAGGCCCGCGCCGACGCCGCCGAAGATCACCTCGCCGAGCTGGATGTTCACGAGCGGCACGAGCCCGCCGATGGGCGTGAAGCTGTCGTGCATCGCGTTCACCGCCCCGCAGGAGGCGTCGGTCGTCACGGTTGCGAAGAGGGCCGACGTGCCGATCCCGAACCGCACCTCCTTGCCCTCCATGTTCCCGGCCGCGTGGTCGACGGCGAGCCCCGAGAGCGCCGGGTTGCGGCCGGCCTCGGCGGGATACGCGACCGCGACGCCGGCGAGGAAGAGCACCGCCATGGCGGCGAAGAGGGCCCAACCCTGGCGCTGGCTGTGGGCCATCCGCCCGTAGGCCCAGGTGAGCGCCGCGGGAATGGCGAAGATGAGGAGGAGCTGGACGAAGTTCGTGAGAGGTGTCGGGTTCTCGAAGGGGTGGGCGCTGTTGGCGTTGAAGAACCCGCCGCCGTTGGTGCCGAACATCTTGATCGCCTCCTGGGAAGCGACCGGCCCCATGGCGATGAGCTGCCTTCCGCCCTCGACCGTCGCGACCTCGCGATAGGCGGAGAGATTCTGGATCACGCCCTGCGAGACGAGGAAGAGGGCGACCAGGGCGCTCACGGGGAGGAGCACGTAGACGATCGCGCGGATGACGTCCGCCCAGAAGTTGCCGACGGTCATCGGGCCACCCGGCCCGCCTCGCCGGGTGAGGCCGCGCGCCAGCGCGAGCGCCACCCCGATGCCCGCGGCGGCCGAGGTGAAGTTGTGCCAGGCGAGCCCCGCCATCTGGGTGAGGTAGCTCATGGTGCTCTCGCCCGAGTAGTTCTGCCAGTTGGTGTTGGTGGTGAAGCTCGCGGCGGTGTCGAAGGCGAGGTCGGCCGCGACGGGGCCGAGCTTCTGCGGGTTCCACGGCAGGAGGTGCTGCCAGCGCTGGATGGCGTAGGTGACGAGCATCCCGAAGGCACTGAAGAGGAGGAGCGCGACCGCGTAGCCTCGCCAGGTCTGCTCCTTCGCCGGATCGACGCCCGAGAGCCGGAAGAGGAGGCGTTCCGCCGGGCCGAAGACGCGCGGCAGCGGCTTGTCGCGCCCCTCGAAGACGCGGAAGAGGTAGCGGCCGAAGGGCGGCGTGAGCGCCGCCACGGCGAGGAGGAAGGCCGCGATCTGGAGCCAGCCGGCGACGGTCATGGCGGGCCCCTAGAACCGCTCGGGGCGTATGAGCGCGTAGGCGAGGTAGGCGGTGAGCAACACCGACAGCGCCGCGCCAAGGGCGTACTCGAATGACATGGGACCCTCCGGGGAAGCTAGAGCCGGTCGCAGCCCGCGACGTAGGCCAGGCTGACGGCGAAGAAGGCGATGGTGCTCGCGACGAAGACGAGGTCGGACATGGAACGCTCCTTCAGCTGATCGCGTGCATCTCGAAGGGCGCATTTGCATTGCCGATGCCGCAGCGCGAAATCCGGCGTTTCCGGAGAGATGTGCGAGCGCGCCAGGGAAGGGCCGGTCCCGCGGGCTTGCGGCGCGCACGACCGCCGGCCGCAGGCGCCGCAAAACGCAACGCGAGAGCTCGCGGCCCGTTCGCCCCGGACGGGTCTTTGACGCACGGAACGGCACGGAGCTACGTTTGCACCTCAGGTGGAAAGCGCATGAAAATCGCCGGGATCCTCCTCGCGGCCGGCGCGGCGACGCGAATGGGCCGAAACAAGCTCCTCGTCTCGCTCGACGGGGAGACGCTCCTGCGCCGCGCCGCGCGCCGCGCGCTCGCGGCCGGGCTCGATCCGGTCCTGGTGGTCGTCGGCCACGAGGCCGAGAAGGCGTGCGCGGAGATCGAAGGGCTCGGCTGCCGGGCGGTGCCGAACCCGGACCACGCCAGCGGCATCAACACGTCGCTCTCGGCAGGCGTCGATGCCGTCCCGGCCGATTCGACCGCGGCCGTGGTGCTGCTCGCCGACATGCCCTGGGTGTCGGCGGACATGATCTCCGCCGTCGTGGCGCGCCATGCCGAGACCGGCGCGCCCGTCGTCACCTCCCGGTACGGCGACACCGTCGCGCCGCCGACCCTCTACGCGCGGTCGCTCCTTCCGGAGCTGCGGGGCGGGGCGGGGGAGGGGCGCGGGCGGCAGGTGGTCCGCCGGCATGCGAAGGTGGCGGCCGTCGTCGACTGGCCGGCGTCGGCGCTCGCGGACCTGGACGTCCCGGACGACCTCGAGCGAGCGCGAGCCCGGCTCGAGGGAGAGGTGGCCGATGACCGATAGCGAGGAGATCCTCCTGCAGGCGGCCGACTGGGGCCGGAGCGGGCTCGGCGTCGCGCTCGCCACCGTGGTGAGCACCTGGGGCTCGGCGCCGCGCCCGGCGGGGAGCCAGCTCGCGGTGAACGAGCGGGGCGAGTTCGTCGGCTCCCTCTCGGGCGGCTGCATCGAGGCGGCCGTGGTACGGGAGGCGCTCGACGCCATCGGCGACGGCAAGCCGCGCCTGCTCGACTACGGCGTCACCCACGACCGGGCCTGGGAGGTCGGGCTCGCCTGCGGCGGGACGATCCAGGTCTTCGTGGAGCGGATCGAATGAGGCGCGAGGTCCTGGAGCAGCTCCGGCGCGACGTCGAGGCGAAGCGCGCCGTGGTCCTCGTCACCGACCTCGATACCGCCGAGGCGCGCCTCGTATACCCGTTCGGCGACGGAGCGGGCGTCCCACCGGCGCTGCTCGCTGCGGCCCGCGAGGCCGCGGAGCGGGACCAGTCCCGGAAGGTCGAGGGAGCGGGCGCCGGCCTGTTCCTGCGCGTCTTCAACCCGCCGGTGCGCGTCCTCATCGTCGGCGCCGTGCACATCGCGCAGTCCCTGGCGCGCATGGTCCAGCTCGCCGGCTACGACGTCCTGGTCGTGGACCCGCGCCGCTCCTTCGCCACCGGGGAGCGCTTCGGCGACGTCCCGCTCACCGCCGAGTGGCCCGACGAGGTGGTCGCGCGCGTGGGGCTGGACCGCCGCTCGGCGGTGGTGACCATGACCCACGACCCCAAGATCGACGATCCCGCTCTCGCCGCCGCGCTGCGGTCGGAGGCCTTCTACGTCGGCGCGCTCGGCAGCAAGAAGACGCAGGAGGCGCGCCGCGAGCGGCTCCGGAAGGCGGGCTTCTCCGACGCCGATCTCTCCCGCATCCACGGCCCGGTCGGCCTCCCCATCGGCTCGGTGTCCACCGGAGAGATTGCGGTGTCCATCCTCTCCCAGCTCGTCGAGTGCCTGCGCAGGCCGCGGGCGTCCCCCCGGGCCGGCGCGTGACCGCCGACGCGCTCTACCAGGAAGCCATCGTGCGGCTCGCTCGTGAGGCCAGGGGCGCGGGCCGGCTCGAGGCCCCGGATGGCAGCGCCACGCTCGACAACCCGCTCTGCGGCGACCGGGTGACCGTGGAGGTGCGCCTGCGGGGCAGCCGGATCGAAGCGCTGGCGCACCAGGTGCGCGGGTGCATCCTGTGCGAGGCGGCGGCCTCGCTCCTCTGCCGGGCCGCGATGGGGGGCACGGGCGGCGACGCCAGGGAGGCGCGCAGGAGCCTCACGGAGCTCCTGTGCTCCGGGGCGCGGCCGCCCGCGGGCGCCTGGGAGGACCTCGCCGCCTTTGCGCCGGTCGGCTCGGTGCCGAGCCGACACGGCTGCGTGCTGCTTCCGTTCGACGCCCTCGGCGAGGCGGTCGCCCGGGCGAAGGGATAGCCATGGCCCACGGGTTCGAGGAGCGGTTCACGGTCCGGGCGCCCGCCGATCGACCGGCGCGCCAGCCTGCGCGCCGCCCGGCCTGAAACGGCGCCACCGGTACCTTATGGTTCGGCATCACCCCGAGGAGCCGCCCGCATGACCGCAGCCACCGCGACGCCCGCCCCGGGCCGGATGCCCGTCCTCTTCGTGGGCCACGGTTCGCCCATGAACGCCATCGAGGACAACGCCTGGAGCCGGGGCTTCAGCGCCCTGGCCGCGCTGCTCCCCCGCCCGAAGGGGGTGCTCTCGATCTCGGCGCACTGGTTCGTGCCCGGGACCTTCACGACGGGAACCCCCCGGCCCGAGACCATCCACGACTTCGGCGGCTTCCCCCGGCAGCTCTACGAGATCCAGTACCCGGCGCCGGGCGACCCGGCGCTTGCGAAGCGCGTCGTCCGCCTGCTCGGAGAGGGGCGCGCCTCCGTCCGCGCCGACTGGGGCCTCGACCACGGTACCTGGACGGTGCTCCGCTTCCTGCTTCCCGCGGCCGACGTGCCGGTCGTCCAGCTCAGCATCGACGAGCGCCTGCCGCCATCGGGCCACCTCGAGCTGGGCCGGGCGCTCGCCCCGCTGCGCGACGAGGGCGTCCTGGTCCTCGGCAGCGGCAACGTCACTCACAACCTCCGCCACGCCTTCACCGCCTGGCGCCAGGGTGACGTCACGACTCCGGCCTGGGCCCGCGCCTTCGACGCGGACGTGGCCCGCGCGGTCGGCCAGCACGACGTGGCCTGGCTCGCCGGTGCGCTCGAGGGCGACGCCGGCCGCCTGTCCCATCCGACGCCCGACCACTACTTGCCGCTCCTGTACGCGGCGGGGGCCGCCGGGCCGGACGACCGGGTGGGCTTCCCGATCACCGGCTACGACATGGCGTCGCTCTCGATGCGCTCGATCGTCTGGGGGTGAAGCCCCGCCTCGCGCGCGGCGCTACTTCGCGAGCGCCGCGGTGCCTGCCTGGGCGCAGACGCCGTCCTGCTGCGAGGTACCGCCGCTCACCCCGACGGCGCCGACGATCTTGCCGTCCAGGACCAGGGGCAGGCCGCCCTCGAGCGGCACGGCGCCGGGCAGGCCCAGGTAATTCGTCTTGCCGCCGGCGATCACGTCCTCGAAGGCCTTGCTCGGTCGCCGGAAGGCGGCCGACGTGCGTGCCTTGCCGATCGAGACGTCGGCGCTGCCATACTGCGTCGCGTCGCTGCGCTCGAAGTAGACGAGGTGGCCGCCCGAGTCGACCACCGCCGCCGCCACGTTCCAGCCGTTCTTCTTCGCCTCGGCGATGGCCGCCATCGCCACCTTCCGCGCCGCCTCGACGCCGATGGGGGCGCCGTAGGGGATCGGAGCCTGCTGGGCGCGGCCGGCGAGCGGGGCGACCGCGACCAGCGCCAGGACCGCGAGCGGGATGAGTCTCCTCGAGTGAAGCATGCGCGCCTCCTCCGGGGCCGGCGTCGCGGCCCCCGGCGCCGCCGGGGAAGTCCGGCGGTGGCCTTTGTGGAAAGCGCCTGCTTACGGGCGGGCGCGGCCGCGCGCAGGGACCAGACGGGGCCCCCCGTTCTCCCGCCCGTGTGCCTCAGGGGGCCGGGCGCGAGACGCTCGGCGGCTCGGATAGCTGCCTGCTGGGCGTGCAGGCCGCTGCACGGCTCGCGCTCATTGCCGGCAGAGACGCCGCGGTTTTCGGCCTCAAGCCGAGGCGCGGCATGCGGCACGCCGCCTGCACTCAAGGCATGAGGCGCCGCAGGCGCGGCCCCAAACCAGGCAAGAAAGGGAGAAGACCATGGCCGAGGGAAGTGGAACCGTTCCGGTCGACAAGACGTCCCAGCGCCAGACGCTGGGACTGACGGGCTTGACCATCAATGCGATGGCGCTCATCGCGCCCGGTGCCTTCCTCTGGCTCACGTACCAGATCCAGGCGCTCTACGGCGCTCCGATGGCGGGCTCGGCCATGTGGTTCGGCATCCTGGCCGCGCTGCTCCTGTGCTTCGCCACGGCCATCAGCTACGCCGAGCTCTCCAAGCTCTACCCCGGTGCCGGCTCCTCCTACTTCTTCGCGGAGCAGGCCTTCCTCAACCGGACCAAGGCCTACAAGTTCGCACGCATCGCGAAGTTCATCACCGGCTGGGCGAGCCACCTCTACTATTGGGTGTACCCGGGCGTCATGGTCGGCGTGACCGCGATCCTGAGCGGGTATCTCCTGAACCAGTTCTTCCCCGACACCTTCAGCGGGACCTACAACAGCCCGCTCTTCATGATCCTGTTCTGCGTCGCCTTCGCGCTCGGCGTCGCCTACATCGCCTTTCGGGGCGTGACGGGCACGACCAACGTCAACCTCGCCATCAACGTCATCCAGATCGCGGCGCTGCTCGTGTTCTCCGTGATCGCGATCTCGTACCGCGTGCAGCACCCCGAGGGCTCGGTCGGGCTCCACCTCGTGAACGGCGTCCCGGTGGACTTCGTGGTGGCGCAGGAGCAGGTGGTCGAGAACGGAATGCCCAAGCTCGACGCGAGCGGCGCGCCGGTGATGCAGAACAAGATGGACAAGGATGGGAACCCGGTCCCGGAGATGAAGGACGGCAAGCCGGTGCCATTCACCCTGAGCTACGCCGCCGACCAGGCGACCACGATGGAGCCGGTGGACGCGGATCACCCGAAGGACCTGACGCCGCACTTCAAGTTCCACTCCACCGCCTCGTCGGTCCCGGCGCCGCACGGCTTCAGCTACATCTTCATCCAGGCCTGCATCGCCATCCTCATCCTCGTCGGGTTCGAGTCGGTGACGTCGATGGGCGAGGAGGCCAGGAACGCGAAGCGGGACATCCCGCGCGCGGTGCTGCTGTCGCTCGCCATCCAGGGCATCGTGATGTACCTCATCGAGTACTTCGCCGGGAACTACTTCCTCAACCAGGGGTACACGCTGGCGGACGCGGCCGGCTCCGGCGCGCCGCTCGGCGACATGATGGTGCTCGTCGGCACCTGGCTGTTCGGCAGCTACGCCGCGGGCCGCGCCTTCATGCTGGTGCAGGCGGCGACGGTGTTCCTGGCCCTCATCGGCACGACGCTCTCCTGCCTCAACACCGGGGCCCGCGTCACCTACGCCATGGGCAAGGACGAGGAGGTGCCCGGGCACTTCGGCATGCTCCACGGCAGGCGCCTGACCCCGCACCGCGCTATCTGGACGCTCGCCGTTCTCTCGGCAGTCGTCGGCATCCTCACGGTCGTCACCTACCTCGGGGGCACGACGCCGGCCGCCCTCGAGCCGAAGTACCAGAGCGTCTGGTACGCCTTCGGCATCTTCAAGCCCGAGCTGTACGCGAAGCTGCCTAACAGCCTCGTCATCATGACGCTCGTCAGCAACTTCGGCACGTTCCTGCTCTACATGCTCACCTGCGCCATCGCGATCGTGGCCTTCCGCGAGCACCACGCGTTCAGCGGCTTCAAGCACCTCTTCGTGCCGCTGTTCGGGCTCGTGGCGAACCTCGCCTGTATGCTCTTCTACCTCGTCGGCCCGTTCACCGTATCGGGCATGAGCGTGAAGGAGCCGTACATCGCGCTCGCGGTCGTCGCCTTCTGGGGCGCCTACGGCGGCTACTACTTCCTGCGCTCCTCGAAGAAGAAGGCGAAGCCAGTGTTCGTCGAGAAGCCCGCCGTCGCGGGATAGAGCCAGCGCGCGTGGCTCGCAGGACGTCGGGGTGCAATCCCGGGCTCACCGGGGTTGCACCCCGACGGCCGCGAGGGATCAGCCTCGGGGATACGCGTCGGTGCCCATCTCGAAGGAATCCAGCCCGGCCTGCTCGACCTCGGCCGGAACGCGGTTGCCCATGACCCGATCGACGAGACGGAAGAAGCCGTACGACGCTCCGAAGACGAAGGCGGCGTTCGCGACGACGCCGATGCACTGGGCTGCGAGCTGGCCGAAGTCGCCGAAGAAGAGGCCGCGCACCGGCCCCGCGACGCCGTTCCACCCGGCCCCGTACGTGCCGTCGGCGAAGAGGCCCACGGCCAGCGCCCCCCAGGTCCCACAGGCACCGTGAACCGCGATCGCCCCCACCGGATCGTCGATGCGCAGCCGGCGCTCCAGCAGCGTAACCGCCCACACCACGATGACGCCGGCCACGAGCCCGATGAGGACCGCGGCCGCGGGGCTCACGAAGGCGCACGAGCCGGTGATGGCCACGAGGCCGCCCAGGAGGCCGTTGCTGGCCATCCCGACGTCCGGCTTGCGGAGCGAGGACCAGATGTAGAACAGGGCCGCCAGCGCCCCGGCGCTGGACGCCAGCATGGTGTTGACCGCCACGAGCGCGATCCGCGGGTTGGACGCCGAGAGCGTGGATCCGGCGTTGAAGCCGAACCAGCCGAAGGCCAGGATGAGGGTCCCGATCACGGTCATGGGGAGGTTGTGGCCGGGCATGAGGCTCACCGTCCCGTCGGCCCGGTACTTCCCGAGGCGCGGGCCGAGGACGATGGCGCCGGCGAGCGCCGTGATCCCGCCGGTCATGTGCACGACGCTGGAGCCGGCGAAATCCACGTGCCCGTGGCCGAGCCCGGCGCCGGCTCCCAGGGCCGAGAGCCAGCCCCCGCCCCACACCCAGTTCCCGTAGAGCGGGTACAGCAGCGTGGACATGAAGAGGCCGTAGACGAGGAACGCCGAGAACTTCCAGCGCTCGGCCAGGGCGCCCGTCGGGATGGTCGCGGCGGTGTCCATGAACACGACGGCGAAGAGGAACAGGGCGAGGCCCGCCGGGTCGCCCGCGACCGTGACGAGCGCGAACTTCGCCGCGCCGAAGAGGCCGAAGCGGTGGCCGGCCAGCATGGGCCCCACCTCGCGTGCGCCGGCCACGGCGGACCCGAGGGTGGGCCAGCCCGGGACGCCCCCCATCATGAGGCCGTATCCGAGGAGCCAGAAGCCGATCACGCCGACGGGGTAGATGACGAGGTTCATCGCCACCGTGTTGGCGGCGTTCCGAGCTCGGGTGAAGCCGGTCTCCACCATGGCGAAGCCCGCCTGCATGAACATGACGAGGAAGGCGGCGACGAGCACCCAGGCGAGATCGAGGGATTGCTGGATCTGCTGCGGCATGGGTCACCTCTCCTGCCGGGGCGCCGGCGGGCGCCCGGACGCTCCCGACTGCCGGGCGCTCAGCCAGACGAGGGAGCCCAGGCCCGCCAGCACGGCGGCGGCGATCACCGACAGGACGACCCGGCGCGAGACGTGGGCGCGGGCCCGCCGACGCGCCTCGGCCTCGCCCGGGTCGCGTGGCGGCACGGCCGAGGGGTTCTTCAGGGCCTCGAGGAGCTGAGCGGCGGTGACGTAGCGAAGGCGCGGGTCCCGCTCGATGGCGCGGAGGATGATGGCCTCGATCGACGGGTCGATCCCGGGGACGTGGTAGCTCGGGGGCCTCGGCTCCTCGCTCGTCTTGGCGCGGAGCAGCGCGCGGGGGTTCGCGCTGTCGTAGGGAAGGTTGCAGGTGAGCATCTCGTAGAGCATCGTCCCGACCGCGTAGACGTCGGTCCGGGGGTCCCCGCGCCGCCCCTTGATCTGCTCGGGGGCCATGTAGTCGGGCGTGCCGATGGTGTTGGACAGGCCGCTCCAGGTGAGCCGCCGCTCCGCCGCGACGAGCGCGATCCCGAAATCGAGGATCTTCACCTGGCCGCTCGCGGTCAGCAGGATGTTCTCCGGCTTGATGTCCCGGTGGACGACGCCCTCGGAGTGGAGGTACACGAGCGCGTCGCAGACCTGGCGCGCGATGTCGAGCGCCTTCTCGGTGGGCAGTGGGACCTTCTCCTGCATGATGGCCCGGAGCGACCTGCCCTCGACGTACTCCATCGCCATGTACATCCGGCTCTTCTCGCGCGGCTTCAGGACCTTGACGACGTTCGGGTGGGAAAGGCGCTGCCCCACGTCCTCCTCGCGGCGGAAGCGCTCGGAGAAGACCACGTCGCTCTCGTACTGGATGTGCGGGACCTTGAGCGCCACCGGCTGGCCCGACTCGGTATCGACGGCCTTGAAGATCGAGGCCATCCCGCTGCGGGCGAGGAGGTCGGTGAGCTGGTACTGGTCGAGCCTGTCGCCGACGGTGAGGTCGCGCATCAGGTGACCGGAGTCCGGGATGACATGGCAACAGCCTAGTGTGCGCGCGCTCGGCCGCGCAACAACGAAGGGGCCGGGGCCCGCGCGCCCGGGAGAGGGACCGTGATCGGCGAGTACGAGCTCGAGATCGGCGCTCTCTCCGACGTCGGGACCGAGCGCGAGCACAACGAGGACGCCTGCGGCTCCTTCATGGAGAGCGGCGCCTGCGCCATCGTCGGCGTGGCCGACGGCGTGTCGAGCTCCCCCGGGGGCGAGGTCGCGAGCCAGATGGCCGTCGAGGCCCTGTTCCGAGCCTACCGCGAGGAGCCGCCGGCCCTGGGAGCGGGCCAGCGCCTCTACCGCGCCTTCCAGCAGGCGAACATCGAGATCTACGACCGCTCGGTCACCGTTCCCGAGCTGCGCGGAATGGCGACGACGCTCACGGCGGCGGCGCTCGACCGGGGCCAGCTCACCGCGGTGCACGCCGGCGATTCCCGGCTCTACCTCGTGCGCGACGGCATCATCACGCAGCTGACGAAGGACCACACCGCCGTCGCGGAGAGGGCCCGCCTCGGGCTCATCTCCCGGGAGCGGGCGCGAACGCACCCCGATCGGTGCGTCCTGACGCGAAGCGTCGGGCGCGAGCTCATCGTGAGCCGGGATCGGATCGCGCAGCGGGTCGTCCATGGGGACGTGCTCGTCCTCTGCAGCGACGGTCTCTACAACGTGCTCGACGACTCCGAGATCGCGCGCCTCATCGCGGATCGCGACGCGCCCGGCGCGTGTCGCGCCCTGGTGGACGCGGCCAATGCGCGCGGCACGGCCGACAACGCGACGGCGGCAGTGGTGCGGATGGTCGGGCCGACCCCCGATGCAGCGCCGCGGGTCGGTATCGCGGGCCGGCTGCGTCGCCTGCTCGGCGGGGGCGACTGAGCGGATTCCCGCCCGGCGGGGCCTCAGGCCTTGACGATGCAGTCGGTCGGGCAGACCGACATGCACTGCGACTCGCCGCCGTTGGCAGCGCACTCGTCGCACTTCGCCGCGTCGATGACGTAGGCGTCGTCGCCCTGGGCGATCGCCTGGGTCGGGCACTCGGGCTCGCAGGCGCCGCAGCTGGTGCAGTCATCGATGACGATCTTGTTGGCCATTTCTCCGCTCCGGTCTCGTTCGAGGAAAGGTGATGGATGGGTACGGGGACCCGCTGGCGCGATGGTTCCCCCGCCAGGGGCGGACATCGAGCGAGGCGACCCTCTGCACGTCCCACGCCAGGCGTGGCTGGACCGCGACGCCCGCCGGGTTTCCAGCAGATTCGCGGGGTTGAGAGTGCCGGGTCGCCTCGCCATTGCGCAAACGGTCGCTCCGCACGCAAATCGTGCGGTCGGGGGGAGCTCGCAGCAGTGGCCCGGGCGCGCCTTGACCGTCGGGTGCAATCCTGAGAGTTTCGGCGCCATGCCGATCCGGCCCACCGAGGCGGTCGTCGACCTCGCCGCGATCGCCCACAACTACCGCGCGGCGGTCC
>Ga0153915_10000338_pt1 | contig 42889 bp, 40 predicted proteins | sample Opewatmetagenome_2_FD_107003 | JGI IMG/M metagenome (GOLD analysis project Ga0153915, IMG submission 107003) | Freshwater wetland microbial communities from Ohio, USA - Open water 3 Core 3 Depth 3 metaG | ecosystem: Environmental > Aquatic > Freshwater > Wetlands | place: USA: Ohio, Lake Erie...
CCTCGCCGACCCCGATGAACCGGAAGCGCACCGCCAGCACCGGAAGCGAGAGCAGCGCCAGGCGCCGGGCGGGCTTCTCCCGCAGCGAGATTCGTACCTGGCCGCCCGCCACGGAGAGCGTCAGGCCGTCGCCCTCGACGCGGGTCGGGGCGTGGCGGGCCGCGCCCGGGAGCCAGTGCAAGAACTCCGCCCGGGTGCACCCCATCTCCCGTTCCAGGACGAGGTCGTCCGTCACCGACCGTCAGCCCCCGGCGATCGGAGGCCAGACCGCCAGCTCATCTCGGTCGCGGAGCAGGTGATGCGAGCGCTGGTCGGGGGGGACGTACGTGCCGTTGACGAGCACGAGGTGGACCAGGGCGGCCGGCATGTTGAACCGGTCGATGACCGCCTGCACCGCGGTGCCTTCCGGCACGTCGATCGCGAGCTGGTTGTCGACGCGGCACTCCCTGGGAAGGTACTCCCTCAGCGAGGCGAAGAGCTTGAAGGTGATCTGCACGTCCGTCACGCCACCCGGCTCAGCCATCCGTCCTGCGCCTGGGCCCGCGCGATGTAGGCCTCGGCCAGGCGGGTCGGGTCGCGAAGTAGCCGCTCCTTCCACTCGCCCAGCCGCACGCGCGACTGGATCAGGCCCCGGATCACGCCGACGTGCTCGGTGAGCCCGATGGCGTTGGCGCCGACGAGGACGTCGCCGTCGAACTCGAGCCGGAGGTATCTGAAGGCCTCCTCGTCCGACTGCTCCACGCGCTGGCCGCCGGGAACGCCCTCCCACTGGCCGAAGGAGGTGGAGACGAGCCCCAGCGTGTCGAGCACGTTGATCAGGGTGACGCCGACCATCCGGGACTCGCGCCCCACCATGTTCAGTGCCGCGCACGAGGCCTGGTCGGCGGCGTTGGGCTGGATGGCGCTGACCAGCGGCTTATGGGTGACGAGGTCGAGGGCCTCGGCACAATCGCCGGCGGCGAAGATCCCGGGCACGTTGGTCTGCATGCGCGCGTCGGTCGTCACCCCGCGGTCGCAGGCGATGCCAGAGCCCTGGAGGAAGCCGATGTTGGGCTGGACGCCGGTGGATGAGATGAGCAGGTCGGCCGGCACCTTCTGGCCGTTGGAGAGCCTGGCCTCCAGCGACGTGCCCTTGCCGGCGGTGATGGCCTCGACGCGCGTCGAGGTGTGCACCGCGATGCCCTTCTTCTCCACCCAGCGCTTGATCATCCCGCCCGCGCCAGGCCCCATCATCCGCGGCACCATGCGGTCGCCCATCTCCACCACCGTGAGCTTCACGCCCCGCTCCGCCAGGGACTCCATGATGATGCAGCCGATGAAGCCCGCGCCCATCTGCAGCACGCGGGCGCCGGGCTTGGCGAGCGCCATGATGTTGCGCGCGTCCTCGAGCGTCCAGCACGGATGGACGCCGGGGAGGTCGATCCCCGGAATCGGCGGGCGCACCGGGAGCGAGCCGGTGGCGACGAGCAGGCGGTCGAAGGAAAGGCTGGAGCCGTCGTCGAGCGTCACCGAGCGCGCCTGCGCGTTCACCGATTTCGCGCGCCCGGTCTTGAGCCGGATCCCGAGCCGGTCGAAGTGTCCCGGCTCCTTGCGCAGGTGGGTGCCCGCCTCGTCGATCTTCCCGGTGAGCAGGTAGGGGATGGCCATCCGCGAGTACGGCGGCACCGGCTCGCATCCGACCAGCAGGATGTCGTCCTCCGGGGCGTGCTTCCGGATGCTCTCGGCGGCGATCACGCCCGCCGGGCCATTGCCCAGGATCACGTGCTTCATCGCGGCCTCCACGGACGAGACGGGCGGCCCGCCGGGAGCCGCCCGCCCTGGTCGTCTAGAAGCGGTACCCCTTCGCCATCAGAGCTTGAGCCGGGCCCTGGTCTCGGGCTTGAGCTGGCCGGTCTTGTCCCAGCCGCGCAGCTCGTAGTACTCGGGCAGCATCTTGTCGAGGCCGTTCACCTTGCCCTTGGCGGGGCCCGTCTTCGCGGGCTCGGTGAGCAGCCGCTTCGGGAGCGTGTCGTCCTTGTTCGTGAAGCCGGCGCGGTTGTTGAAGTCGCGCTCCAGGTTCCAGATGCGCTCGCCGATGACCCCGAGCTCCTCCAGCGTGAACTCCGGGAGGCAGGCGGCCGCGAGCTGCGGCTGCACGTCCGCCAGCGTCCAGGCGAAGCTCGTGAAGAGGCAGATGCCGGCCGAGTCGAAGATCGCGGTCGCGTCCTGGAAGGCCTTCACCAGGGCCGCCTTTCCCTCCGTCGCGAGCGGATCGGTCTTCACCGGGATGCCCAGCACCTCCGAGGCGACGGTGTAGGAGCGGAGGTGGCACGCCCCTCGGTTCGAGGTGGCGTACGTCAGCCCCATGCCCTGGATGCCGCGGGAATCGTAGGCCGGGAACTCCTGCCCCTTCACGCTCATCGAGAGGTCGGGGTGCCCGTACTTGGCGGTGAGGCGCTTCGAGCCCTGGGCGATCTCCTTGCCGAACCCTTCGCCCTTGACGGTCACCTCGGCGAAGTACGCGAGCGCCTGCGCCGAGCCGAACGGCGCCTCGATGCCTAGCTGCTCCTTCTTCAGCACGCCCATCTCGTACAGCTCCATGACCGCGCCGACCGTGGCCCCGAAGGAGATGGGATCCATCCCCTGCTCGTTGCAGACGAAGTTCGCGTAGGTGAGGGCCTCGAGGTCGTTGACGCCGTTGGCCGCGCCGAGCGCCCAGGCCGCCTCGTACTCGAGCCCGCCGGACGCCCCCCAGTACTCCGGCCGTGTCTTCACGGTGAAGTGGGTCTCGTCGATCTTGGAGACGCGGCCGCAGGCGATGGTGCAGCCGAAGCAGGCCTGGTTCGTGACCAGGTTCGGCTTGCCGTCGGTCTTGCGCGGCTCGTGCATCGCCTCGCCCGAGATGTTCTTCGCGCCCTCGAACTGCACGTCGTGGTGGTTGCGCGTCGGGAGCGCGCCGATCTCGTTGATGACGTTCATCAGGACCTGCGTTCCGTACTTCGGCAGACCCTGTCCGGTCACCGGGTGGTCCGCGAGCACCTTCTTCGCCGCGGTGGTGGCCTTCATGAACTCCTTGAAATCTCGGATGTTGGAGACGCCCTTCGTGCCGCGGACGGCGATGGCCTTGAGGTTCTTGCTCCCCATCACGGTCCCGACCCCCGACCGGCCCGCGGCGCGGTGCAGATCGTTGACCACGGCGGCGTACAGGCAACCGGTCTCGCCCGCGCGACCGATCGAGCTGACCCGGACCTGGGGATCCTGGTGCTTGGTCCGCAGCGCCGGCTCGGTCTCCCAGACCGACTTGCCCCAGAGCCAGCCCGCGTCCAGCAGCTGCGCGCTGTCGTTCTCGACGTACAGGTAGACGGGCTTGGGCGACTTGCCCTCGAAGATGATCATGTCCCAGCCGGCCATCTTCAGCTCCGCTCCCCAGTAGCCGCCCGAGTTGGAGCAGGCGATCGCTCCGGTCAAGGGGCCCTTGGTGATGACGGAGTAGCGCCCGCCGGTGGACGCCATCGTGCCCGTCAGGGGCCCGGTGGCCCAGATGATCTTGTTCGCGGGCGACAGCGGATCGACCTTGGCATCGACTTCCGCGCAGAGGTACTTGGTCGCGAGCCCGCGCTGGCCGATGTACGCGCGCGCCCATTCCATGTTGAGAGGTTCCGGGGTGCAGCTGCCCTTCGTGAGGTTGACGCGCAGGATCTTTCCAGCCCAGCTCATGATCGGCCTCCTCGCTACGCCCGCGGTTGGTTGTCGGTCTTCGCGGCCCACTGCTTCATGCGCTCGAGCCCGGTCCAGCCCGCGTCCACGTAGGTGATCGCCGCGGTTGGACAGGCCAGGGCGCAGGCCGGGTCGCCTCCGCACAGGTCGCACTTCTGCACCTTGCCGGTGCTGGCCACGTAGTTGACCGTGCCGAACGGGCACGCGATCGTGCAGACCTTGCAGCCGACGCAGGTGTTCTCGAACACCACCTTCGCGCCGGTCGCCGCGTCCGTCTTGATCGCGTCGACGGGGCAGGCGTGCATGCACCAGGCCTCGTCGCACTGGGTGCAGGTGTACGGGACCTTCCTGCCGGCGCTGTGGAAGTCGAACACCTTGATGCGCGACAGGGACAGGTTGAAGGTGCCGTAGTTCTCGTAGCTGCACGCCATCTCGCACTGCAGGCAGCCCGTGCACTTGTCTGAGTTGATGAGAAGCGACTTCTGCATGTCATCCTCCGCGGGCTGGCGTTCCGTTCTGCATCAGGGTCATGTTTGCGGTCCTCGTCGGATCCGGCAGTTGCGCCGTCGAGCCGGCGACCGGCTCGAAGACGGATGGACGCGATCCAACAGGCCGCTCACGACGGCACGTGCGCCGGCAGTCGCGTCGCGAGACGCTAGCAAGCGCCAACGTGAGATGCAACTGAGCCTCCCGAGCGGGTGCCAGGGTCGAGTCGAGAACCGGCAACGTGCCCCACGCATTTCCGGAGTCCGGAGCAAAGCAATGGTCGTGCCGTACCCTGGAGGGCGGGGCGTGGGCGAGGCCCTGGCCGTTGCGAGGCCGACGGCCCGGCAATTCCTGCCGGAACCCCGGCTGCATCCGCCTCGGCTCGCCCGGGGCGTCGACGGCCCGGAGGCAGGGCAGCAGGGGTGGCCCCGGATGAGACATGTCACAGGCCGAACCGTCACACGCCCGCCGGCTCTCGCGACGCTGCGGTCCTCAGTCCAGCCCCGAGCGCGTCCCGCCGAGGACGCTCCGCGAGGCCTCCTCGCCGCTGACCGTCGAGGCGCGCCTCTCCGGCGAGCGCAACGCGTCCGGGAAGTAGGTCGCGGTCAGGCTCTTCGACTCGAGCGGCGAGCCGGCGTCCGAGTCGCCGAAGCGCCGCCAGTCCCGGACCCAGAAGACGTCGTCCGCGAGCTCGAGCATCCCGAGGGTCTCCCGGTCGCCGATGAGGATGCCCTGGACCCGGAGGCCCCGCTCCTCCTTGGCGCGCGCCACCGCCGCCGCCACCTCCCGCGTCGCCCCGAACTCCCCGTCGGAGGCGATGAGCAGGTCGGCCAGCTGCCACGCCTCCTCGTCGAGCTTCGCGAGCGCGCGCTCGATCGGGGTGCCGATGTCGGTCCCGCCGCCGAAGCTCTGACCGATGAAGCGCGTGAGCCGCTCGACGCCGTCGGCGTCCACGGCGAGCGGCATGTCGACGACCTCGCCGGGGCCGCTGAACGCGAAGACGTGGCAGGCCCTCTTCTGGGCGTGCGCCGTGCGCACCGCCTCCAGCACCACGGCCTTGGCCACGGCCTCCGCCCCGCCCTGCATCGAGCCGGACGTGTCGACGCAGACCAGCATGGGCCCGAGCTCCAGCCGCTTGCCGGGCACGCGCCGCGGGCTCGGGCGCCAGACCGGCGTCTCGACGGACACGACCTCCTGCATCCGGTCGTCGTCCTCGTAGGTGAGCAGCGTCCGCTCCGCGTGCCGGGCATGCCACACGAGGCGCAGGCGAGGATGGTTGAGCAGCATCGCCTCGGCCGGCAGCATCCGCGCGATGCGCGCCGAGCGGCGCACGCCACGGGTCTCCCCGGGAAGGTCGGGCACGCGCGTGGTGCGCGTCTCCATCCGCGGGGCGCTCGCCTCCTCCATCACCTGGACGCTCAGGGGATGCGAGGCGTCGGGCTCCTCGGTCTGGCGGGCGCGCCCCAACTGGCGGATCAGGCGGGCGAGCTCCGGGAGCCGCTCGAGGAGCCTCCGGATGCGCACCACCTCGCGCCAGCCGCTGCTCTGGAGGAGGCCGCGCAGCAGGTCCCACCGGGCGTTCTTGAGAAGGTTGCCGACGTTCCCGAGCACGTCGACGAGCTCGTCGATCTGTCCACAGCGCTCCTTCCAGTCCGCGGCGAAGGACTCGAGCGCCAGCGACGCCGCCTCCGCCGGGCTCGCCCCGCGGTCGAGGTAGTCGACGATCCGGTCGAGGTGCCACAGGAGCGAGCGCAGCACGAGGTCGGTCACCGCCTCGTCGGCCGCGCAGTGGCGCGCGAGGTCGATCGCGCCGAAGGCGGCTTCCAGACCCCGCGCGAGCGCTGGATCCGGCCACGCGGCTCGACGATCGGGCGCGAGCCCGGCGAGCAGCGCCGCGCGCAACCGCTCGACCTCCGCGAGCCGGGGCACGAGCTCACCCAGAGAATGGGCGAGCGCGCCCATCCAGAGCCCGCGGGGGAGCCGATCCAGCGGGGCCAGCGGCTCCTCGAGCCGCTCCATCAGCCCCGAAGGGACCGTCTCGACGGCCCGGTTCATGTCGCCAGGGGCTCGTGCTCGATCGGCGGGGGTGCGACGCCGGGATCGGACGGCAGGCGGGGGAGTGCCTCGAAGGCGGCCCGGGTCGCGCCGGCGCGCCGCCTCAGGGCCTGTACCGCCTCGACCGTCGCCGAGAGCGCGTCGGCGGCGCGCCGCGCGAAGTCGTCGTCCACCCACAGGCTCTGGGCCCGATAGCCCGCGAGGTCGTCGCGCCGTGCGGAGAGCTCCCGGAGATAGCCGTCGATGCGCTGCGTCAGGGCTTCCACCTGGCGCACCCGCGCCCCGACGTGGGTGGCGCCGTAGCGACGCTTCCGCGTGGACGACATCCGAAGGGCGGAAGCGCCGCCCTTCGCGTCGACGACCCGGTCCTCGATCCCGGCGTCGAACCTGAGGCGGCCGCTCTCGTCGTAGTCGAGGTCGTCGGCCGCGCGCTCGGTCTCGACCTGTGCCTCGAACGCCTCGACCACCCGCGTGAGCCGAGGCGCGGACATCTCGTCGCGCACGCCCAGGCGGGCGCCGAGCCAGGCGGCGACGCTCTCCTGGCGAGGCGCGTCCGGCGCCGTGCACCACGGGAGCAGCCAGAGGTCCCAGATCGAGAGGGCGGTGCGGCCCTCGGCCGCCGCCGCCACCTTGAGCAGCCAGGTGATCTTCACCCAGCGGCGGTCGGAGACGTACGCCCGCTGCTCCGCGAGCCAGGAGCGGAGCTCGCCGAGCAGTCCCGCGACCTCGTCCGTCACGAGGACCTCGTGGGCGGCCCGGGAGATCGCCAATCGATCGGGATCGTCGAGCGCCTCGGCCGCGGAGGGGGGCGGGACGGAGTCGAGCTCGAGCAGCCGGCGGAACCCCTCCGCGCTGACCGGCGCGACCGGGATCCGCACCAGGAAGCGGTCGAAGAACGCCTCGCCGACCTCGTCCTCCGGCACGGCGTTGGTCGCGCCGATGACGCTGATGAGCGGGCAAGGCTCCCGCCGCGGCCCGTTGTCGAACTCGCGCTCGTTCAGCAGCGTGAGCAGGGCGTTGAGGATGGCGCTGTTGGCCTTGAACACCTCGTCGATGAAGGCGATCGAGGCCTGCGGCAGGAACCCCGCTGTCTGGCGCTCGTAACGGTCGTCCTCGAGCGCGCTGATCGACAGCGGCCCGAACAGCTCCTCGGGCACCGTGTAGCGCGTGAGCAGCCGCTCGAAGTAGCGCGCTTCCCTGAATACCAGGTGGAGGCGGCGCGCGAGCTGGCTCTTCGCCGTGCCCGGGGGCCCGACGAGCAGCGTGTGCTCGCCGGCGAGCGCCGCGAGCAGCGCGAGGCGGACGACGGGCCGCCGCTCCACCAGCCCGGCTTCCAGGGCCGCCAGGATCCCGGGCAGGCGGTCGCGGAGCCGTCGACCGGCAGTGCCCTGTGGCTCCGAACCCATGGTCACATGATAGCGGACCGGTCGGGTTCTCGCCGACGGGCCTCGAGGCGGACCTCCAGGCTCGTCTTCGGAAATGCGCGCGCTCAGGAGGCCCTCACTGCGGTGGCCTTGAAGGAGGCCACCGCCGCCTGTCCCACCGTGAGCCCGAGGGCCTCCCAGGAGGCACGGGTCACGACGCAGCGGAGGGGCACGCCGCAGTCCAGCGTGGCGAGGACCTCGGACTCGTGCAGCACCTCGGCCCGCACGATGGTCCCCCGGAGCTGGTTCCGGGCCGACGCCTCCAGCGGGCCCCGCGACAGCACGATCTCCCTGCTGCCGATGCAGACGCACCGCGCCTTTTCCGGAAGGGGCTGCACGGCCAGCACGATCCCCGAGAAGGCGAAGAGGCCCGGCTGCCCGGCAACGGGGCTGCCGCGGAAGACGTTCTCGACCTCCCCCTCGGTCAGCCGCCCCTCCTCCATCCGCCAGATCTTCGCTCCCAGCCGGTGCGCCAGGCTGCCGTCGTGGCTCGCCAGCACCACGGTGATCCCCCGCTCCCGGTGGAGCGCCGCGACCGTCTCCTCGATGCGGGCCGCGCTCTCCTGGTCCAGGTGGTTCGTCGGCTCGTCGAGGAGCAAGACCTCCGGCTCGAGGACGAGCAGCCGGGCCAGGGCGACCCGCTGGGCCTCGCCCCCCGAGAGCTTCTGGGCGCGGCGATCCTGGAACCCGCCGAGGCCGAGCCCCTCCAGGGCGGCCAGGGCCAGGGCCCGCCTGCGAGGCCCGGGCACGCCGCGTACCTTGAGCCCCACCTCGAGGTTGGCCTCCACCGTGGCGTGCAGGAGGTAGGGGTTCTGGAGCAGGATCCCGACGCGCCGGCGGAAGCTCCGCAGCCGCTCGGGAGACGCCTCTTCACCGAAGAAGAGGACCCGCCCCGCCGAGGGGGAATGCAGGAAAGCGAGGACGTGCAGGAGCGTGGACTTCCCCGACCCGTTCGGGCCGGTGAGGGACGTGATCTCCCCCGAGGCCACCGAGAGGGAGGGAACGTCGAGCACCGGGCGGTCGCCGTGGTCGAACCGGAGCGCCTCGAGCTCGTAGGCGTTCACCGGGCCTCCCGCTGGAGCGCGTAGAGGCCGGCGTTCACGACGAGGGCCACGGCGAGGAGGAAGGCGCCCAGGGCGAGCCCGAGCTCGAACTCCCCCTTGCTCGTCTCCAGGGCGATGGCGGTGGTCATGGTGCGGGTGAACCCCCTGATGTTGCCGCCGAGCATCATGGCCACGCCCACCTCGGCAATGGTGCGGCCGAAGGACGCCACGAGCGCCACCACCATCCCGAATCGCGCCTCCCGCACGATCACCCACGCCTCCTGCCAGCGCGAGGCGCCGAGGGACCGAACCGTCTGGAACAGCCGGGGGTCCAGCGCCTGCACGGCGGTCAGCGCGTAGCTGGCCGCGATGGGAAGGGCGAGGAGGAACTCGCCCAGCACGATCCCCGAGGGTGTGAAGAGGAGGCCGAGCGCCCCGAGCGGGCCCCGCCGTCCGATGAGGGCGTAGGTGAAGAGCCCGATGACGACGGTGGGGAGCGCCATCGACGTGTTGAGCAGGAGCAGCACGGCGCCCCTCCCGCGGAAGCGGGTGAGGGCGATCGCCATGCCGAGGGGCACGCCGGCCGCTGCCGCGAGGGCAGCTGCCGCGGACGAGATCCGGAGCGAGGTCCAGACCACGGCCCAGACCTCGGGGTCGAAGCCGGCGAGGAGGTCCCAGGCGGCGCGGGCGGCTGTGAGGAGGGAGTCCATCGGAGGGCGCGCCAGCCGCCGGCGCGGCTACCTCGCGGCGTCGGGGAAGAAGAGCTGCTTGCCCTCGATCCTGAAGCCCGCGATGACCTCCTGGCCCTCGGGGCCGGTCAGGTAGTCGACGAACCTCCTCGCGAGGTCGTACCGTACGTGCGGATTCCTGGCCGGGTTCACGGCGATGACGCTGTAGGGGTTGAAGAGCGCGGGGTCGCCCTCGGAGACCACGACGAGGTCCACCTTCCTCTCGTAGGCGATGAAGGTGCCCCGGTCGGCAAGGGCGTACCCGCGCTTCTCGTCCGCCATCTGGAGCACCTCGCCCATTCCCTGGCCGGCCTGCATGTACCACGCCCCCGCCGGCGTCACGCCGGCCGCCTTCCAGAGCGCCTTCTCCTTCTGGTGCGTTCCGGACTCGTCGCCGCGCGAGACGAAGGGCGCCTTCCCGGCGGCGAGCTTGCGGAAGGCATCGGCCGCGGACCGGGCGCCCCGGAGCCCCTCGGGATCGTCCTTGGGCCCCACGACCACGAAGTCGTTGTGCATGACGCTCCGCCGGTCCACTCCGAAGCCGCCGGCCAGGAACTTCTCCTCCAGGCCAGGGTCGTGGACGAGGACCACGTCCACGTCGCCGCTCTCGCCCAGCTTGAGCGCCTTTCCCGTTCCCACGGCGATCACGTCCACGGCGACGCCGGTCGCCTTCTCGAAGGGGGGGAGGAGGACCTTCAGGAGGCCCGAGTTGTCGGTGCTGGTGGTCGTGGAGAGACGAAGGCGCTCCGCCGCGCCGGGGCGCAGGGGGAGGGCGAGGGAGACGGTGGCGGCGAGGGCGGCGAGCAGCTTCGTGTTCATCGAGTTCCTCCGCGATGCGCGTCGCGCCGGCTCCGGGCGCGTGGTGGCCGCTGATCCGTGTGCCCCCTGCGTTCCCGGGCGCGGCGCGCCGGCGGAGGATAACATGCATCGGATGCCCGGACCGACGGGGACAGCGGCCACCGTGGAGGAAGGAGCCCCGGCCCGGGCGACGCGGTGGTGGAGCGCTCTCTCTCGTGCGCGGCTCGACCGCCACGAGATCGCCGGCTCGCTCGGCGACCTGGGCACGTTCCTGCCCCTGCTCGTCGGGATGTCCGCGCAGAACGGGCTGGACTTCGCGGCGGCCCTCTTCTTCGCCGGCCTGTTCAACGTCGTGACCGGCCTGGCTTTCGCCATCCCCATGGCCGTACAGCCCATGAAGGCCATCGCCGCCGTGGCGCTCACGGAGGGGCTCACCGTCAACCAGATCCTCGCGGCCGGCGCCACGGTCAGCCTCCTCGTCCTCGTCCTCGGGCTCACGGGGCTCATCGACTGGGTGGACAAGGTGATCCCGAGGAGCGTGGTGCGCGGCCTCCAGCTCGCGCTGGGGCTCTCGCTCGTGATGAAAGGGCTGCAGATGGTGGCCGGGACGCGGCTCGTCCTCGGGCCGGACAGTTACGCCACCGGGGCGCTCTCGGCGCTCCTGGTCCTCGGGCTGTTCTTCTCCCGCCGCGTGCCGGCGGCGCTGCTCCTCTTCGCGGGCGGCATCGCGCTGGCGCTCTGGAAGCAGCCGGAGGTCGTCCGATCGCTCACGTTCGGCTCGTCGCTCTTCCACTTCGTGCCGCTCGGGTGGCACGACTTCACCTCGTCGTTCGCCAGGGCCGCCCTGCCCCAGATTCCGCTCACGACGCTCAACTCGGTCATCGCCGTCTGCGCGCTCTCGGCCGATCTCTTCCCGGAGCGCAGGGCCTCGCCGAGGCGGGTGGCGGTGTCGGTGGGGCTCATGAACCTCGTCGCCGCCTGGTTCGGCGGGATGCCCATGTGCCACGGGGCCGGCGGCCTCGCCGGCCAGTACCGCTTCGGGGCGCGCACCAACGGCTCCATCCTCTTTCTCGGGGCGGTCAAGATGGCGATCGCCGTCACCCTCGGCTCCTCGCTCCTGGCCCTGTGCCTGAGCTTTCCAGCGAGCGTCCTCGGGGTGATGCTCGCCTTCAGCGGGATGGAGCTCGCGCTCGTGACGCGCGACCAGACGGACCGCGCCTCGGCGTTCACCATGCTGCTCACCGCCGGGGCATGCCTGGCGCTGAACAACGTGGGGATCGGCTTCCTCATCGGACTCGGCCTCGCGCTCGCCCTGCGGCTCGGCCTCCGTATCGACGACGTCGCGCGCCACCCCTGAGCGCTGGCCCGGAGGATGCGCCGGTCACGGCGCCGCCGGCCTTCGCTTCCGCTCGGGGGGTGCCGGGGCGGCGGGGGCGGGGAGCCGGATCGTCTCGGCGGGGACGCCCTTCGCGGCGCAGAGGCGCTGGACCGCCGCGGGCCAGGGATCGGTCACGCGCCCCTGCTCGAACGCGACCACGGTGAGGGCCGCGAATGCGGCCAGGAGCTCCCCGGGCTCGAGCAGGAAGTGCGGGTTCGTCGGCCTCCCGATGGCCTCGTGGCCTCGCATGAAGGTCTCGTACAGCAGCACCCCGCCGTCCGCGAGCGCCTCGCAGATGGTCGGGAACAGGGGGCGGTGGAGGTAGTTCGTCACCACGATCGCGCCGAAGCGGCGGCCGCCGAAGGGCCACGGATCGCTCTCGAGATCGGCGCGCATCGTGGTGACGCCCGGTGTGCCCGCGAGCTGCTCCAGCGCCTTCGCGTCGCGGTCGACCGCCTCGACGGGGTGGCCCCGGGCCGCCAGGAAGCGCGCGTGGCGGCCGGTCCCGCACGCCACGTCGAGCACCGTTCCCCCCGGCTGGATCAGCGGGGCGAAGCGGACGACCCAGGGCGACGGCTCGGCCAGGTGGAGGTGCGGCATCAGCGCCTCGCGCGCCGGAGGAGCTCCTCCAGCCCCGGCCACGTGGAATCGCGGCGCAGGGAGAACTTCCGGGTCGCGTCGCCCCAGCGCTCGCCGCGCCCGGCGCGCTCCAGCAGCGCGGAGGGGTCCGTCACCCACGCGCCTCCGATCCCGGTCACGCCGCGGGCGAAGAGCGGGTCGGGCGCGCAGCCGGCGCTCGGGCCGATGAGCACGAACTCGCGGCAGCCGCGTGCGTGCGCCAGCAGCGGGTCCAGGGAGTCGTTGAGGAGCGTCGTGCTCGTGCACACGACCTGGGTGCAGCCTGCGAGGCGCGCCGGGTCGAGCGTGACCGTGAGGCCCGGCGCCTCCTGCACCAGCTCCTCCTTCAGCTCCAGCACCGTGAGCGGGATGCCCGCGTCCCGCGCGCGGCGCACGAGCGGAGGGAAGAACCCCACCATCCCCAGCCGATCGCCCGGGGAGAGCGCCAGGGAGCCGAGCGAGTTGGTCGCGAAGTCCGGCGAGAAACCGGCCCGGTCGTAGAGATGTCGCGAGAGGGCGTTGATCGCCGCGAGCGCCAGCGACCGCGCGGCCGGATCGCCTCCGTCGAGACGCTCCGCCAGCGAAACCGCCTCGCCCGTGGACAGGGCGGCCGGGTCGGCCGACTGCATGCGCTGTCTCGTGTCCCCCAGCAGCGCGTAGGCGAGGCCCGTGCTGCCGTCCTGGAGCTGCACGGCGCAGAAGGAGCCGTGGTGGTCGGGCCCCAGGTCCGCCGCCGGGACGAAGACCCGGGCGACCGGCGGCGGCCGGAGGACGGCCGCGATGCGGTGCGCCATCGCGAGGAGGTCTTCGACGAGGCGCCTCATCCGCCCGTGGTGGCGAGGTTGGCCGTCGGGCCGCAACGCCCGGCGGCGAGACCGTGCGCCTGGGGTTTCCTCGTCACCGACCTCTCGATGAGGTCCATCAGCTCCGCCCGGCCCGCGTCGCCGTGCAGGAGCGGCCGCAGGGAGATCATCTGGTCGCCGAAGAGGCAGAGCCTGAGGTCTCCCGTGCTCGAGACGCGGAGCCGGTTACACGAGTCGCAGAAGCCGCTGGAGTAGGCCGAGATGAGGCCGGCCCGGCCGGCGTGGCCGGGATGGCCGTAGCTCGTCGCCGGGCCATCCCCCGCATCCCGCGGGAGCTTCGTCCAGCCGAGGCTCTCGAGCTTCCGGCGCATCTCGGCGGCCGGCAGGCGAGCGCGCCGGAAGAGCGCGCCGTTGTCGCCGGTCTCCATGAGCTCGATGAAGCGCACCGTCAGGGACTCCTTCCGGGTCCAGGCCAGGAACCGGCCCAGCTCGCGGTCGTCCATCCCGCGGAGCAGGACGACGTTCACCTTCACCGACGGGATCCCCGCCGCCAGCGCGGCCTCGATGCCGGCGACGATGCGGTCGAGGTGCGGGCTTCCGGTGATCTCGTGGAACCGCTCCGGATCGAGGCTGTCCAGGCTGACGTTGAGCGACTTCAGCCCCGCCTCGCGCAGCTCCGCGGCCATCGCCGCGAGCCGGTAGCCGTTGGTCGTGAGCCCCACCCTCCGGATGCCGGGAGTGCCGGCGACCCGCCGGACCACGTCGCAGATGTCGGGCCTCAGCGTGGGCTCGCCGCCGGTCAGCCGGACCTTCCAGAATCCGAGACCGGCGAACGCGCTCGCGAGGCGGCCGATCTCCCCGAGCGACAGCGGCTGGCCGGCCGCGGCCTTCGGGCAGCCCTGGGGGAGGCAGTACACGCACCGGAAGTTGCAGCGGTCGGTGACGGACAGACGTAGATAATGCAGGTCCCGCCCGAGGCCGTCCCGCAGCGTCCGCCTCGTGGAGATCGTTCCGCCGCTCGCCGTCATCGGCACTCCCTCAATCCACCACGCGGCGGTGGCGGAACGACCACTTCCGGAGCGAGCGCGGCATGTGGCTCCCGATCGCTCCGATGACCAGGGCGGCCGTGCTCGCGGAGCGGTCCATCCCCCCCACGGCCAAGAGAGCGAGCACGCCGACGTGCGCGAGCGTGGCCACGCCGCGGCCCTGGTAGACCCAGTGCCGGCCGTGGGTCACCTCGGTGAGGAGCAGCGCGGCTCCCGTCGCGACGGTGAGGAGCCGCCAGGTGCGGACGGAGGGCTCGGGGGTCGCTGCGAACAGGCCGCCGACGAAGAGCGCCATCGTGAAGAGATGGGCCGTGCGCAGGACGATGGCGATCGCCCTCGCGCCTCCGGAGTACGGGTCGAGCACCGGCATCGCGATCACTCCTGGCACATCTCGAGCCCGCTGCGAAGGACCTGGACCTGCACGGTGGAGCCCCGGCGAACGTCGCCCCATGCCGCGGGGATGATCGCGATCCCGTCCGCCTGGATCATGGTCTTGAGGATGCCGGTGTCCTGGTTGCCCGCGCTCCAGGCGAGGAGCTCGCCCCCGCGCCGCTCCAGCCGGACGCGGACGAAGGACACGCGGCCGGGCTTCCTGGAGATCTCGTCCTGGTAGACGGCGCCCACGAGCGAGCGGAGCACCTTGCGGTGGCCCATCATCCGGAGCAGCGCCGGGCGCACGAACTCCTCGAAAGTGAGCAGCGTCGAGACCGGGTTGCCGGGAAGCGAGAAGACCGGCGTGCTCCCTCGCATGGCGAAGGCCGTGGGGCGGCCGGGCTTGATGTCGACCTTCCAGAACACCTGCCTGACCTCGAGCTCGTCGAGGACCTGGCGGACGAAGTCGCGATCGCCCATGGAGACGCCCGCCGTGGTCACGAGCGCATCCGCACGGAGCCCCTCCGCGAGGAGCTTGCGCAGCGATTCGGGATCGTCGCGCGCGATCCCGAGCACGCAGGGCTCCGCGCCGATCTGCTTCACGGCCGCGGCCACCGCGAGCGCGTTGCTGTCGTAGATCTTGCCGGGCGCGAGCATCTCGCCGGGCTCGACGAGCTCGTCGCCCGTCGACAGGATCGCGACGCGCGGCCTCCGGTGCACCGGGACCGAGAGCCTGGACCACGACGCCAGGAGCGACACCTCGGGCGGTCCCAGGATCGTGCCCGCCGCGAGGACGCGCTCGCCGGCGCGGATGTCCTCGCCCTTGCGGCGCACGTGAGCGCCCACCCGGACCGGCGCCCGGATGTGGATGGCGCCGTCGCGCTCCTCGGTGTCCTCGAAGGGCACGATCGCGTCCGCGCCCGCGGGGAGCGGCGCGCCGGTCAGGATCTTCGCGGCCGTCCCCGGGGCGAGCGGCTCCGCGCCGGCGGCGCCCGCGGGGATGTACGCGGAGAGGCGCAGGCTCACCGCCGGCCTCGCGTCCTGCGCGCGAACGGCGTATCCGTCCATCGCCGAGTTGTCCCAGGCGGGGAAGTCCCACGGCGCGGCGAGGTCCTCGGCGAGAACCCGGCCGACGGCATCCAGCGTCGGGGCTTGCTCGGGGCCGAGCGGGCTCACGCGCTCGAGGATGATCTTGCGGGCTTCTTCGAAGCTTGGCACGGCGCCCCTGACACGGGATTCGGGAACCCGCCGCATGTCTTGCATGGACGCGGCCGGCGGGCGGCCGCGCCGAAGTCCACGCATTCTCCGCGGTTCCGCGCCTTCCGCGCAAGGCGTTGCGTAACTTCGTGACGTCCGCCCGGCGCATCGGTCATGTCGCGCCTCCAGGCGCAAGGGGCCGAGCGTGCCGGCGCACGAAGAGCTTTCGCAGCTCCTCCACCCACAGGACCAGGCTGCCCACGATGCCGAGCGCAATGACCTCCTCGAGGCCGATCGGCACCGTGTGGAAGACCCGGCCGAGGGGTGTCCAGAAGACGACGGCGACTTGGAGGAGATTGCCGACGACGAGACCTCCGAGGAGCCAGCGGTTTCTGAAGAGGCCGAGTCGCAGGGCGGACCGCTGCTCCGAGCGGCAGTTGAGGACGTTGAACCACTCGCAGATGGCCAGCAGCGTGAACGTCTCGGTCTGGACCTGGGCTTCGGGTACTCCCTCCGCGGTTCGCGCGATGAACCACCCGAGCGTGGAAACCACGATGGCCGGCGCCATGAGCCCCATCCGCGTGAGCAGGACTCGAGTCAGGAGCGGCTCGTCGCGCGGGATGGGCTTCCGTGCCATCTCGTCGCCCTCCGGCGGCTCCATGACGAGGTTGACGGTGATGACACCCTCGGTCACGAGGTTGTTCCAGAGGATCTGAACTGCGGCGAACGGCGGCGGGTAGCCGAGCAGCATCGCCAGCAAGAGGACCAGGACCTCGGCAGCCGAGGTGGAGAAGAGCAGCAGCACGGCCTTCTTGATGTTGCGGTAGACGACGCGCCCCTCCTCGACAGCCGCGACGATGGTCGCGAAGTTGTCGTCGCCGATGACGATCTTGGCCGCCTCCTTCGCCACCTCGGTGCCCGTGATTCCCATCGCGACCCCGACGTCGGCCTTGACGAGCGCGGGCGCATCGTTGACGCCGTCGCCCGTCATGGCCACGACCTCGCGCCGCCTCTGGTAGGCGTCGACGATGCGCAGCTTCTGCGCTGGGTGGACGCGCGCGAAGACCGAGACGTCCTCGATGCGGTCAGCCAGCTCGGCGTCGGACATCTGCTCGAGCTCGCTCCCGTCCACGGCCGCGTCGCCGTCCCGAGCGATACCCAGTGCCTTGGCGACGGCGTGGCCGGTCGCCTTGTGGTCGCCTGTCACCATGACGGGCTTGATTCCGGCTTCCCGGCAGCGTTCGACCGCTTCCTTCACTTCCGCGCGCGGCGGGTCGATTTGCCCCACCAGCCCGAGAAGGGTGGTTCGGCCACGGAAGGCGGCGAAGCCGGTTCGACCGTCGATCTCCGCGCCATCCACGACCCCGAACGCGAGCACGCGCAGGGCCCCCGCCGCCATGCGCTCGGCGGCCTCGCGCACCGAGCGTCGGGCGTCCTCGTCCAGCGGCTCGTCTGCTCCGTTCCTGCGGGCGGCGTGGCACAGCTCGAGCACCGCCTCGGGGGCGCCCTTGAGGACGACGCGCGCCCCCTCCGGCGTCTCGTGCTGCGTGGCCATCATCTTCGCGTCAGGGTCGAAAGGGATCTCCGCCCGGCGCGGATGGCGGGCGCGAAGCTCGGTGGGCACGACGCCACCCTTGATGGCGAGGGTGAGGAGCGCCACCTCCGTGGGGTCGCCGATGGGCATCCACCGCGGCTCCGCCTCCCCGGGCCCCTGGAGCTGGGCGTCGACGCAGAGCGCGCCGGCCTCCAGCAGCGCGCGCAATCCTTCCTCGCGGGCCGGGTCGACCTCGCGCCCGCCTTCGAGGAACTTCCCGGCCGGCTCGTAGCCGGCGCCCGCGACGGACAGCTCTCGCCCCCCCGGCAGGTAGAGCGCCGTCGCGGTCATCTCGTTTCTCGTGAGCGTGCCCGTCTTGTCGCTGCAGATGACCGTGGTCGAGCCCAGGGTCTCGACGGCGTTCAGGCGGCGGACGATGGTCTTGCGCCGGGCCATGCGCTGGACGCCGACCGCGAGCGCAATCGTCATCGCCACGGGCAGTCCTTCCGGGATCATCCCGACCACCTGGCTGATGCCGATCATGAGGATCTGGCCGAGTGGGATGCCGCGCAGGAGCCCGATGCCGTTGACGAGAATGAACATCCCCGCGGCCGCGAAGATGATGTACCGGCCGAACTGCGCGATGCGGCGCTCGAGCGGAGTCTTCGGCTCGGTCGCTTCCTCGGCCAGCGCCGCGATGTGGCCGATCTCCGTCGCCGGTCCGGTGGCGACGACCACGACGCGCGCTCGCCCGGCCGTGACGTGCGTGCCCGCGTAGACCATGTTCCGCCGGTCCGCGAGCGGCGTGTCCGGAGCAAGGGGAAGGAGATCCTTGCCGACCGGCACCGACTCACCCGTCAGGGCCGCCTCCGCGATCTGGAGCGCTGCGCCGTCCAGGAGGCGCGCATCCGCGGCGACCGCGTCGCCAGCTTCGAGCAGCAGGATGTCTCCCGGAACCACCTCGCGCGCCTCGACGACGAGCTCCTGACCGCCCCGCACGAGGCGCGCCTTGTGCGTCGCGAGCTTCCGGAGGGCCTCCAGGGCCCGCTCGGCGCGCCCCTCCTGAAACGCCCCGATGAGGGAGTTGAGCAGGACGACGGTGAAGATGACGATGGCGTCCTTCGCGTGGCCGAGCGCGAGCGCGATGACCGCAGCGACCAGGAGAAGGTAGATGAGGGGGCTCTTGAACTGGCCCAGGAAGACCGACGACCAGGAGCGCCGCTTGGGCTCGCGGAGCGCGTTGGGGCCGAAGCGTTCGAGGCGGCGCAGGGCCAGCTCCGGCGAGAGCCCGGAGGTCGCGTCCGACTCGACGGTCGCGACGGCCTCCGCCGCGTGCAACGCGTGCCAGCGGTGATGCTCGTTGCGCTCCTTCGGCGAGTCCTTGACCACCTCGGTTGCCTCCAAGTGACGCGCGGAAGACATGGGGACGTCGTCGCGCGACATCGACTCCGGTACCACATTCCCGCCGCGCATCGCATCATCCAAGCCACCGGGAGGTGCGCCAGACAGGTCATGGGCATCCGGGATGCGCAGCCCATCGGCTGTCATCGAGCAGGGCGCAGCCACACCGAGCTTCTAGACGGCGGCGGCTCGCTCGGCCGGGCGAGAGGCGGTGGTTCCGGTGCCGATACCGCTCACGGCGCAGCCGGCTGGGGTAACCGGAATAGGAGCGGGCCCTCCGCTCTCGCGAAGGGCCCGTGAAATTGGCTGCCAGCCTGGACTCGAACCACGCGCTGGGTATGGCCTACCGGAATCCATTGACGTTTCGGCGGTCGTGGCTGGGCGGTCATGGCACCCCCCGACATGGAATGCCTTCCTGGATTCAAGGCGTCAGAAGTAACGCCCCAGCCAGACCTGATTCTGGAGGTTGTTCTGGACGTTCGAGATGTAGGTGATCGCTCCAGGGTCGTACCAGGCGCCGCTGAACCACTGGCCGATGCAACCCCATAGGTCGCCCGAACCGTAGCTGGGATGACCAGGGGTACCGGGTGTGGACAACCACTGGATGTACCCCTCGTAGCAGGTGCGCCGCCAGCCGAGGGCGGCGTCCACGTTGAAGGCGGTGCTGTCGCGGGAGATGGGCCAGGCGCTCTGCCAATAGACCCATTTGATCTGGAGGAGCCCGTAGCTCTGGTAGCAGTCCGTGGCGTCCTGGCAGGTGGCGCCGGGGGGCCAGAGCGTGGTGTCGGCGGTCAGGTCCCCGGTCGTGTCCTGGTGCCACCAGCTCTCCGTCGCGGCCTGCGCGCGGATGACGTTCACGTCGAAGCCCCACTTGCAGGCGCCCCCCTGGATGATCTCGTCGGTCGTGCCGCTGAAGGCCCCCGTGACCCGCTGCCGCAGAACCGAGTTGGCTCGGCCGTCGACCCCGCCCCAGCTGTCGCCGTGAAAGATCTGCAGCTGAGAAGCGGTGGCCAGCACCTGGTTGGCCGCGGCGTTGTCGGACCGCGGCTCCCACGAGGACCGGAGAACCTGGGCCGCGCACTCGGAATCGCCGGGCAAGATGGAGCCAGGCGGCAACGTGTGGAAGGTGCCGGGCTCCCGGGAAGCCGTCCCACCGCACGCGCCCAACAGGGCGGTCGCGACCACGATCAGGATGCGGCTCGGCATGGGCGGGATTGTACCTCGAAGAGCGGCGCGTCCTTTCCGCCGAACCCCTCGATTCGCGCGCGGTCCGCTCCCACAAGGTGGATCGGGACGATCGCCGTCGCGAACGAGATCGCCAACGATTTCCCGCAGGACGAGTCCTGGCGACGGACACGGTGGATCTGGCCGGCGGATTTCTGAGGCGTTTCCGAGCAGACCGCGGTACACAGACAGGCGCGGCACGAGCGGTTGGGGCCTGCGCGAATGTGCACAAAGCCCCCTTTGGGGCATTCACGAAATGCGAAGGAGGTTTCCCATATGAAGTGCAGAGCTTTCGCAATCGCAGGAGTCGCGCTGGCTCTGGCGATGATGATCGCAGGCTGTAGAGGCGAGTCGACGAGCCAGACCAAGTGGGCCCAGGGAATCAACATCGTGTTCTTCCCTGGCGGGCCGCAGGGTGGCGTCTTCGCCGTGAACGTGTACAACGGCGCGAAGCAGGCGGAGGCCGACCTGGGCGTGAAGGTCAACTACGTCTGGTCGGACTGGGATCCCCAGAAGATGATCCAGCAGTTCCAGGAAGCCGTGGCGACGAAGCCCGACGGCATCGCCATCATGGGTCACCCGGGAGATGCCGCGTTCGACGCCCTGATCGACCAGGCGGTAGCGAAGGGCATCATCGTCACCAGCCAGAACACCACGCTGGACCAGGCCGAGAAGAAGTACCAGTCGAAGGGATTCGGCTACGTGGGCGCCGAGCTGTATGCCGCGGGGCACTCCCTGGGCGCCGAGGCAGCCACCCGCTTCGCCTTGAAGAAGGGCGACCGCGCCATGGTATGGGGGCTGCTCTCCCAGCCCGCGCGCGGCGAACGGACCAAGGGCGTGATCGACGCGCTGAAGGAGGCGGGGGTTACCGTCGACTATCTCGAGATCGACGCTGCCACCAACAAGGATCCAGCTGCCGGGGCGCCGACGTTCGCCGGGTACGTGTCCTCCCACCCGGACGTGAAGCTCGCCGTCACCGACCACGGCGGCCTCACCGCCACGGCCGAAACCTACTTGAAGGCGGCCGGCAAGAAGCCTGGCGAGGTGAACATCGCCGGGTTCGACCTCTCCCCCGCCACCATCTCGGCGATCAAGGGCGGATGGACCGGCCTAGTCATCGACCAGCAGGAGTGGCTCCAGGGCTACCTGCCGATCCTGCAGATCGCCCTCACGAAGGTGTACGGGTTCTCGGGCCTGCACATCAACACCGGGGCTGGGTTCGTGGACAAGTCGAACGTGGACTTCGTGGCACCGCTGGCGCAGAAGAACATCCGCTAAGACGCCCGGCGGACACGGGACTCAGCGCGATCGCCCGGCGCGGCCGTGAAGGCCGTGCCGGGCCTCTTTGAGGGGCAGCCATGGGTAACCTGCTCGAGATGCGTAACATCTCCAAGACCTTCGGCGAGGTCGTGGCGCTCCACGACGTCGACTTTCACGTGGGCCCCAACGAGATCGTCGGGCTGCTCGGCGACAACGGCGCGGGCAAGTCCACGCTGGTGAAGATCATCACCGGCTACCACACGCCGGACCACGGCGGGGAGATCTACTGGCAGGGCAGGAAGCTGGATCACCTGTCGGTCGCCCGCGCGCACGGGCTCGGAATCGAGGTCGTGTACCAGGAGCGGGCCCTGGCGGACAAGCAATCCCTGTGGCGCAACATCTTCATGGGCCGGGAGCTCACTCGCGGACTGGGTATCCTCGACGTGCGAGGCATGCGCGAAGAGACGCGCAAGCTGATGCATTCCGCGATGGGATTCACCTCCTCCGCGATCACCCCCGAATCCACGGTCAAGACCTTCTCCGGCGGCGAGCGCCAGGGCGTGGCCATCACGCGCGCCCTGTACTTCGAGGCGGAGCTGGTGATTCTGGACGAGCCCACCATGGGGCTGTCCCTGTCCGAGACGAAGAAGGCCCTCGACTTCGTGGAAGGGATCAGGAAGGCGGGCAAGGCCGCCATCTTCATCGACCACAACATCTTCCACGTGTACCCGGTCGTGGACAGGATCGTCGTGTTTGACCGGGGCACCGTCGCCGGCCAGTTCATGAGAAACGAGCTGACCCTCCAGGAGCTCACCGACCGCCTCTACCTCGTGGCAAGGACCGGACACCTGACAGCCTGAGGAGGAATCGATGAGCTCCGACGAAGTGGCCCGCCCTCTCTCCAGGGCAGCAGAGCGAGGGCCGGCTTCCCGGTTCCTCCGGAAGTACGCTCTTCAGCTGGGCATCGTCGCCGTCGCCATCGTGGTCTGGGTGCTGTTCCTCATCGGCTCGCCGCGGACCTTCCTGGCGGGGGACATCTACGTCGCCTTCATGTCCACCACGCCCTTCTTCGCCCTCATCGCCATTCCGCTCACCCTCGTGGTGATCACCGGCGAGATCGACCTCTCGTTCCCGTCGGTCATGGCATTCGGGATGACGGGCTACGACGTGGTCTTCGTCGCGACGGGAAGCGTCTGGCTCGGGTTCTTCGCCTGCCTCGCTGCCGGCCTGCTCGCGGGCCTCCTCAACGGCTACATCGTCGTCCGCATCGGCGTTCCGTCCCTGGTGACGACCATCGGCACGCAGTTCCTTCTCCGCGGCGCCGTCATGATCGTCACCAACGGACAGGGCCTGGGCATGACGGAAGTCCAGTCGAGCGCCCTGCACGGTGCACTGGTCGGGCGGGCATTCGGGTTCGTGCCCGCGCAGTTCTTCTGGACGGTGGCCGTCGGCCTCATCGTCTGGTTCTTCCTCAACCGTCACCGCTACGGTGCGCACGTCTACCTCACGGGGGACAACGTCGAGAGCGCACGGCTCATGGGCGTCAACGTCGGGAGGACGAAGATCATCACCTTCGCCGTCGTCGGGCTCGTGGCGGGGTTCGCCGGGTTCGTGGTGAGCGCGGAAGTTCTCTTCTTCTGGCCGACCCTCGGCGAAGGGTACATGCTGAACGCCCTCGCCTCGGTGTTCCTCGGCGGGACCTCGGTGTTTGGAGGCACCGGGACGATCTTCGGTACCTTCGTCGCCTCGTTCATCATCGGGGCCATCAACGCAGGTATCGTGGCCGCGGGCCTCACGGGATTCTGGACGAGCTTCATCTACGGACTCATCATCGTGGGGTCGGTTTCCATCCAGACCGTGCTGAGCAGGCGTTTGACCTGAGAAGGATGGGAGGCGAGACCCGGGCCCCGCGGCGATCTAGCGGGCGTTTGACGCCCGGCTCAGCTCGACGAGGTACGAGAACACGCCGGGGGAACCCGCGATGATGCTGCCCCGGTCCAGGTAGTCGGGCCGACCGTCGATGTCCGCGACAAGACCGCCGGCCTCGGTGATGAGCAGGGCCCCGGCGGCCACGTCCCAGGGGCGGATGTCGAGCTCCCAGAATCCGTCGAAGCGTCCGCAGGCCACGTACGCGAGGTCGAGGGACGCCGCACCGAAGCGCCGGATGCCCGCGGTCTTGTGGCTGAGGTCGCGCAGCATGGCCACGTACCTGTCGAGGCTCGCCTCGTTCCGGAACGGGATGCCCGTGCCGATGACGCACTCGTCGAGCCTGCGTTCCGCGCTCACGGAGATACGTGCGCCGTTCAGCCAGGCCCCGCCGCCGCGCGTCGCCGTGAAGAGCTCCTCCTTCAGCGGGTCGTAGACGACGGCCTGCGTCAGGACCCGACGGTGGAGAAGCGCGATCGAGACCGCGTACTGCGGCAGCCCGTGCAGGAAGTTGGTCGTCCCATCGAGCGGGTCGACGATCCACTGGTACTCGCGGCCGTGGCCGCCGGGCCCGGACAGTCCACCCTCCTCTGCCAGGACCTCGTGGTCCGGGTAGGCCTCCCGGAGAGCCTGGAGGATCGCCGCCTCGGCCGACGTGTCCACCTCCGAGACGAAGTCGTTGTGGAGCTTGCTCCGCACGACGAGGCCTCTCGGGTCCCGGAACGCCTCCCGGATGATCATGCCAGCCCTGCGCGCGACCTCGACCGCGGTGTTCAGCATCGGATCCATGGGCCCTCGCGTCCCTTGGGATTCCGGCGCTACCTCAGGGCCTTGACGGCCTCGGCCTCCACCGTCAGACCTCTCTTGTGTCGCGCGAAGAACTCGCGGAAGCCCGCCACGTCCCGCGGGTTCGGCAGGACGGGCTTCCCGATGCTCGCGGCGATCCGCTCGTCCAGGTAATCGGGCAGCGACTGGGCGGCATTCCCTCGGGTCATGTAGGCGGCCAGCAGGGCCATTCCCCAGGCGCCGCCCTCTCCGGCGGTGGCAGGGAGGCTGACGGCCGTATTCAAGGCTGCGGCCATCATCCGCTGGCCCGTGTCCCCGCTCTTGAAGAAGCCGCCATGGCCGCGTATCTCCTCGATCACGACGCCCTCCTGCTCGGTGAGGACGTCCATTCCCGTCCGCATGGCGCAGAGGGACGCGAAGAGCAGCGACCGGATGAAATTCTCGATGGTGAACGAGCTTTCCGGCTTGCGCGCGAACAGCGGACGGCCTTCGGTGAACCCGGTGACGTGCTCACCCGAAACGTAGTTGATGGCCAGGAGACCACCCGCGTCAGCGTCGGCCTCGAGCGCGAGCGGCATGAGCTTGGCGTAGAGGTCCTCGAGGCGCGTCTTTGCTCCCAGGGCCTTCGCCGCCTGTCCGAAGAGGCTGATCCACGCGTCGAAGTCGGAGGAGCCGTTGTTCGAATGGGCCATCCCGACGGGCTTCCCATCGGGCGTGACCACGATATCGATCTCCTCGTGGACCTTCGAGAGCTTCTTCTCCAGCACGATCATCGCGAAGACCGACGTTCCCGCGGAGACGTTTCCCGACCGCGGTCGCACGGCGTTGGTGGCGACCATTCCCGTACCCGCGTCCCCCTCGGGAGGGCAGAGGGGGATGCCGCTCGCAAGCTTGCCCGAGGGGTCCAGCAGCTTCGCTCCCTCGGCCGTCAACTTGCCCGCGGGGCGGCCGGCGGGAAGGACCTTCGGGAGAATGTCCAGGAGCCTCCAGCCGAAGCCGCGTGGCGCGACGAGGGAATCGAACTTCGCGACCAGCGCGGCGTCCCAGTCGACGGTGGCGGGCTCGATGGGGAACATTCCTGAAGCCTCCCCGACGCCCATGACCTTCTCGTCCGTGAGCTTCCAGTGCACGTAGCCGGCGAGGGTGGTCAAGTACGCGATCCGCGGCACGTGGTCCAGGCCGTCGAGGATCGACTGGTACAGGTGGGCGATGCTCCACCGCTGCGGGATGGCGAAGTCGAAGAGCCGGGTCAGCTCGGCGCAGGCCCTGCCGGTGATGTTGTTTCGCCAGGTCCGGAACGGAGCGAGCAGCTTCCCGTCCTTGTCCACGACGATGTACCCGTGCATCATGCCGCTGAGTCCCATCGCGGCGAAACTCTTCAATTCAATCGAGTACTTCGCGCGCACGTCCTGGACGAGCGATGCGTAGCAGCCGGCGACGCCCTTCCACACCTCATCGAGGTCGTAGGTCCAGATCCCATCCTTGAGGTGATTCTCCCACCCGTAGGATCCCGATGCCAACGGCAAGCTGTCCGGAGCGATGAGGGATGCCTTGATGCGGGTGGAGCCGAACTCGATTCCGAGTATCGCTTTCCCGGCCGCTATGAGCTCGACATTCTTGCGGGTGCGGGGTTGTTTCTTGGCTCGAGTCACCTGATCCTCCTCTATCGTTGGGGTCGTCAGCCCGATGGAAGTGAAGGATGTCGTCGCGTCCCGCCTCGATGGGCCATACAGAGAGCCCTTATCTAGCACCTGTGCGAGGTCCTTGGGCTTGATCAGAAGGGTCGAAGTGGCCGGCCTCCGCAGAGGGCCCGCGGATACTGGGGCCTCACGCGCCTGCCCCGTGCCGCCGTGCTGCTCGCCATCGACCAGCACTGGGGCGACCCGCTCAGGTCCTGTGGAAGGTGACGGAAGGCCTGCCCGCGCGCGTTTCCTCGTCCAGGTGCCAGAGGGCGGCGAAGAAGGAGGGCTTCTCCGTCTCCTTTGGCCCCTCCGCGGCGCTGGCGGCCTGCCCGGGATCGCCGGGGTCGGCCTGTGGCGCGGCCAGGGGCCCGCCCGGAAGGACGGCCGCTAGCGCGGCCATTGCGACGGGCCGCACGATCGAATGCCTGGTGATAGTCGACGGGAGCCGCACCTGAGGCTTCCTCTCCTCCAGGGTGCGGCAGGCAACCTCGGCGCCGCTAACGCACGAAAGCTGCGCTTCCTTTGGCTGCCGGCACTCTGGGCGCTCGGCAGGCGTCCTGCGTCGCGTTCCTACCGATGGAGCCAATCGTAGACTTCCTGATCCACCAGATAGCCGAGGTAGATGTAGTCCGTGACATAGAGGAATGTCGACGTGCCCTCATTCAAATCCTGCGCATCCGTCCCCCATGGCCCATCAGGCTGACCGTACGGATCATTGTCCTTCCGTTCGCGCACCCAGACCACCGGATAGCGCTGCTCGATGCCTGCCGGGAAATATCGGTAATATGCGTTGCCACCATTGGAGAGGACGGCGACCGCAATACCGCGCACCACCGGCCAGTCGGACCTGCCGAACGCGATGTAGATCTCGTTGCCGGTGTTGATGCTGTTGTTGTTCGTGTTGACGGTGAATCGCGTGTCGTCCGCTGACTTCAGCCCCTCTCCCTCCGTGACGTCGACCGTGTAGATCTCGCTCACGAGGTCGCCTTGCGATCCGTCCGCGTTGCCCATCGTGTAATACAGCCAGACATAGTCTCCGCCCGTGCTGGCATTCAGGTCCTGCGGAATGCCGGTGTATCCCGGAAGGGCCGGCGGCACACCGTTCCCGACGCTCCAGTGCTGGCTCAGCATCGTGAGACCGATGACTGCCTGTCCCGAAAGATCCTGAGGGCGCGGAGGAAAGTCCTTGCCGGAGGAACAGGATACGATCGCCGCGGCAACGGCCATGATCCACGCAATCTCGAGCGCGCCCGAGCCGGCCGTGGTCTTCGAGATTCGTCGAGCTACGCTGCTCCGTGTGATCGAAGTGGTCATGGCATTCCCCCCGAGGGTGCCGCGGCGAGGAACTTCGAACCGCAGCCTTGTCGTGAGTGATTCAGGGTCTCACGATCTCGCTCGCGGCCGCCCTCCATCCGCTGGCGCGACGCAAGGGCCGCCCCGCCCACGAGGAGGCCACCGCCGATCGCGTCGTGTCGTTGCCGCCCGTGTCGAGCCGGGAGGAGCCCAATCCGCCGGGATCCCCCGACACGTCCCTCCAGTGATGTAACTAGGCACGCCGATGTGGGATAGGAAGTCCCCTTGGCGCAGGACACCCACGGCGCCGCGGGACGGCGCCGCGAACCCGCTGCAGGACCCGGTGCCGGGCATCGCGGGTGGAATGGCAGCCGTCACTTGTGGGTCCCGTGTACTTACCCGGATGGGCACCACTTCGCGGCGCGCCTGTTCAAGCGGCGCCTCTTCATCGAGGAGCCAGGCACTGCTCGACGGGTCCGACATCATCGATTTGCCGCACCTCATGACGGGCGACCCCATCGTAGACCGCATCCTTGAGGCGCTCCGCGCGGCGCCGAATCGCACCCTCACGCGCACCGACACCAACGACCTCTTCGCCGGGAACAAGGGGACGAGGCAGATTCAAGCAGCCTTGGACTTGCTCTTCCGGGAACTACGCCTTGTCCGGTCCGGGAAGGTGAAGACCGCGGGACGCCCGGCGGAGATCTGGCAACTGCTCTAGGGCGAGGGGTACGTGACGGACCCCCAAGTGGACCCCCAAACCCTATTCGACCAATAGTGACAAGGGTGTTACGGTCACCCCGTAACACCCTTGTCCCACTGTGGGTTTCAAAATGGCTCCCCAGGCAAGACTCGAACTTGCGACGCGGTGATTAACAGTCACCTGCCTGGGCCCCCTGTGGCCCGTACTCCCCCACGAATCATGGGCCTGGACGTCCCATAACCGATGCCTGGAAGCGTGGGGTGGGGGAATGGTGGGGGAATGAACTGGGAGGCTCCTGCTCGCTCGTATCGGTCGCCCACACAGGTGATAGAGTTCGCAGCAACTGGGCGGCCTGACAGCGGCCTGCAGGCGGGAAGCGGTTCTCGCGAGTCCAGCCCGGGCGCGTAGCGGTCCTGCTGCCGGAGGGAGTCGTCAGAGCTTCTCAGGAGGTGCTCCTTGGCGCTTGGCCACTCCGTCTTGAGTCTGTCCGCGTCAGCGGCGCGGGTCGCGCGCCGGAGGCTCACCCGGGGGCCTTTGCGAAAGGGCTGGCCCTTCGGCTTTGAGGTCTTCGCCGACTGGCTGAGGCGGACAGCCGCGGACATCGAGCTTCTCCCGACGACCGAGCAGGGCGCGGCATGGGAGAATGTCGGTCTCCCCAACCACGTGCTGAAGAAGGTGCGCTTCGAGCAGGTAAGCGCCGGGGGCGTGCCGGCCTACTGGGTGAAGCCGGTCGTTGGCCCCGCGCCCGAACGGACCCTGCTCTACCTTCACGGCGGCTACTACTCGAGCAACTCAGTGAACAACGTCCGCGAACTCTTGGCGCGGCTGTGTCTCGCCGCGTCGGCGCGCGCGCTCGCACTCGACTACCGGCTCGCGCCCGCGCACCCCTTTCCCGCTGCGGTGGATGACGCCCTCACCGGCTGGCGGTGGCTTCTCTCAACCGGCGCTCTGCCGTCCCACATCGTACCGATGGGAGACTCGGCCGGAGGCGGGCTCACTGCCGCGTTGCTCCTTTCGCTCCGAGACTCAGGTGAGACGCTGCCTCCCGCTGCCGTCCTTCTCTGCCCATGGGTCGACCTCGCCGCGAAAGGAGGCTCGCTAGTGGAGAACGCTCCCTACGACTTCCTCCAACCGGATGCGGTACCCCGTCGGGCGAAGCTCTACCTCGGCGATACGGACGCCAAGAACGCGCTCGCCTCGCCGGCGTACGCCGACCTCCGCGGGCTCCCGCCCATGTTGGTTCAGGTCGGCTCGGCAGAGATGTTCTACGACCAGGTGGTTCGCTTCGCCGAGCGCGCGCGCGCCGCCGGAGTCGACGTCGCTCTCGACGTCGGTGCAGACATGATTCACGTCTGGCAACTTCTTGCCGCCTTCTTCAGGCAGAGCCGCGAGGCAATCGCGCGAGTCGGCGCTTTCGTGCGCGAGCGGACGTAGGCCCGCGGGCGTGTGAGGCCCCGAATCAGATCGGCTGTGGCGTCGCTGGCGCCTCACTGGCACACGCTGCGTGACTCCCCCATGTCAGGACATTGGCGCGGAGCGCTGCGTGGCCCCTGGAGGCTCTGGATGCGTCAGCGCCTTCGGGCGCCGCACCGGGTGCCCGAGGACCCGCCTGGCCGCGGGGACTGGCCGCGCCTGGAGCGAAGCCTGACAGTGTGGGTGGGGTTATGGTGGGCAACGGACCGAGCCTGGCCTGCTCAAGCCGCTCGAAGACGGTTGCCATGGCCGCGCAGGACGATTCGAGGCCACCATTCTCCGCTGGAGGAAGCACATGACGGGTCCAGTTGCTGCCAGCTACCACCCCTTCGTCGGAATGAAGGGCTTACCGGTCTCCGAGGCCGTTCAGGTGGGGAACCTACTGTTCCTCTCGGGCCAACTTGGACTCGATGCCGACGGCAAGCTGGTGCCCGGTGGAATCGGTTCCGCGCGGCGCTTCTACGCGACGCTGGCCGTCGTACCCCGGCCGGTGCCGCTGACGGTGGCGCCTGCCGGGGTAGTGGCGGTGTAACCACGTAAAGAGGACGGGCGCCCCGGTCTCCCGAAGCGCCCGTCCTTGTTGCTCCCCATCCCGGACAGGTCACGAACCGCCCGCCTGTTGCCCCTGCGGGTGGTGGTGCCGTAGGACCTGGTCTACGAACAAAGCTCTAGTCCGCCAGGCCGGGCCGGCCCTGCACCGTCATCATCGTTGCGAGCATGGTGAGGACGTGCTTCTCCTCACCGCCCGCGATGGCGAATACGTCGCCGACGCAGGTCATCAACGTTCGCCCGGCCTTGAGCACGCGCCCCCGCGCCATGATGCTCTCGCCCTTCCCGGGCGCCAGCAGGTTCACCTTGAACTCTACCGTGAGCACCGCTGCCCCGACGGGCATCAGCGTGAGCGCCGCATACCCGCAGGCGCTGTCCACGACGGTCGTCATAGCGCCGGCATGGAGGAACCCGTGCTGCTGAGTCAGGTCGGCACGGAACGGCAGGCGGATGTCTACCTCGCCGGGCGCCACGCGCTCCAGGGTCGCCCCGAGCGTCGTCATCATCGCTTGCTGCGCGAAGCTGGTCCGGACGCGACCTCCAAACTCCGGGTCGGCAGGGTTAAAGGGGCTCATGGGCTCAAACTACCACCGTCGCGGGCCTAGCATCAGTTCGCGGCAGCATGGGTCCAATCATCGACTGCCGCCACTCCTCCGCCCCACCTTCCGCGGGGCTCCACCACGACACCGGCGCCGAGGAGGAGATGCGGGAGAGTGCGGAGAAGAGCGCCAGGCGCGTAGGCGAGGAAGCAGCGAAAAGCGCTCGCGAGGCAGTCGACGACAAGCGGCGTTGATGACGCGAGGGCCGGGCGTCATCGCGCCGGTGCGGAACGGTTCCGCGAACCGAGCCGTGCCCCCGGGGGAATGGCGGGGTAACCGAGAAAGCATCGGGCCCTCCGCTCTCGCGAAAGGCCCGTGAAGTTGGCTCCCCAGGCAAGACTCGAACTTGCGACCCGGTGATTAACAGTCACCTGCTCTGCCAACTGAGCTACTGGGGAATGGCAGGGGCGGGAATCTAGATTCTGGTCGCGCCGATGTCAACGATCCGCTCGCCATGCCGGGGGTTTGCGGAGCCGCCCGCGGGCGTGTCTATACTCGGCCCGTGGTCCTCGCGGGGTTCCAGCACCGTCCGGGCGTGCACTGCGGCTCGACCGCCCTTTCCGACGCGCTGCGGGCGCGGGGGCTGGATCTGTCCGAGCCCATGGCCTTCGGCCTCGGCGCGGGCCTCGGCTTCTACTACCTGGTCGGCGGCGCCCTCTCTCCGACCCACGTCATCCAGGGGCGGCAGTGGCCGCTCGAGCGCACCGCCTGCGAGGTGCTCGGGGCGCCGCTCGCCGAGCGCACCGAGGACGACCCGGACCGCGCCTGGAGCGAGGTGGAGAAGGCCCTTGCCCGCGGCCTCGCGCCCATTCTCTCCACCGACCTGCGCTTCCTGCCGTACTACGGGACCCGCACGGCCTTCAACGGCCACCGCGTGGTCCTCGCCGGCTTCGACCGGGACCGGCGCGTCGCCCTGGTCGCCGACACCGAGCGCGATGGGCTCCTCGAGGTGCCCTTCGACGATCTGGAGAAGGCGCGCGCCTCCGACGGCCAGCCCCTCGGCTACACCGGCCGCCTGTGGATGGAGATCGACGCGCCAGCCCGCCCGCCGCCCATGCGAGACGCGGTCGCCCGCGCCCTGCGCGAGCAGGCGAAGCACATGCTCCTCGAGACCGGCGGGCCCGCCGGCGTCTCGGCGCTGGACCGCTTCGCCGTGGAGCTGCCGGAGTGGCCGCGCCTCGCCGCGGGCGAAGCGGACCGGGCCTGGTGCCTGCGCTTCGCCTACCAGTCCATCGAGAAGCGCGGGACGGGCGGCGGCAACTTCCGCGCCCTCTACGCCCGCTTCCTCGACGAGGCGGCCTCCCACCACCCCGCCGTCGCGCGGCTCGGGCTCCCGGAGCGGATGCGCGGCCTCGCCGGCCGCTGGACGAAGCTCGCGCTCGCCTTCAAGGAGCTGTCCGACGCGCCCGGCGCCGGGGTCCCGGTGGCGGTCGCGGAGCTGGCGGCGGGCCTGGCGCGCGACGAGCGCAGCTTCTACGAGGAGGTCGCGGCCTTCGTGCCGTGAGCGCCATGGAGAGCGCCGAGAGCCCCGCCCGCGGCCACTTCGCCTCGCTCGTCGCGCGGCCGGAGATCCCGCTCGCCGAGGCGGCGCTCGCCGTCGCCGCCGAGGAGTATCCGAGGCTCGACGTCGCCCGCTACGTCCGCGCGCTCGACGCGCTCGGCGTCCGCGTCGCCACGCGCCTGCCCGGCGTCCGCTCCCCCCTCGCGATCCTCGCGGCCATGAAGAAGGTGCTCTTCGACGAGGAGGGGTTCCGCGGCAACGAGGCCGACTACTACGACCCGCGCAACTCCTTCTTGAACGAGGTCCTGGACCGCAAGCTCGGGATCCCCATCACGCTCTCCATCCTCTACATCGAGGTGGCGGCCCGCAGCGGTCTCGCGCTGCAAGGGGTGGGCTTCCCGGGCCACTTCCTGGTGAAGCTGCCCGCGGGCGGCGGTCTCCCCGGCGACCTCTTCATCGACCCCTTCAACGGCGGGGACGTGCTCGGCGCGGATGAGTGCACCGCCCGCTTCCGGGCGGCGCTGCACGGGCGCGAATTCGACCCGAAGTTCCTGGAGGCGGTCGCCCCACCGCAGATCCTCGCCCGCATGCTGCACAATCTGAAGAAGATCTACGTGGAGAAGGGCGACGACGTGCGGGCGCTGTGGGTCATCGACCGCCTGCTGCTCCTCTCCCCGGGCAACCTGGAGGAGCGGCGCGACCGGGGGCTCCTGTCGGCGCGGCTCGGCGGGCTGAAGGCCGCGGCGCAGGACCTCCAGGCCTACCTCGACGGGTCGGGGCAGGCGCCGGACGCCGGCGAGGTCCGCTCGCTCCTCGACGACATCAAGGGGCGGGCGAGCTTCCTCAATTAGTCCGTCGGCGCCTTCTCCCTGGGGGAGAGGACCCGGCTGTGGGCCGCGAACTCCCGGACGAGGAGCCGCTCGACCGGCCGGCCGCCGACGAGGTGGCTCTCCACGATCTCGGGGACGTCGGCGGGGGTGACGCCGCCGTACCAGACACCCTCCGGGTAGACGACGACCGAAGGGCCGTGGGCGCAGGCGTCGAGACAGCCGGCGGCGTTGGCCCGGACGACGCCCTTGAGGTTCCGCTTCTTCAGCTCGGCCTTGAAGGCCTCTCGGATCGCGGCGCTGCCCTTGGCGCCACAGGAGCCGCGCGGGTCGTCCTCCGGGCGCCGGTTCTCGCAGATGAAGACGTGGTGGCGGAAGCGCGGCATGGCCACAGGTTATCGGCTACCATGCGCCCGTGCCACGGTTCCGCGCGGTGGTCACCGACCTCGACAACACCCTCTACCCCTGGGTGGACTACATCGTCCCGAGCCTCGAGGCGATGGTGGACTCGCTCGTCGCCAGCACGGGCCTGCCGCGGGTGCGGATCGTCCAGTCGCTGAAGGAGGTCTACACCCGGTACGAGTCGAACGAGTACCCGTTCGCCATCCAGGAGTCGGACATCTTCAAGCCCTACGAGAAGGACTTCGACTCCTTCAACAAGCTGGTGGTGGACCCGGCCCGCCGGGCCTTCAAGGCGGCGCGCGAGCGCTGGCTCAGGCCGTATCCCGGCGTGCCGGAGACGCTGGAGTGGATCCGCGGCCGCGGCCTCGCCCTCGTGGCCCTCTCCGACGCGCCGCGCAACGCCGCCGAGCTTCGCACCAAGTGGCTCCGGCTCGACGGCCACTTCGACGCCCTCTACACGCTCCCCGGCTATGCGCTGCCCAAGAACGTGGACCCGGAGATCCGGCGCCGCGAGGAGGCGGGCCACTACCGCTCCCGCACGCCGGTGCGGGAGCTGCCCCGGGAGGCCGAGAAGCCGAGCCCGAAGGGGCTGGAGCGCATCCTCGCCGACTTCGGCCTTGCGGGGCCGGAGGTGATCTACGTCGGCGACAACGTGGCGAAGGACATGCCCATCGCCCGGGCGTGCGGCGCCCTGGGCGTCTGGGCCGAGTACGGCACCTACGTGTCCGCCGAGTACCGCGAGCGGCTCGCCGTCATGTCGGCGATGAGCGTGACGAGGCGCCACGTCGCCGAGGAGGGGCAGGCCCGCTGGCCGCTCGCCATCTCGTCGTTCACGCAGATCCGGGAGATCGTCGAGGGGGCGCACGGTCCGGCCAGGCGGCGCCCGGCGCCGGCGCCGCGCAAGGCGCATCCGGGCGGGAAGGGGAAGCGATGAGCCTGCCGGTGAAGTACCTCGACCTCGCGGGCCGCCGGGCGCTCGTCGCCGGCGGCTCGTCCGGCATCGGGCTCGGCGTCGCCGAGGCATTCCTCGACCAGGGGATGAAGGTGGCCGTCCACTACAGGACCCACCGCGCGGAGGCCGAGGCCCTGTGCGCCCGCTACCCGGGCCAGGCATTCCCGGTGCGAGCCGACCTCGGGACGGAGGAGGGCTGCGTGGGGGCCGTGCTGGATTCGGTCCGGCTCCTCGGCGGCCTCGACCAGCTCGTTCACTCCGCCGCCATCTGGAACGAGGGGCCCATCGAGCGGATCCGGGCCGAGCAGCTCGAGGAGATGTTCCGCGTCAACGTCTTCAGCGCCTTCTACCTCGTCCGCCAGGCCGTGCCGCACCTCTCGGCCGGCGGGAAGGGCAACGTCATCCTCGTCGGGTCCACCGCCGGGCAGCGGGGCGAGGCGCGCCATTCCCATTACGCGGCGTCGAAGGGGGCCATCCAGTCGCTGTGCATGAGCCTCGCCGTGGAGCTCGCCCCGAGGGTCCGCGTGAACCTCGTCTCGCCGGGCTGGGTGCGCACCCCGATGGCGAGCGAGGAGCTGAAGTCGCTCGGCGCCCTCATCGCCGGGGCCCTTCCCAACCGGCGGCTGGGAGAGGTCTCCGACTGCGCCCACGCCATCCTGTACCTCGCGAGCGAGGCCTCGTCCCACCTCGTCGGGCAGGACCTCTGCGTCTCGGGCGGGGCGCTGCTGGTCGTGCCGCGCGGCCAGATCGTCGCCCGCGAGGGCGCCTGACCTCCGGCGGCCCGTTTCGCCCCGGCGGGCGTTTGGCCGCCCGGCCGTCCTCCGATAACATCGCACCCGTGCGCGCGCCGGTCCGCATCCAGGAGCTGGGCCCGCTTCCCGGAGAGGAGGGGAGTGGCGCCACCTTGGGCATCGCCCTGTTCGACGGCGAGGCGCCGCAGGCGGTGGTGGTTCGCCCGGTACCGGACGAGCTGGCGCGCGAGCCTGCCCGCCGCGAGCCCCTCGAGCGCGACCTGGGGCGGGCGGCGGAGCTGCAGCACCCGAACCTCCTGCCGTCGTTCGGGCTCGACCTCGCGGACGACCGCGCGGCCCGGATCGAGGCCTTCGTGGAGGGCGAGACGCTCCGCGCCGTCCTCGACGCCGGGGGCAGGCTGCCTCCCGAGATCGCGGCGCGCGTCGTGGCGGACGCCTGCGCGGGCGTGCACTTCGCCCACGAGGAGGGCGAGGAGGGCGTGCCCTTCGTTCACGGCCACCTGCGCCCGGAGGCGCTCCTCGTCTCGCGGTCCGGCGTGACCCTGGTGTCGGGCTTCGGCGCTGCGACGGTGTCGGCCGCTCGGCCGGAACGGGAGCGCTACCCGTGGCTCGCCCCCGAGCAGGTCGTCGGCGGCGCGGCCGCCGCCGTCCGGGAGACCGACGTCTACCTCCTCGGGCTCGCGCTGCACGCCTGCCTGTCGGGCGACGCGCCGTTCCCGGCCGACGCCGACCCCGACGCGGCGGTGCTGACCCGGCCCGCGGCCGCGCTCCTGCCGCTCGGCGTGCCGGGCGGCCTCGCCTCGGTGGTGGAGAAGGCGCTCGCCAAGAAGGCGCAGGACCGCTACCCGAGCCCGGCCGCGCTGGGGCGCGCCATCGAGCAGGCAGTGGTCGAGCTGGCGCCGCCGTCGGCGGTCGCAGCGTACCTGGACGTCCTCCTGCCACCGGACCAGGGGACGTGCGCCGCCCGCCGCCAGGCCGTCGAGAAGGGGCTCGCTGCCGCCCCCGCGCCTCCGGCCCCGGCGCGCCAGAAGGAGGCGCCCGAGGAGGTGGCGGCGGAGCACATCGTGGGCGAGCCGACCCCGCCCGGAGCGGCGCCGAGGCCGCCACCGCCCAGGCCGGTGGACCTCGTCAGAACGGCCGACATCGTCATCGACCCATCCGGCGCCACCCCGGCGCAGCCGGACCATCCGCCCGATCTCGTCACGACGCGTGACATCCTGGGAGAGGGCTCGGCGCCGTTCATGGTGCCGCGGCCGCCCGTCCCGCCCTCTGGTTCGCAGCCGCGGCGGGACCTCGGCTCGCTCGTCGTCGCGGCCGGCATCGCGGTCGCCGGACTCGCCATCGGCTACGGCCTCTCGCAGCGCGGCGGTGCGCCCGCCCGACCCCCGCCGCCGGCGGTCGCGACCCCGGCTCCCGCACCCATGCCTCCAGCGGCGTCTCCGACGGCCCCGGCCGCGACCCCGATCGCGACCCCCGCCCCCGCGCGGCCCGAGAGCGCCTCGAAGGGCGCCGGCGCGCCGGAGCCCGCGGCGAAGCCGCCGTCCGGCCCGCCGTCGGTGGACGTGAGCTCCGAGCCGGCCGGCGACGTGTTCGTGGACGGGAGGCGCATCGGGCGCTCCCCGCTCACGCGGAGCGTCCCCCGCGGCAAGCACAAGGTGCGCGTGGTGGACCGGGCGCTGGGCATCGACCAGACGAAGGTCGTCGAGGTGAGGTCCGCCCACGTCAAGGCCCGTTTCGCGTTCGGCAAGGCAAGCCTCACCGTGTCCGCGCCCGAGGGCGCCGCCGTCTTCGTGAACGGGCGCCGGGTCGGGACGGGGAGCACGAAGGACATCGAGATCTACGAGGGGAGCCACAAGCTCGTCGTGACCCTCGGCCCGGCGCGGCACGAGCACTCCTTCTCGGTGCGCCCGGGTGAGACCTACACGTACGAGGTCTCGAAGACCGGCCCCTGACGGCGCCTCAGCGCGCGGCAGAGAGCCGGGACCACTCGGCGACGGCCTCCAGGACCTCCGCCTTGGCCGCCTGGTAGCCGAGGGCGCGGGACGCCCGCTCCCGCGGATCGGGCGGCGCGGTGGCGAGGCCGATCAGGAGCTCGATGGCCCGCTCCTGCGCGTCCACGAAGCGGCGGGCGGCTTCCCGGCGCCCGGGGTCCACCCGCCCGGTGGCCTCCCGGGCGCGCGCCACCGCCGCCGCCGCCTCGGCGCGGGCTCGCTCCGGATCGACCTGGCCGCCGCGGGCTCCCGGCCCGGGCAGCGCCTCGCCGAGGCGCGCCTCGGCGGCCTCCAGTGCGCGGCGCGCCTCGAGGAAGAGGAGCGCGCCCTCGCTCTCGGCCGGGCCGGCGGCCAGGCTCCAGGTGGAGCGGGAGCGGCGGTAGGCGTCGAGGCGCCGGGCGACCTCCTCGTCGGTCGCGGAGACTTCGCGCAGCGCTGGGCCGGGCGATCCGCCGGGCGATGCCAGACGCTCGGCCACGGCGCCGGAGAGGAGCCGCGGCCAGCGGCGGGCCGCCGTGACGAGCGGAACTGCCAGTTCCCGGTCGCGCGGGTCGCGGATGCCGTCCAGGGCCCGATCGGCTCCCGCCACCGCCGCCTCGAGGAGGGGCGCGAGCCGCGCGGCCCGGGCGCGGAGCGCGTCGCCGCGCGCGAACGCCACCGCCGTCTCCGTCTCGGCGGCGAGCAGCGACAGGCGAGCCAGGCGCGCGTCGAGGGCCTCGGCGGCGGCGAGGTCGGCCGGAGTGAACGCGCCCGGCGGCGGCGATCCGGCGTCGGCGCCTGCTGGCGGTGCCTCGGCACGGCAAGCCGCGAGGAGGGCGACGACGAGGGGCGCGGCGATGCGCCGCAGCGGGCGATCCGGCCGGGCGGCGCGCCAGAGGTCAGTGATGGTGGCCGCCCTCGCCGTGCACGTGGCCGTGCTCCAGCTCCTCGCCGGTCGCGGCCCGGACCTCCCTCACGGTGACGTCGAAGTGGAGGGTCTTGCCGGCGAGCGGGTGGTTCAGGTCCACGACCACCGACTCGAGCTTCACGTCGGTCACCGTGAAGGGAACGGCCTCGCCCTGCGGGCCGCGGGCGGTGAACTGCATGCCGACCTCGGGCTTCATGTCGGCCGGGAAGGCGTCGCGCGGGACCTCCTGCAGGCCGCGCGGGTCGTGCGGGCCGTAGCCGTCCTCGGGCGCCACCACGACCTTCTTCGCGTCGCCGGCGGCGAGCCCCTCGAGCGCCTGCTCGAGGCCGGGGACGATGTGTCCCTCGCCGTGGATGTAGGAAAGCGGCTCGCCGGGGCCCGACTGGTCGATGACCTTTCCGTCGCCCAGATGGAGCGAGTAGTCGATGTCCACGACGCTGCCCTTGCCCACCTTCATGAATCCGTCCTCGAGGCCCGACGCGGGAATGTCCCCGAGGCCTCGCGTCGGGGGAGCGCGGCCCGGCCCTCTTCTAGCCGACCTGGCGCCGCGATGCACGCGAAGGCGCGACTCCGCGCGCGGGCCGCGAGGGCGCGGGCGGGGGACAAATAAAAGGAGGGCGCCGCCTCACGCCGTAGCGGAGGCAGCGCCCAAGGGCCGAGTCTGCTCGCGAGCAGCGCGGCCGCTTCCCCCTCTCGACCTGCCATTCGCTGCAATGACGGTGCCCGCCACCGGAAGGCTCCAGGGCCGGAGTCGGGGCATGGCACGCCCGGGCGTCGCGCCGCCGCCGCTCCCTTCCCATGCGAAAGCGCGGGCGATTTCCGGGAGCGCCCCCGCTGCGCTCCTGCAGCACCGGATCGGCCCCATCAGGGGGGGTGGGTGAAGTGGCGCAACGCTGGGTGAAAAGCACCAAACAGGCTTCACCCAACCCAGGCGGCCGCCCGTTACCAGAAGCCCCAGCGCCGCCGAAGCACCCATTCCGCCCCCAGCGTCAGACACAGGCCGGCGAGGAACCAGGCCCGATCCCAGATCGGAACGTCCTTCCGCCGCCCCACCTCGACGACCTCCGGGTCGGCGAGCTTCACCTCGGGCATGCCGCGCCGGGGCAGCGTCGCAAAGGTGCCGTCGCTGGCCTCGGCGATGGCCCGGAGCAGCTCCGGCCGCGGCGCGGCGTCGGCGTCCTCCGGGCCGCTCGCGCGCACTGCGACCGCGGCGGCGGCCCGCTCGACCGGCGCGCCGGGGCGCTCGGCCGACGCGACGACCTTGTACGCGCCCGGCCCGGGCGGCTGAAGCTCCAGCCGGGCGACGCCGTCCGCGCCGGCCACCCCCTCGCCGCGCGCCACCACCTTGCCATCCTCGGACACGAGCTCGGCGACGACCTTGGCGCCGCTGCCGGGGCCATAGTCGGGCCCGCGCGCCGCGACCGAGAGCGCCACCGGCTCGCCCGGCTCCACCGCCGGCCGGTCCGGCCGGATCTGGAGCGGGGTGAGGTCGGGGTCGCGCACCAGCCACCGCAGCGCGTTGTTCCAGAAGCGCTGGTGGGCGCGGTTGCCGAGCCCTTCCTCGGCCGCGAGGAATCCCCAGAACCACGAGCTGTCGGTGGTCACCGCCAGCGACCGCCCCGAGCCGACCTCGCGCACGACCACCACCGGCGCGGGCCGGCCCCGGACCAGGACCGACGGCGCCTCGAGGAGCACGCGGGCGCCGTCCTCCGGGCCGAGGGGAGCGGTGAGGTTCAGCCCGGCGACGGGCGGCAGCGCGCTCCACGCCCGCTCGTTCGGCCCCTCGCCGGCGGCGAGGATCGTCACCGGGTGGCGGCGCCCCTCGGCGGTGAGGCGCGGCCGAACCTCCTCCGGCGTGGTCCCGAGCCCCTCCGGCGCCTCGACGGGGAGGATGTCCTGCAACGGCGTTGGCCCGTAGTGGCCCTCGCCGAAGCTCTGTTCGCCGCCCACCATCGCGAAGGCTCCGCCGTTCCGCACGTAGTCCCGGATGCCCGGCAGGTACCGCTCGATGTCGAGCGACCGGTAGGGCTGGTAGGCGAAGTTCACGAAGATCACGGCGTCGAACGTCCGCAGCTGCTCGCCGAAGATCTCCGCGACCGGGAAGGGGATGAGCGAGAGCTCCTCCTGCGGCCCGGAGTTGTCGCTGGCGGTCCGCAAGATGAAGAAGGACACGAGGTCCACGTTGGGGTCCTGCTTGAGCAGCGCGCGCAGGAAGCGCTCGTCCCAGCTCGGGCGACCGGCGACGAGCAGGACGCGCACCCGGTCGCGGATGACCCGCAGCACGAAGGAGCGGGTGTTGTTCTCCGCCACCGCCTCCCCGGGGAAGACGGGGACGGCCACGGTGAAGACGAAGGTGCCGGTGGTGTCGGGGGCGAAGGAGAGCGGGACGGCGTAGCGCTCCTTGCCCGGCTCGAGGTGAACCTTCGCTTGGGCGACGATCGCGCCCTCCCGTCGGAGGACCACCGGCACCTCCTCGCGCGAGAAGCCGCGCGCCTGCAGCGTGGCCTCGACGGTGAGCGTGTTGCGGACGAAGGCGAAGTCGTCCACCGCCACGCGCTCCACCGCGAGGTCCCGGGGGGCGGCGGAGCCCACGGCGATCGCGGTGATGGGGAAGGCCAGCGCCCGGACCTCGGCGCGCGCCGCCGGGGAGAGGCCCTCGGCGAGCGCGGCGTTGTCGGCGCCGTCGGAGATCACCACGGCGCCGGCGAGCCGGCGGCCGGAGGTGGCGGAGCCCGCGGCCACGCCCTTGAGGGCGCCGAGGAGGTCCGTGCGCCCGCCCCGGGCCGGCAGCTTCTCGGCGAGCGTCCCCGGGTCGGCGGGCGCGACGTCGCGGTCGAAGCCGTACCACTCGAGGTTGACGCGTTCGGAGAAGGCCTCGAGGTCCTGGCGGTGGTCGGAGAGGAAGCTGGCGGCTGCGGCAGCGCGCGGCTCGCCGCCCGGCTCCACCGGGAAGTTCATGGAGCGGGAGCGGTCCACCAGCACCGCGAGCCGGTTCTTGACCCGCGCCGTCTGCAAGAGCTGCACGGCCGGCTCGAGGAGCAGGAACAGCGCGAGCAGCGCCGAGGCGGTCCGGAGCCCGAGGAGGGCCAGGCGCCGCTCGCGGCGCGGCTCGCCGCGCAGGCCGCGCCAGGCCAGGGCCACCGCCCCCGCCGCGGCGAGGGCGAGGAGCGCGAGCACCCAGCGGGGGAACGGGGACAGCGAGGCGAGCCGCCACGCGTTGTACGCCGCGTCCGGCACCTAGCTCCTGCGCTTCATGATGAAGGGGAGGTGCACCGCGTCGTCCTTGTAATCGGTGCACAGGGCGTACATGGCGATGTTCACGCCGAGGCGGAAGGCGGTCTCGCGCTGTGGCTCGCCGCCGGGCGAACAGTCGTACTCCCAGTCCCCCAGCTCCCCGCGGGCCCAGGCGCCGGCGAGGTCGTTCTGCGTGTAGACGACGGCGAGCCGCCCGCCGATGACCTGCCCCTCGAGCCAGGGCTTCACCAGGAGCCGGCCGCCCTGGTGGTCGAGCAGGTAGAAGCTCTTGTAGATGACGTGCTCGCGGGCGATGCGCGCGAGCGGGGAGGTGGGAAGCAGGCGGGCCAGCTCCCGGCGGGCCGAGGCGTCGAAGCCGCTCCCGTCCGAGCCGTCGGCCGCGTCCACGAGGAGGAAGCCTCCGTACTGAAGGTGGCGGCGCAGCGCCGCCAGCTCCGGCTCGGAGAAGGCCGGCATGGCCCCGTCGCCGGAGAGGTAGAGCATGGGGTGGCGGTGGAGGCGGGGGCTGGCGAGCCGGACCGGAACGGCGTCGTTGCCCGCCTCGATGCTGGTGCGCTGCATGAGCTCCCAGCAGAGCCTGCGCAGCGCCGTGGGGCGCGGGTTCCAGCGGCCGCCGTGCTGGATCTGGCCCACGACCAGCCGGGCGGTGTCGCCGAAGCCGGACGCGCGGCGGGGGAAGGCGAGCGCGCCGGCGCCGAGGGCGGCCATGTGGAGGAAGGTGCGTCGGCGCATGGACAGCCGTCCCAACTGCCGGGGCGGAGGCGACATTCCGGCGGGGCGAGACTACTACGGACCCGGGGGCCGGCGCCCCTCGGTCGCGGGACGGGTGGCGCCGCCGCCGGGGCCTATAATGCGGTCCGGTGCTGCCCACCGCCCTCATCGTGGACGACGATCCCATCGCCCGGGGCCTGATGGCGGACGCACTCGGCCAGTCCGGCTTCGAGGTCAGGGCGGTGGCGGACGCCGGCGGCGCCTTCCAGACGCTGGCCGGGGGCGGCGCGCCGCAACTCCTGGTCGTGGACTACGTCCTGCCGGGCATGAACGGCCTCGACCTCGTCCGGACCATGCGCGAGGACCCGCGCGCGGCGGACTCCGCCATCGTCCTCGTCACCGGCGTCCAGGACCGGGCGACCGGCGTTGCGGCCCTGCGGCTCGGCGCCGACGACTTCCTGCTCAAGCCGCTCGACCTCGGCGAGCTCGTGCTCCGCTGCCGCGCCATCGTGGAGCGGCGGTCGGGCCCGGCGGCGTCCGGCCACGAGCGGCGGGACCTCGCCGTGCTCTTCGCCGACGTGCGGGGCTTCACGCCGCTCACCGAGCGCATCGACCCGGAGACCAGCGTCACCATCATCAACGACCTGTTCGAGACCCTCGACCGGGCCGTCGAAGCCGAGGGCGGCTATGTGGACAAGTTCATGGGCGACTCGCTCCTCGCCCTGTTCGGCGCGCGGGGCGCGCCGGAGCAGAACGAGCTGCGCGCCTGCCGCGCCGCGCTGGAGATGCAGGCGCTGGCGCGCCGCTTCGCCGAGGACTCCCTCTCCCTCGCCGCGCACGCGGCCTCCTTCGGCATCGGCGTCGGCGTGGCCTGCGGGCAGGCGGTGGTCGGCGCGGTGGGGACACGCAAGAAGCGCACCTTCACGGCCATCGGCGATCCGGTGAACCTCGCCTCGCGCCTGCAGGGGGTGGCCGAGCGGGACGAGGTGGTGATCGACGGCGAGGTGGCCTCCCGCCTCGGACCCCGTGCCCGGATCTCTCCGCCGCGCGAGATCGCGGTGAAGGGCAAGGAGAAGCCGCGCGTCGTCCATCGGCTCCTCGGCCTCGAGTGAGGCCGATCCGCGCCGGCGGCGCGGCGCCGGCCGCGCGGCTCTGGTAGATTCGTCCACCGTGGCCCGCAAGGACAGGAAGGCGGCGGGTGGGGCCCGCCTCGAGGCGCTGTTCGACGCCGGCGACTTCCGCGCCGCATCGGCCGAGGTCCGCCGCGTCCTCGTCGACGCCGCAGCGCCGGAGGCGGATCGCGCCGCTGCGCGGGAGGCCGCAGGGCGTCTCGGGCCCGAGCCCGGAGCGCTCTGGGCCGGGGCCGCGGCGGCCGCGGCCGTGGCGCTCGCGATCGCGCTCGGCCTCCTCCACCGATGACGCTCGCCGCCCTCTCCGGCCCGTGGGGCCCGTTCGCGGAGGCGCTGCGGCGCCTTCCCGACGCCGCCGAGTCGCTGCGCGAGCTGCCCTGGCCGGCC
>Ga0153915_10000339_pt1 | contig 42877 bp, 41 predicted proteins | sample Opewatmetagenome_2_FD_107003 | JGI IMG/M metagenome (GOLD analysis project Ga0153915, IMG submission 107003) | Freshwater wetland microbial communities from Ohio, USA - Open water 3 Core 3 Depth 3 metaG | ecosystem: Environmental > Aquatic > Freshwater > Wetlands | place: USA: Ohio, Lake Erie...
ATTGGGCGGAGAATAAATTAACGCTTGGATATACTCTTTAAATATATTTACATCAAAGAATAGCGAGAATCCAGACAACACAGCGATTGTAATGCCAAACCCAAGAAATTCTTTGAACCTGCGAAACCAAATGATCCAAAAAAGAAAGATTGGCCAGAATAGATAAAATAACTGCGGTTTAATGGTAATCAAGACCGCGAAGGCTCCGGCGATCCACCCATTCGGTTTGAATTCGGTGAAGTAAAGAAAACCAGCTATCCCTAACAATATTAAGCAACTCGTTTGACCTTTACCTAAAGCAGAAATGGATGATCCGAAGGAAAAACAAACTACCCATGCGATCCATTTATATCGTGTGGGACCGCCATACAGTTTCCAAAGAAATTCAGCACTAAGCAGTAAAACTGCTACATTGAACAACAGCCATGCGAGACGGCTAACAGGATAATCCATGAGTCCAAATAATGCCAGCAAGGGCATTGTCCAAGGAGGAATATAGTTAGGAGTAATTACTGGAGCTTTTGCTTCCGCCCCAGAAGCCTGGTCTTGAAACACCTGGATTTCAGATGGGGAATATGGATTTCCCCCTGTAATAAAAAGCCGACCTGCAGCCCAATGCCTCACGAAATCATCGATCGGAATATACATAGGACGGGTCAATACTTTCCCTAACTGGAACAATAACAACAAGCTAAGGATCAATAAGATCCAGATAAAAATATGATATCCAATCGATTTTCTCATCAGGAAACTTATGCTCTGGTCATTTTCTTTGCAGGATAAATATATTTTACCGGAGCATCAATCCTGGTGCAGAAAAACTATCGATTATGTAAACTAGAAGGTTCTGGTTGAAAGTGGAGTTGCTTATGCTGCTCCCCTATGCTATACTCACCCATGAAATTGAATTCATCGATTGCGTTTTTCGATGGGGTAAGAATGTGATGAAACCAATCACGATTATGGTCGTGGATGATCATCCACTCTTCCGACAAGGTGTGGTGGATGCCTTTGCATTGATTCCTGGCTTTAAGGTGATCGCGCAGGCTTCGGATGGAGGGATTGCTTTGGATTTAATTCGCGATCAAAAACCAGATGTTGCCATTGTAGACGTAAACTTGCCAAGCCTCAATGGTCACCAAATCACGCGACAGGTTTTGGCAGAAAAACTCCCCACGCGAATCCTTCTTCTCACAGCATATGATGATCCGGAACAGGTTGTGCATGCCATGAGCGCGGGCGCATATGCCTATTGCTCGAAAGATGTCCAACCAGAAAAACTGGTAGAATGCGTTCGGCAGATAAATCAAGGGAGATATGTTCTCGGAGAAAAAGTTCTGAGCTCAGCGGAAATGCGCAGGTGGTTGAAGCAGAGGGTAGAAGGTGCGATGCGCATGTATGTTAATCCAGGTGATCCTTATGACCCTTTGTCGGAGCGGGAGATGGAAGTGCTGACGTATGTTACCAAAGGCTTGAGCAATAAGGAAATCGCAGGATTGATGGGGATTAGCCACCAGACTGTGAAGAATCATGTCACTTCCATTTTAAGGAAGTTGAGTGTTGAGGACCGAACTCAGGCGGCAATCTTTGCCCTACGTCACGGGTGGGTACGCCTGGATCAAACAGACTCGTAAATTCAGGAGATAAACCATGGTTCTTGGGAGAAAACAAGCAGATGCCAAAGAAAAAGGGCCTATTGAGGCGCTTTTGGAGACATGCCAGGCTGAAATGGAGAGCCTGAACCGCGAAATAAGAGAGATTAGCCTCATGGTCGAGCAGAGCCAATTGGAAGTAACCAAATTAGCTCAAAGGAATGCGGCGATTAATGCCCAATTGCAACAGGTGCAATCGCAGCTCGAGAGTATGCCCAGAGGAGATGTGCGAGCTGCTTATGACTCGGCACTAGACTCGCAGCAGCGTATTTTTGTCATGCGCGGTCAATTAGATAAGCTGCAGAGCGATAAAGCACACCTGGAAAGATACCATGCGACATTGGATCGTGTTATAAAAGCTTTGCAGATTAATGCTGGTCTCCCAGGGAGAGGCACTTCTGGTGCGGCAGATACAATTGAAATGATCATCCGTGCTCAGGAGGCAGAACGACAGCGCCTCTCCAGGCAAATGCATGATGGACCTGCCCAGGCGCTTTCAAATTTTATTCTCCAGACCGAAATTGCGGCCCGCTTATTTGATATTGATCAATCTAAGGCTAAGGAAGAGCTTGGAAATCTAAAGACATCTGCATCTTCAACATTTCAAAAGGTACGCGATTTTATTTTTGAATTGCGCCCCATGATGTTGGATGATCTTGGATTGGCTCCCACCATTAATCGTTATATCGAAGCCCTTAAGACCCAAACCAATATCGATTTCCGCTTGAACACTTCGGGGATGGAAGAAAGGTTGGAACCCTATCTAGAGGTGATGATCTTTCGCGCTATTCAGGAATTGCTGGGTAATGTCATCCGCCACAGTCAGGCTTCACAGGTTAAGATCCAAATGGATGCTGCGGGAGGCGAGGTAAAGGTTACGGTCGACGATAATGGCAAAGGATTTAATGTAGAAACACTAAGTGAGACGACAGGTATGGGATTAAAGGTAATTCGAGACCGGGTGGATATGATCGGCGGGGAGATGGATGTGGATAGCGTGCTTGGCCAAGGTACTCGGGTTACGTTTACGATGCCGGCGAAGGTAACCAGTGCGCTTTAAAAACCCTTCTATCCTATCTAAATTGTTAGTTGCAAAACACCGAACATAGAGTATAATGATATCGAAGCTTAGGGAAAACCCCAGCTAACTTTAGAGGAAAGGAGGAATACGGATATGTTGTTCTCACCTAAGGAAAAAGGCCAGGGTATGGTTGAATATGCGTTGATCATCGTTTTGGTAGCTGTTGTTCTAATTATTGTTCTGGCTCTGGTCGGCAGCCAAATCTCGAACGTGTTCAGCCGAATTATTTCCGGCCTGACAACCTAATTACACAAACGAAGTCATCTTAGAGAAGCTCTGTCGGGAGACAGGGCTTTCTCATTTAATAACAGCTCAAGGGGAGTTATATTCAGGCACAGGTCTTGCAACAATTTCAGTGCAACTTACAAAACTGCAACCTTAAATATTTTTCTTATGAAAGGGGTAGCGCGTAAACAAATATTCAGGTAGACTATAGATTGGGATATTGAAATACCTTGGTAAACTTGACTTTTCAGATAAAAAGCGTATGATAAAAGTTAGAATAATAAATCCAAGATAAGTGGAGGGCGAAATGCGTCGCAGTAGAATTATTCTCGTTTTACTCTTGGTGGTCATAGTTGGAATTGCAATTGTAGTGGCCATGTTGAGGTTTCTGCCTCAACCTGAAGTCACCACGACCGAAGTAACTGCTCCAATCGCAACTCCCACCGTTGATATGGTGGATGTTGTCATTGCGAAGCAAAATATTCCGGATAGGGAAAAAATCGTGGAAGGTATGTTGTTAATGGCTCCTTATCCGAGGGAATTAGTCTTGCCTAGCATGTTCACTGATCCAAAGGAAGTTCTGGGTAAGAAATCCCTGCTCGCCCTTCCACAAGGGACGATAATTCAGAAAGGTATGATTGCAGATCCTGTTGCAGAATTTAGCACTGCCCACTCTGATGCGGCAGAGGTTATTCCGGCTGGGTGGGTAGCAGTCTCCATACCGATCAACAGACTCTCCAGCGTATCTTATGCGCCCAGGCGAGGTGACCATGTAAACGTCATCGCAACAGTTTTGCTGGTTGATCTCGATCCGTCTTTTCAGAGTATAACGCCTAACGAGTCTGCACTGGTTATCGCACCGGGTCCACAGGGTCAACCGGGACAGAGTCCCACGTCGCTATCCTTGCAAATCACGAGCGGTGGGGATGCTTCGGCAATTGGCCGTACAGAGCTGGATGCATTATTAGAGCAAAACGCTTATATAGTTGCTTCAGAACCTCAGCGTCCTCGCATGGTTAGCCAGACTGTGATCCGAAATGTCAGGGTTTTGGGGGTTGGGGATTTCCCAAGACCAGATTTGGAACCAACGGCTATACCGACCGCAGTGCCAACTGCTGCAGCAGGTGTTGCGCAGCCAACCCAGGCACCTCAAGCAGGTGTTGTGCCTGCTCAGGGACAACAGGCGAATGTGCCTACAGCTACACCCACTCCACCCCGTCTTCCTGATCTAATCACATTGATTGTCAGCCCGCAGGATGCAGTTACCCTGAACTACCTGATCTACAGTGGAGCCATGTTGAATCTGGCGCTGCGTAATCCTTATGACGAAGATCCAGGTATTTCAGAGGCAGTAACACTGGATTATTTGCTCAGTGGTTATAGCATCACTATTCCAGTAAAAGAGCCTTATGGTACGCAGCCCCGTGTTGATATTCTTAAGCAGCCAGCTTTACCGAATGATGCTGTAGCTACACCTGTACCTTAAGATCAAATCAAAAATGGCTGGAGTCTAAATATGGTGTCTTCCGAAAAAATTCGGGTAATCATTGTTGATGATATCGCTGAAACGCGGGAAAACGTTCGCAAACTCCTTACCTTTGAGCCTGATATCGATGTAGTAGGTGTGGCAAGAACGGGCCGCGAAGGGATCGAGCTGGTTAAAGAAGTTAAACCGCATGTTATCCTGATGGATATCAATATGCCCGATATGGATGGCATCGAGGCAACTGAAAAAATCAAGCCAATTCTCCCCAGCGCTCAGATCGTAATCCTTTCTGTGCAAAGCGATCCCAACTATATGCGCAGAGCGATGCAGAAAGGGGCTTGCGATTTTCTAACAAAACCGCCAACTGCTGATGAACTGATTTCAGCAGTCCGCCGTGCCGGAAAAATAGCAAAGGATGTTGTTGTTCCAACCGCCACTGTAACTACAGGTCGTGAGAGAAAAGGCAACATCATTACTGTTTACAGTCCTAAGGGCGGTACTGGTTGTACGATCTTGTCAACGAACCTGGCACTCGCACTACAAAATGAAGATACACCTGTTGTACTCGTGGACGGGAATCTGCAGTTCGGAGATGTGGCAATATCCATCAATGAAAAAGGGAAATTCAGTGTCGCAGACCTTGCTTCCAGGGTGGATGACCTTGACAACGAAATTGTAGAGAGCGTCTTGATGGAGCATAAAGCCTCGGGTTTGAAGATCCTGGCGGCTCCAACGCGTCCGGAATATGCAGATAACATTAATGGCAATCAGTTTGGGAAAGTATTAGATTATCTCGCTGGGCGATATACCTATGTGGTCGTGGACACGCCATCTTCACTGACTGATGTGACGCTGGCGGTTATCGACCATAGTGAGATTGTCATCTTGATCGCGACCCAAGATATACCTGCAATTAAGAATGCGCACCTCTTTTTGGAGGTGGCTGACGCGTTGGGGATAAGCCGAAAGCGAATACTTTTTGTCATGAACCGGGTTGATAAGCGAATTGCGATAGACCCCTTGAAGATCGCCGAGAGCATGAAGCAGGAGCTGGTCGAGGCTATTCCATTGGACGAGCGTACTGTTGTACCTTCGCTTCTTAAAGGTACCCCATTTATTTTGGGTGACAAGTCTCGCCCGGTTTGTCGATCCGTCCTAACTTTGGCCGAGGCGGTTCGTAAAAGACTGGCCGAGTTAGAGGCAGAAGCAGAAGAACCTGCTCTGGCTTCTAAAGGAAAAGGTAAACGTTAGTCGTTTATTGTTTTCTTTTTTCTTAAGGAGGTAAGCGATGTCTTTACTTAAGCGAATTGAGCAAGGGGGTGGTCAGACACCGTCGGGCGGCTCCTCCCAACAGGGATCTCTCCCTGAAGGAGAAGCCAAATCTCGTCTTTCAGAGCTTCAGACTCGGCGCGTTCCGGTGCCGGGGACAGCGAAGGTCAATCCTCTGGCAGATTTAAAAACGCGAGTTCAGAATCGGTTGATGTCTGAGCTCGACCCAACCATGGATATTACCAAAACGAATGAAGTGCGTAATATGATCCTCGAGCTATTCGAGCAGGTGTTAGTAGAGGAGAACATTATTATATCTCGGGGAGAGAAGCACCGCTTATTTGAGCAAATTGCTGCTGAAATCCTTGGATTGGGACCACTTCAGCCACTCCTGGAAGATGAGACGATCACAGAAGTGATGGTCAATGGAGCTAAGAATCTCTATGTTGAGCGAGGTGGAAAAATTCACCGCGTCAATATTTCATTTGAGAGCGATGAACATGTCATGCGGATTATTGATCGCATAGTAGCTCCTTTGGGAAGACGAATTGATGAATCCAGCCCATATGTAGATGCCCGCTTATCGGATGGTTCTCGTGTTAATGCCGTGATTCCACCGATATCTTTGGTTGGTCCAGTCCTGACCATACGAAAATTCGCCAAGATTCCTATTACCATCGAACAGCTCATTTCGTTTGGCACGGTTACCCCTGAGGCGCTTCAATTCTTGAAGGCTTGTGTAGAAGCAAAACTCAATATTATTATTTCTGGTGGTACTGGTTCCGGAAAAACCACGTTATTGAACATTTTGTCGCAGTTCATTCCGGGGGATGAACGCATTATTACGGTCGAGAATGCAGCAGAACTCCAATTGCGTCAGGAGCACGTGATTACTCTAGAGTCTCGCCCGCCCAATATAGAAGGTAAAGGTGAAGTGACCATCCGTCAATTGGTGATTAACTGCTTACGTATGCGCCCTGACCGAATTATTGTGGGCGAAATCCGTGATGAGGCAGCACTAGATATGCTCCAGGCTATGAATACAGGTCACGATGGCTCGATGACGACAGCACACTCCAACAGTCCACGAGACACCCTTTCTCGTCTAGAAACCATGGTAATGATGGCAGGAATGGAGTTGCCTATCCGGGCCATTCGAGAACAGATTGCCTCAGCAATTAATCTTGTCGTACATCAAGACCGTATGAGGGATGGGACCCGTAAAATTGTCAATATCACAGAAATATCTGGCATGGAAGGTGACGTTATTACGATGACGGATATATTCGTCTTCGACCTAACGGGTTACGAAAATGGGAAGGTGGTTGGGAGGTTGCGTCCAACCGGTTTACGTCCAAAGTTCATGGAACAGATCGAAGCTTCCGGGATCCACTTACCACCCTCGATTTTTGGTATCGGAGAACGTCGCCGGTACTAAGGGATTGACCTAAGTATAAAAGTGGAGAGAATTTAATGAATTCAATGATACTGGTTCTGATCATAGGAGGGGGATTGGTTGTACTCCTTCTGGTGATTGGCTTGATCGTCTCCACGCGCGAGGAGAAGAAATTTGTTGCCACTCGGGTAGACCGCTTTACACAAGACAGTCAAGAGGCTGTGATGGGGCAGGGTCCTCAGCCTTCCCGATTGACGGAATGGATGACAACCCAGGCAACCCGGTTCACTTGGGGTCAAGGTCTATCACGGGAGCTTGCCCGAGCTGATATTAAATTGCGCGTGGGCGAATATATTGCTGTGATGCTTATCGCAGCTTTTGGAGTGGGATTTCTCGCCTGGTTTTATGGGGGGAAGAACCTGCCCGCTGCTCTCATTGGAGCTCTCGTCGGTTTTTTTATACCCAGAATTTATGTGGGACGGTTGAAAAACCGACGATTACAACGTTTCGATGAACAGTTAGCCGATATGCTCAACCTGGTTGTCAACGGATTGCGCGCTGGCTACTCCACCATGCAGGCTTTGGAAGCGGTTAGCAAAGAACTACCTCCCCCCGTTTGTGATGAGTTCAGGCGCGTTGTTCAGGAAATGCAATTGGGCATTCCAATGGAGAGAGCCCTGGATAATCTTCATCGAAGGATTCCCAGCCTGGATTTGGATTTAGTCATCACAGCCATGAATGTGCAGCGTGAAGTGGGCGGGAACCTGGCTGAGATCCTCGATACAATCTCCCATACCATTCGCGAACGGGTAAGGATCAAGGGTGAAATTCGGGTTCTGACCTCTCAGGTGATGACCTCTGGTAAATTCCTTGCCCTTATGCCTGTAGTGCTTGCTATCGGTATGTATTTCCTCAACCGGCCTTATATGATGAATTTCTTCGATATACAAACAAGGTGGATTGGGATACCCGCGCTGATCTTAGGCGCTGTGATGATTTTTATTGGTTACAATACGATGAAGAAAATTGCTGATATTCAGGTATAAAGCGTTTGAGGAGGTAATTCTATGAGTCTTTTATTGTGGATTTTGATACCGCTGGTTGTGATTGGGGCGATTGTATTAATTGTGATTGGATTACGAACTCCCCAAAACAAGGACCCATTGCAGGATCGCCTGGCTGAATTTATGTCCCGAGGAGAAACTGCTTCACTGGAAGAAATAGAATTATCCCAACCTTTTGTGGAGCGAGTAATCTACCCAATGGCTCGCCGTTTGGGGGAACTAGCCTTGCGGATCACTCCTCAAAATGCAATCCAGCAAGTCGGGAAGAAGCTGGATATGGCTGGAAACCCAGGGCGAATCGACCCGACTATGTTTTTTGCGTTTCGGTTCTTAGGAATTCCATTAGGACTCATTGTCCTCGCACTCGGGAAAATTTTACCCAATAGTCTCTTTGCATCAAAGGGGTTGCTCATCGCAATTCCAGCCTCGATATTGGGTTTTTATTTACCCGATTTGCTGTTGAAAGCCAAAATTGATCGCCGTCAAGATAGTATTCGAAAAGCCATGCCGGATGCTCTTGACCTGCTAACGATCTGTGTGGAAGCAGGATTAGGTTTTGAAGCCGCCATGGCTAAGGTTTATGAGAAGTGGGATAATGAGCTGGCGAGGGCGTTTGGACGCGTGATTCGCGAAATTCAACTAGGTAAAGTTCGAAGGGAAGCCATGAGAGATATGGCTGAACGTTTGGGCATCACTGAAATGACTAGTTTTGTAGCAGCTGTCATTCAGAGCGAGCAATTAGGCGTGAGCATGGCTCAGGTTCTCCGTATTCAATCAGATCAGATGCGAATCCGCAGGCGACAAATCGCTGAAGAAAAAGCTCACTCTGCCCCAATTAAGATGCTTTTACCAATGGGTATTTTTATTTTCCCTTCCATCTGTATTGTTCTGATGACACCCGCAATTCTAATTTTAATCAAGTCGAATGCAGGAGCGGTGTTCTCCGGAGGCGGTTAGTTTCCGGGTTATTCTCTAAGTGTGCTTCCTCAGAAATAAACTTTCCATAGGGAGCTAAATGAGCGTACCAGGTCGACTGGTGTATCAGGCTTACCAATCGTTTTGGTCTGGGTTTGATTGGCTTTACCCGCCTCAATGCGGAGGGTGTGGCAAAGCGGGGAAAAGATGGTGTGGTGATTGTATAGGCAGTGTGCAGTTGATCATCCCACCTGTCTGCCCGATTTGTGGTAAAAAGCAAAAAGCTAATAAAGTGTGCGAAGATTGTGCAGGTGCATCACACGCTTATACTGCGATTCGTTCTTGGGCTGCATACCAAGGACCGTTACGCCGCGCAATCCAAAGGCTAAAATATCATCGAGATATCGCAATGGGAGAAATTCTGGCACGCCCATTGGTAGGATTTCTTGGAAAATTAGCCTGGCATGTGGATTTGATAGCGCCTGTACCTGCAAGCCTTGCCCGATTGAAGGAGCGTGGATATAATCAGGTTTCTTTACTCGCTCGACCATTAGGATTAGGATTGGAATTGCCTTACCTTCCTAATGCGCTTTTGAAAGTGCGTGATACTCGAACACAGGTTGGCTTATCAGCAGAGGAGCGACAAGAAAATGTGAGAGGTGTTTTCAGAGCTGATCAGCGCCTTGTGAAGGATAAGACAGTTTTAGTGGTTGATGATGTGACAACGACCGGATCCACCCTGGAAGAATGCGCACAAGCATTAAAGGGAGCCGGAGCATGCCAGGTGTACGGCTTGACCCTGGCAAGATCAATGATCGATTGATCATAATGTGCAGGTAATCTAAAAATCAGGAGGATTGATTATGGCACTTGAAGTACAAATTTATGCACGTAACATGGATGTGACAGATCGAATTAAGGATTATGCTACAAAAAAGGTGTCGAAGCTTGGGCGATTTTTAAATGAGATCGACGAGGCACGCGTAGACCTGGCTTATGTCAAGTCCGCACGCAGTGCTGAAGACCGCCAGGTTGCTCAAATTACGATTCGTGGGAAGGGCTTTATATTACGATCGGAGGAACGTTCCAATGATATTTTTGCAGCCCTGGACACTGCACTGGATCGAATGCAGCGCCAGATGGAACGTTTCAAGGGAAAGCGCCAGCATGGCAGAAAAAATGGTAAATCTGCGGCTGAAGTGCTTGCACCTGCAACAGAAGAAGTTGAAGAAGAAGGCATGCCAATTATTGCCCGGCGAAAGCAATTTGTCCTTCATCCAATGAACGAAGCCGAAGCTTTAGAACAAATGGCTTTGTTGGGACATGAAAACTTCTTCATATTTTTCAACGCGAATACAAATGCGGTAAATGTTTTGTATCTCCGCCGTGATGGATCATACGGTTTGATTGAGCCAATCGTGGGATAAATACCCCTTAGTTTGAAACCGAGTGGCGAAAAAATTGCATTTCGCCACTCGGTCTATGTAAACCGCCGAAAATTTTTTACAGAAAATGAATGGAGACCAGCGGTGCGTTTAAGGGTTCGCCGAATTTTCAAACCTCTTCGAACAATAATCTTCAGCGAAACACCTATATAAGAAGTGAATATGGAATACGATACAGAGAAAATCCTAGAAATTACCAAGAGCCTTCCTTCTGAACACATGGATCTATCCAATGTCCAAGATGCAATACAACAATTGCTGGTTGCATTTGGTGAAAATCCGAAACGGCAGGGATTGCGTAATACACCAGATCGGGTAGCGAGAATGTATCAAGAACTTCTATCCGGTTATAGTGAAGATGCGATCGCAATGGTCAACGATGCAGTATTCGATGTCACCTATGATGAGATGGTGATCGTTCGAGATATCGAATTTTATAGCCTGTGTGAACACCACATGTTGCCTTTTATGGGAAGAGCGCATGTGGCTTATATGCCCAATGGGCGCGTGATGGGATTATCGAAGATTCCTAGAATCGTAGATTTGTTTGCCCGGCGTTTACAGGTGCAGGAGCGATTGACGAGGCAAATTGCTGATTTATTGAATGCGATCCTACATCCAAAAGGTGTGGCAGTGGTCGTAGAAGGGTTGCACCTTTGCACAATGATGCGCGGTGTACGAAAGCAAGATGCTCGTATGACAACTTCGGCGATGGTGGGGGCTTTCCGAAATAATCTGGCAACCCGAGAGGAATTTTTAGATAATATTTCTCGAGGTGCAGAGCCTATGCGGTTCTGACAATTCAGAAGGGTTAATCAAACTTTAATCCGCTGTTTGTTACCGACTATTGACCCGAGTTTCTTTTACGGGTATGCTTAAGCGTTGCTGAAAATGGAACGTTATGTATGCTTGAATGGTAAAGGTTTCATGAGATATCCAATTCTGTCACGCAGAAATTTTCTAAAGTTAGCTGGATACGGATTTGGGAGTCTGGTAATCCAACCGGCGCTGCCGGTAAAATCTCTTGCGGGTTTTCCCAATTATGACCACCTTGGACGCGTCAGCGTTGGTAAAGTGGACCTGAAATCACGCCCAGACGAGTCCAGCGCTACCGTGAGTGTTTTATATGAGGACGCCGTTGTTCCTTGGTTACATGAAACGGTGGGGCCAAAACCTTATTATATTAATCAGAGGTGGGTTGAGACGCCGGATGGTTACATCTATGCTTCTTACCTTCAACCAGTTCGAAATATCCCGAACCAGCCTGTACTGGAATTAAACCAGACTGATATTGGTACGGGAACATGGATGGAAGTAACTATTCCATATGCCGATGTGGTTCTACAAAATGAACCTTCATCCAATTCATGGGTAAAGGCAAAAATGGACCAGGGACTTCCGGTGCGGTTGTATTACCAGCAAGTTTTTTGGGTAGATCGCATCCGAAAAGACGAAAATGGACAGATTTTTTATAGGGTAAACCCAAACTATTATGGGGGGGTTGATATGTTGTGGGTCAAGGCTGAAGCAATGAGGCCAATATCACCGGAGGAGATCCAACCGATCACGCCGCATGTTGAAGAAAAAAGAATCGTCGTCGACGTTGTCCAGCAATCCTTGTCTTGTTTTGAACGCAACACTGAGGTTTACTTCTGCCGCGTGTCTACTGGGGCGAAATTCGATGCTTATGGAAACAAAGTAGAAAAATGGTCAACACCTGTAGGTAAACATCGTATTTCCCGGAAATATATCACTTTGCAGATGAGCGGTGGAACGACAGGAGCAGGCTATGATTTACCTGGTATAGGCTGGACAACGATTTTTGTTACAGGTGGGGTTGCGATTCATTCCACCTTTTGGCATAACGATTACGGGGTACCGCGTTCCCATGGATGTGTCAACGTAAAACCGGAAGATGCAAAATGGATTTTTTTGTGGACGCTTCCGGTTGTATCCTATAATTCTGGATTGGCAGATGTTTCGGTGACGGGAGAAACCAGCACGCCTGTTGACGTTGTAGAAGGCTGAGGAGATTTTATTCATGGTTGGTGCGGATTTGTCTTTAGGATTGGCTTTCCTGGCTGGTATAGCTTCATTCCTTTCACCGTGTGTGTTCTCATTAGTTCCAGCTTACATTGGATATTTAGGGGGACGATCGGCAGGAATAGCCAGGGGAGGAGAAGTCAAGCGATGGATTACATTCTCGCATGGGCTTGCCTTTGTTATTGGGTTTAGTGTTGTTTTTGTTTCCCTGGGTGTCGCTTCATCGGCATTGGGCGGGGTCTTATACAGTTTGCGAACTTATCTTGCCAAGATCGGCGGTATCGTGGTAATTATTTTCGGTCTTCACATGATCGGTGTTTTCAGGATACCTTTTTTAGAGTTCGATACCCGCCGTCAGGAGGTTCCCGACCCAAAATTTGGATATTTATCCTCATTCCTGATGGGAATTTTTTTCTCGGCAGGATGGTCCCCTTGTGTTGGGCCGACTTTAGGCTTGATCTTAACTTTAAGCTTTACGGGAGGTTCAGTTTTCCAGGGTGTTTCTTTACTGACCGCCTACTCTGCTGGGTTGGCGATTCCCTTCTTGATCGCTGCCTTTGGCATCGGGTGGGTAACTACCATTATCCGCAAGTATGGAAAGGTTATGCGGTATATTGAAATAATTATGGGGGTGATCCTTGTGATTGTGGGAATCATGTTATTCTTAGGGACTTTCGAGCAGCTATCGCGCTTTGGTTTGTTTTTCGATTTTGGAATATAAACCAATGATACGAAAGTTTGACCTGAACTTGATGATCATGTTTGCTGGTATCCTCTTGGGAGGAGGGCTCGGGTTTATTTCATGGGTATTCCAAAGAGAAAGCAAACCATTGAGTAATTTGCAATTATTCCAGGTTTTTGATCAAAGTATGGGGTATCCTGCGACCGATTTCGAGCTTGAAACTCTAACAGGGGATGTGGTTCGATTATCTCAATACCAAGGGAAACCCGTTTTGATCAACTTTTGGGCAACATGGTGTGGACCTTGTCAGGTGGAGATGCCGCTAATCCAGGAGTTCTATCAAAAATATGCTTCTGAGATGGAAGTGTTAGCCGTCGATTATGATGAACCCATCGCTGATGTCCGGACATTTATCGATAAATTTGGATTTTCTTTTCCTGTCATTCTCGATCCTGGTGGAAAGATCGCGGATCAATATCAGGTGAGGGGTTTTCCGAGCACCTTTTTTATCGATCGGGAAGGCACTGTTCGAGGAGTTTATGTTGGCTCTTTATCCAGGGATTTAATCGTGAAATACCTGAAGAAAATAGGAGTTGGTCAATGATACAGGTTTTATTTTATAGTCGCAAGGACTGCCATTTATGTGATCAGGTTCGGTCCGATTTACAATCCCTCCAGGGCGAAATCCCCCATGAGCTGAATGAGATTGATATTGACAGCGATCCTAAATTGTTAAAGAAATATAATTTGGAAATTCCTGTGGTTGTGGCTGGCCCTTATACGGTAAAAGCGCCGATCGGTAAACAGGATTTGGAAATCACTTTGAAAGCTGCCCAATACCGCGAAAACCAGATTGCAAACATTGACCAGGCAATCACTTCAGGGGCAATTCAAATTCCTATCAACTTTACCAGGAGTGATCGGTTTTCCTATTGGCTCTCTCGCCATTATCTGGCGCTCTTTAATTTATTTGTGACCTTCTACCTGGGGCTGGCTTTTCTAGCACCCGTGATGATGGAAGCTGGCTGGACCGCACCTGCTGGATTGATTTATCGGGTTTATGGATTGATGTGTCACCAGTTAGCGTACCGTTCCTTCTTCTTGTTCGGTGAGCAGCCCGTATATCCACGCTCGGCCGTCCAGGATTTTAATGGGTTGCATTATGAGCAGGCAACTGGACTTTCCGAAAATGATTATTGGAGTGCCAGGGATTTTCGAGGGACCGCACAGATTGGATATAAGGTTGCCCTGTGCGAACGTGATGTGGCTATTTACCTGGGGATCATCATCTTTGGCTTGTTGTTCGCTGCGATGCGGCGAAAGATAAAAACAATTCCTTGGTATGTTTGGATTGCAGTGGGATTAGTGCCAATAGGCTTGGATGGTTTTAGCCAACTTCTTAGTCAGCCGCCCTTTAGTTTTCTCCCGTTCAGGGAAAGTACACCATTCCTTCGAGTAATCACAGGTTTATTATTTGGATTCATGACCGCCTGGTATGGATATCCTATGGCTGAAGAAGCAATGCGGGACACACGACAGTATATGGAAAAGAAACAGCATAGAGCAGCTGAACAGGCAGATCGAAAATTGAAAGTTGATGGTTGAAAAAGCCATGCCTTTTCATGAGAAAGATGCTCTTCGTTACTATACTTTTGAATCCCTGGATGATGAAGGGATTCTTCAAGCCGCTTTTACACGACATGGAGGGGTTAGCCCTGCTCCTTGGGCAAAGCTAAACCTGGGCAGTCTGGTGGGTGATGATCTGGAACACGTCTCTGAAAATCGAAGGCGGGTTTTTCAATCCATTGGACGACCTATCGAATCGTTGTTCGATGTCTGGCAAGTACATGGGACCAGTGTGGTGTGTGCTGAATCTCCTCGGCCATTATCGGCACCTCATCAAAAGGCTGATGTGATCTTGACCGATAATCCAGGAGTAACAATACTCATGCGTTTCGCAGATTGTGTGCCAATCTTATATTACGATCCGATTCATCGAGTCGTCGGTCTTGCACATGCGGGGTGGCAAGGAACTGTAAGATTGGTGGCAGAAGCCGCGGTAAAGGCAATGCACAATGTCTATGGTTCACGACCGGAAGACATTTTGACCGCTATTGGACCATCCATTGACATGCATCATTATGAAGTCGGGGAAGATGTCATACTAAAAGTTCAAGATACTTTTGGCTCAGATGCTTCCAGTCTCTTGCCAGTTCATGATGGTGCGGTAAAATTTGACTTGTGGGCTGCTAACCAGCTTGTCTTGGAAAAGTCTGGGGTGCGGAATATAGAATTAACCAATTTATGCACTGCCTGTCATACAACGGATTGGTTTTCTCACCGCGGCGAGAAAGGAATAACAGGTCGTTTTGGGGTGGTGATCAGTTTGAGAAGCTAAACATGGCAAATTTTTCTGGTGGCAAAATCAAGGATAATTATTTGCGAACCCTTGAGCGGATCGCCGAGGCTGCTTATGGTGCAGGCAGGAAACCAGAAGATGTTAAGTTAGTTGTCGTCACGAAGACTCACCCTATCGAAGTTGTTGAAGCTGTGGCTGAGGCAGGTGGGAAATACCTGGGTGAGAATTATGCTGAAGAAGCTGCGTTGAAGATTGAATCTTTATCCAGTCAGTATTCGGTCCAGTGGCACATGATTGGGCACGTTCAAAGCCGTAAGGCGAGCCTGGTATGTGACTATTTTGACTATCTCCATTCCTTGGATTGCCTCAAATTGGCTGTTCGCCTGGATCGTCTAGCAGCGGAACGCAGTCGTGTTTTACCTGTCTTATTAGAATTAAACCTGGGTGGTGAAGAATCAAAATTTGGTTGGCCTTTATGGAAAGAAGAACAATGGCAGTCCATCCTTTCCGATATCGTACAAGTTTTAGATTTACTCCATCTTCAAGTAAAAGGTTTGATGGGTATGGCGCCATTCTTCGATGATGCGGAAAAAGCGAGGCCTTATTATAAGCGTCTGCGCTTGTTCCAGGAGTTTCTTCAATCTCATCTACCACAGGTGACATGGTCTGAACTTTCGATGGGTATGAGCGCTGACTTTGAAGTTGCTGTGCAAGAGGGTGCAACCTGGGTCCGGATTGGTCAAAGCATCCTGGGTCCAAGAAAATCAAGTTAAATCGGGGAGATTAGTGTCATGGAAATTTTGGTTACGATCGTCAAATTTTTTATCCAGATGCTTTCATTAATAGTGATAGTCCATGTTTTTTTGGCGTACTTCATGTCTCCTTTCCACCCGATTCGGGCAACAATAGACCGGATAATCGAACCTATGTTGATGCCAATCCGGAGGATTGTTCCACTGGTCGGGATGATGGACTTCAGTCCTTTCATTCTGCTCATCCTCATTCAGGTCATCGGGCAGATATTAATTGTATTGTTGAGATCAATGGGGTAACGCGGTAAAATAGCGGAGGGATTATTTCCTTTGGAACCCGGGTGAAAAAATGCCTAAGAAAAAATATACACTTCACGATGGAAAAAGTGGCGCTGCTTTGGCAGTTCGAGTCACTCCCCGCGCCAGTAACAATCAAATCGCGGAAATATTAAATAATGGTACGGTGAGAATACGCTTGTCTGCTTCGGGGGATGATCAGGAAATAAACCAGGCGTTAATCCAATACTTGGGAAATGTTTTGAAGATTCCAACCTCAAGAATTGAGATTGTGGCAGGCGTGACCGGGCACGATAAATTAATCACGATTTTAGAAATGGATGTCGAGTCCGTTCATCAACGTATCTTGGAGCAATTGTAATATTGGGCCTTGCCTGTCCAAACTTTTATATAACCCTAGCAGAAGTCTTAATGTAATCCATATTGAGTGGAAGAGGGAAGCGTTATACCAGAAGCCTGATAGTGCCATAAGGTATTAAATGCTGCTTCGCGCAGTGTTGCCTGGCTTCCAAAATAAGTTTTATATAGTTGCAGGAGAACTTCATCGCCTCCATTTTGCTGCAAGAACTCGAGAGCGCTCAATCGTTCCCTGGGCTCACCTGTTTCCAGGGCTTTGCTGACCAAATCCAGTGCTTGTTTACCAGAGGTAACTCCCATACCAAGCTTCCCGGCAAAACTAATCAACCAGGGAGTATCAGAAAGTGGAGGTAATGGGTGTGGAATATGAGGGTCGGGCTGACGAATCTCCTCCATGGCTTGATTTGCAGCTGTGCGAACTACCCACTGACCATCTTCTATTTCCATTTTTTCGAGGATTTTCGTTGTCCAGGGTTGCTTGATTCTCATCAATCCATATACGGCACTTCGCCTGACCAGTAAGTCTGGTAAAGTAGATGCTTCCTCCAGAGTGGGGTGACCTTCGGAAACATTATTCGCTAATGCCTCTGCTGCCAACCGCCTGGCAGTTTCTGAGCCTTGCAATAGCACAGCCATGACTGCTTCCAGGGCTGGCTTAGAACCAATCGCCACTAAAGCCAGGCAGGCAGCACCGCCAATGCGTGTGTCCTCTTCTTCAAACAAGCTGGAAAGACTGGTTATGGCTTTCGTATCCAGTAAGAATCCACTCCCTAATGCTCCCAGGTATCGGAGATGAGGCAGATTGCCTTTGATCAATTGACGGAATAAAGCCGCTATGCTGGGATCGCCTGAAAGAGCCAACGCTGCTAATGCTCGCCCTCCGATCCCTGTGGTAAACGACTCTTTATACAACATGTCTACCAATTGCTGCATGAGCTTTACACGCCAGGCAGATGTTCTGGTTGATATCCGCAGCCAGCGAGCGATATGAAAGATCTGACTGTAAACAGGATCTTGAGTGCTTGATAACGCAACCTCAACCAATGGCGATATATCTCCATAATATCCCCAAAATGCGCAGGTTTGGTTTTTGATATTCCAATCGGGTTGTTCAAGGATTTTAGATGAATAATTGCTTTCAGCCAGACCTTGACCAGCCAGATAAAACAAGAAAACCGGATGGGAAAAATGAATGGTACCGCTTTGGGAAACCAATAAACCATTGGATATTAAATTATATAAGGCATCAGAGGTTGGGCCTTGTTTTTCGGAAGGCTTTTTGTTTTTAGTAGGCTCCTCCTCATCAGTTTCTTCTGCAGCCACAGGCTGCATCTCTTCATAATGCGAAACCCAGCGCTCAGCTTGCCTGCCAGTTGGGTTTATCCTCATATTTATGACCATCTGTACGGCTAATCTTTCCAAAACCGTTTGAGCGCCTGAAACATTAACCGACAACCTGCGAATATGTGATTCTAAAATACTGGGGATATCAGGACCAAGCGCATCCCCTGCAAATGCCCCCCAAACTTTCAAAGTAAATTCAAGAGGTGTGAGGGTGGGCTCTCGCGAAACGAGCCAATTGGTGATCAATAAAGGATCAACATTTTCTGATTGGGCAGATTCAACAGTAGGAGCGCTTAAGCTCCAATTCTCTTGCCATAGCTTTATAAATTCGGAACGATCATATTCATTCCAGGCAGCCATGGCAACTGGGAAAAGCCCTAAATTGTTCAGCCCGGCGTAATACTCAGTGCTGGTAGCCACAATGATACGCGTCTTGCGATAATTTTGTAATAATGTTTCCAGAAAACTCTTCACGCTTTGTTGAGCATCTGGGGAAACTTCATCAAAACCGTCTACCAAAAGTAATATACGCCCATTTTCCAGGGCAATTCGCAGAATACCCGGTAATTGGGCAGCTGTGATGGGTGATGTATAGATCGAAACAGCTCCTGCAAGGATTTCAGCGATGCTCGGTGGTTTGGATACGGATAACCGGCTGTGGAGCCAGCTTGTGTGAACGAACAAAGGAACGTATTCAGCTATTTTGCCGGTAGACGAATCCTTTTTAGAGACAAGTGAAGCCAGGTGTGCCAGAGCAACGGTCCTACCGGCCCCTGGATGACCCATTAGAATGAGATTGGCGCCACCCTGGAGGGCCTCCAATAATGTCAAGGTAGGAGCACCATAAAGAGAGCCTAATTCTGGCCAATCTGGCATATACGGTATGGTCAGGCTGGCTATATCCGTTCTGATTCCTTCACTGCTTTCTGCTAAGGTCGTCAAAACTGGTGGAGCAAGGAGGCGAGGCTGAATAAGAATATTCTCTAATGGGAACAACGCAGCAGCAAGGTGCTGGTGTTGTGCATAAACATAAACGTCGTGTCGAAAGTGGCTTAGTACTCCCGCAGCGGCATTTTCGCGAGCAATCTGGATTTGCCTGCGGATGGCTTTTATGGCAAAGGGAATAAACCTTCGCAGGCTGCTTAAGATCCATAAGAACAACATTCCAGCAACAAAGCCAATCCAGAATGAGGTTCGATCGATGCGGAGATTACGCAAAAATTCCATTGGTTAAATTCCCAGAGTTGGTTTGAGGTCTTTTAATTAACCTGGATAAAGGATCCGGCTGCAAGATGAACAGCGGACAATTTGGTTTGGCGAATTTGCTGCCTGAACTAATGCAGGCGTGAGAGTAGATCCGCAGGCAGTACAGGTTCGATCCACAACCTTGGCTACTGCGATTCCACGCCTCGTTTTACGAAGCTGGTTGTACAAATCCAACTCCTGCGGAGTGAGCGCATTACATGCAGCCAGGCGTTCGACTTCCAGGCGTTCCTTATCTTTCAGAAAGCTTGTTTTTTCAGCGTTAAATTGCGCGTTCTGCTCGATCATGTGTGCCTGGGCTTGATCAAGAGCATTTTTTGCAGCTTTTGACGCGCTCTCTACATCTTCGACTGCGATCATGATCTCCAGCTGCCTGTCTTCAAGGGTTGTAAGAAATCGCTTTAAGGAGGCTACTTCGTTTTGAAGATCCTGCAATTCTTTCGGATTATGCATCTTTCCTGAGTAGAGAGCTGATTCGTCCTGCTCAATTTTTATCCGCTGATCTCGAACATTATTTTCAGCTTGATGGAGCTTCTTAAGCTCGGCTAGCAAAATGTCCTCTGCATTTTTACTGGTTTCTTCTGCCTGGGCTAAAGCGGTACGATCATTCAAAATTATTTCCAATTCTTCCAGACGTGCCACCGTTTGATCAATCAAAGTATCGATTTGCTGCAGACGATAAAGTTTTGACGACTGGTTCATGTTGAGATTATAGAGGCGGAAGGCTCGAATGGCAAGAGGGAACTAATTCTTATGAGCAATTCAGTGTAAAATACTACTAAGAAAAATATGCCCAAAAAGCCCAAACCATTGTCGCGCTTTAGAGTATTTTTATTGATTGCCATTCTGGTCGTTCAGGTTATTCAACCTGCACATCGAGTTCATGCCGAAGTGGTGTTGAATTTTTTCAGAGCCACGTCTCAAATTGATGGGATTCTTTTGGAATGGGAGACGTCCTCTGAAACGAGTAGCAGTGGTTTCTATATTTTGCGCAGTACTAAACCTGATTTGGATTACACACGGCTAAATATCTATTTCTTGTCAGATTCAGAAACGGGCGAGGGGGTTTATTATTCTTACCTGGATGATCAAGAGATTCCAAACACGACATATTATTTTAAATTAGAAGCCATTGATATCAATGGCTCCAGCGATTTTTATGGCCCGGTCTCAGCTGGTTTCTTGATCCGAACCTCGACAACGACTGCTACCGCTACGACTGTTCAAACCACTAGCAGTCCTGTAAGCACATCCACTCCTACTCGTGCGATAACTTCAATACTTACCAAAAGTCCTACTCCAACCCTAACTGCGACTGTTATTCCACCTATAACTCAAACAATCGGCCCATCTCCAACTATTTCAGAGACCGTCTCGAGTAAGCCGAGTGTTACACCAACCCTTGAACCTTTGCCTACTTTTGAATATCTATTCCCTGCATCAACGGCAACCAGGATTGCTTCTATTACACCCAGCCCAACGATCATTACAACTCAACCAAAGTTAGCCTCAACTTTGCGTCCCACCCCACTCTCGCCAAGATATGTAATCTTGTTGGGGATTATCCTTCTATTATGGGCTTTTCTATCAGTCTTCTTGGTTCTATTAGTTCGGATCTTATTTCAAAACGCCATAAGAGTAGAGGAGAGTGACTGATGGAGCCTTTTCCCCCGCCACAATATGTTCAAATTGAATCGGGCCTGGATGGATTTGAAGTTTACAAACCTATGCCTGAGGAGATAGAAAAACAACAAGCGGTTGTTGATTTCCCTTGTCCGCAATGTGGCGCCACGATGGCTTTCGATGTATCTACAGGAAGATTGCGTTGTGCACACTGTGGCTACGAGGAGCAACCCGAGGTTGATCTCGCCGGAAAGTCTGCGGAGCAATTTGAATTTACAGTCGAAACCATGCAGCAGGCAACTCATGGCTGGGGGGTCGATCGCCTGGATTTGGAATGTCAAAACTGTGGTGCACGGATCTCGATCCCTGCTGAGAAACTGACTTATTCATGTACTTTCTGCGGCTCGAATAAGGTTGTCCAAAACCAAGCCAACCAGGATCATCTTCGCCCGCGATTCCTGATCCCTTTCCAAGTAAATGATACTGCCTGTGAGAAGATCGTACAGCGCTGGTTGGGAAGTCATTGGATGACGCCGGCGGCTTTAAAAAACCTGGTAAGCCTACAGGCCTTTTCAGAAATCTATCTGCCATATTGGACATTTGATTCGATCACCTCTGCGGAGTGGAAAGCGGAAGTTGGCCATACCCACACAGAGCAATATTATGATCCAAGCGACAAAACCTGGAAGACTCGCACGAGGATCGAATGGCGGTGGGAGTCTGGCAGCACCCAACTTAAGATAGATGATCTTCTCGAATCCGGCACAGCGCGAGTGAGTCAAAAGCACCTTTCAGCTGTTCAAAATTATGATTTGAGCGGAATGGTTGCGTATGATCCCAGCTTTCTAGCAGGTATGCAGGCTCAAACCTATGATGTTCCCCTTGAGGCTGCCTGGGAGACTGCGCGCCAGGAAATGCGGGAAAAGACGCGCCTGGAGTGCCGAAAGCAAGCCAGTACTTCGATGATCCGCAATTTCAGGATGGATTTAGATTTCAGCGATGAAAACTGGCGGCTCATTCTACTCCCCTTCTTTGTAGCATCCTATATTTATAACGGAAAAAGTTATCAGGTTTTGGTTAACGGTCAAACTGGTGCAATCTCAGGCCAGCGACCTGTTGATTGGACAAAGGTCTGGCTGGTGATTGCAGCTCTTTTTGCTCCAGGTATCCTCCTGGGTATCTTAGGCCTGTTAACACTTCCACTTGCAGGGGTAGGTGTGCCTGTTGGAGGAATTGGTTTAATTCTTTTGGCAATCAGTTTGATTGCAGGTATTATCATTTTGGTAAAAGCGAACCAGCTGGATGATGCTTGAGGTTGGTGGAATATGGAATTTAATAAGAACTTAAAAGAGAGCGGGGGAAAAAGGATTTCGCTTTTAGATTGGGGAAAGCCTTTAAAAGTGGTGGTTTGCGAGAATTGTGATTGGCAGTTTATTCTCCAGGAAACCCAAGCTTTTCCCCATTGCCCACATTGTTTTAAACCGGCGCTTGTGGATTTATCACAAGAAACAAGAGATCAGCTGGCGATATACCTTCCTGAATTAATCCTGACGTCCACATTGTCTCCTGGCCAAATTACGCAAATCTTTCAATCATTTTCCAGCGGTCTTTGGTTTTCACCGCCCGACTTAAAAGTCGCCAATATGTTGAACAGGTTAGCCTTGATCTACTTGCCAATCTGGCTGGTGGATAGTTCGGTGCAGGCGACATGGAAGGCTGAGGCAGGCTTCAATTACCAGGTTCTCAGCCACCAGGATCGTTTTGATGATCATCGGGGGGGGTGGTCATCTCAGGAAGTTCAAGAGACGCGCATTCGCTGGGAACCCCGGGCAGGTAAGCTTCAGCGGGTCTATCAAAATATTACGGCACCCGCGATGAATGAGCATCCTTTATTCATACGCCAGCTTGGACAGTTTGACCTGACTTTAGCCAAGCCCTATGAAAGCAAAGTACTCGCTGAAACCGATTGGATGGCTTGTTTGCCCAACCGGGGGACGACTGACGCCTGGAGCGATGCGGTTATGGGATTTCAATCCTCAGCTGTGAAAGAATGCCAGCAGGCATGTCGCGCAGATCACCTGCGGGATTTTACCTGGGTTCCAGAATTTTCCGGGCAAAATTGGACTCTGCTTCTTATGCCAATCTATTCCACATTTTACACGGACGATGAAGGTAAGCCTCAACCGGTACTGGTTAATGGACAATCCGGCAAATTCTATGGTACACGCCGAGCCTCACTCCGGCGAGCTCAAAAAACCAGCCTGATTTTAGCTGGTGTGGCAGTCCTGGTATTTTTACTGAGCTTAATCACTGCTTTTGCTGCTGCGGTTTTTCCTCTCTTGTTGACTTTAGGCGGAATTGGGATTGTTCTGGCATTGCTGATTGGCTTAGTGGCTTTGGTACCTCTATTCATTGTCTGGAGAACGAACCAGCACTCTCAAGTGATGATCTAAAAATCAAAAAAACCCTTTAGATTTGAATTTGAAGAGCGCTGCCGCTTTCATAGCGACGCAATCCACGGTGAAATGTTACTGATGCAGCCAGCAGAAGCGTGGTTGCCGCTGCAATGAGTAAGAGAAACGATTCCCAAGAAGCAGAGCGCACAAATTCAGCCGGAACTGCTCCTACAAAAGCAGCGGGGATCAATGTAAACAGCAGCAGTTTCGAAGTTCCATCAAACAACGTGTTGGGATAAGAAGAAAAAGAAATGATCGCATTGATAGCCTGCGAACTAAGCATCTGCGCATTCCCAATCCAAAATGCCAGACTTTGCACAAGTACCAGAAAAGAGAGAAATACAGTTGCCGAAAGCAGGATGCCCAATGCGAAGCGCCCCAGGGCAGCTGGTGTGAATTGACCTGCCAGGAAAAAACTGATCACGCCGTAGGAAAAATCTCCGAATCCACTGGCAATACTCCGGCTAGCCAGAACATGCAAGAGAACTGGTTGGGGGAATGCCAAATAGTAATCCATTTGCCCTTGAGAAATTAGCTCTGCCAGGTTCATCACATTACCAAAGAGGTATGCCGCAATCCCAAAGCCTGCCGCGACAATTCCAAACATCAAGAACATATCACTTAAACCCCATCCCCGAACCTCCTTAAATTTGTTAAAAAATATCACCCAAAAAAGAAAATAAACTGCATCATTGAGTACCATGCCGATCACCTGACTCAGGAAGGCAGTCCTGTATTCCATGGCAGATAACAAATTCGCTTTCCATAAGGCGATCAAGAAGAAAAACTTACCTTTCATCTCACCCTCCGTTGATTGCCAATCGAGAAGAGGCTTTGTTAAAAACAAATAATGTAAATAAACCGAGAGTAAGTAACCAGATTAGCTGCATGGAGACTAAACCAGCAAACCGTTCTAGAGTAGGGTCGACAAATAGCCTGGCTGGACCATAAACCGTATAAGCAAAAGGCAACGCCATAGAAACCGATCGCAAGAATGGTGGGAGGAAATCTAAGGGGATGAGAACTCCGCCGAGCAAAAGTAAGAATTTAGAGTAAATCCATTCAAACGCAGCGATTTCTTCAGAAGCAAAAGCCGCCAATCCAATCAATGTGTTCAGGCAGAAATCAATCAGCCAGCCCAGCATAAATGCCACGATTACCAGGGGCCATCCACGCGGGTCTGGTGGAGGTCCTACCAGGATCCAAACGATGATCGATCCTGAAAGAAGGTTGAAAAGCGTGCGGGCTGCCAGATCACCAACGCCAATACTGAGCTGATACAAGATAAAATGATAGGGCTTATTAAGCAAATATGCGATTGATCCATCTTTAACTGTAGCAGCAATGGTACGTGAAAGACGAGGTTTACTCAGCATGATTGTCTCAGCCATCATCAGGTACCACATCGTATCGTGAAGCGTAAGACCGTTCAAAGTATCCTGGCTGGTAGAATGATAAGTGGTCTTCCAGAGCTGCATGAATATCCACATAAACAGGATGATGGTGAGACTCTGTATGATCAGATCACCCGCATAAGCCATGCGGTTCAATAATTGGATCTTAAAGATCGCCCAATACTTTTTCATGCCGCTGCTTCTCCGTATATAACCCGGATGACTTCTTCCAAAGACGGATCGGAAATAGTCACATCCACCAGGGAACCAGATTTGGCTAATTCGGCAATTACCGACTCGACTGGAGTTTGGAGGGTATCAAATTTCAACTTGACCCCATAATGCCCAACTTTCAGTGTATCGGTACCGGCAATGTGAAATCCCGCAGGAACTTGCTCTGCATAGCGCACTTCGACTAATTTCGAGGTCAAGTAGTGCCTTTTTAGGTTGGAGACTTTATCACGGTAAGCAATTTTTCCATGGTTGATGATAATGACATTACTGCATAGAGCTTCGATATCGCCAGCATCATGAGAAGTAAGCAATACACCGACCCCTTCCAACTCATTCATCTGTCTCACCGTATCACGAATGCGCTGCTTGGCGACTACATCCAGACCAATGGAAGGTTCATCCAGCAGAAGGAGCTTGGGGCTATGGAGGAAAGAGGCTGCCACTTCGCAACGCATGCGCTGTCCTAAGGATAGTTTGCGCACAGGCGTCTCCAGGAACTCCTGAATCTCAAAAGCCTCCGCCAGGAAACCGATTCGCTTACGAACTTCACGGTCTTCCAATTCATATATTTTCCCAAAAAGGTAAAACGTATCAATGGCTGGCAGGTGATACCAAAGCTGTGGGCGCTGTCCAAACACAGTTCCAATGTGGAATGCCAATTTCTGACGCTGTTTCCAGGGAACATATCCTAATACTTCAGCATCACCACTCGAGGGAAACAAGATACCTGTCAAAATTTTTATTGTGGTGGATTTACCGGCTCCGTTTGGACCGATAAAGCCGAGTAGTTCTCCAGACTCCATCTCAAATGAAATGTCGTTCACGGCGTCAACCAGCTGATATTCCGGTCGAATCAAAGAGCGCAAGCTTCCCTGGAGACCTGCGCTTTTTCGTTTGGAAGAAAAAACCTTTTTCAGGTTCGAAACTTTTATGACAGCCATTGTCCGCGTGTCCTGAAAATAAATGTGGGCGCCTGAGCGCCCACATCGTGTTTCCGGATTATCCTACCAGGCATAGGCCTCAGGGGCTTCACCACCAGGACCAGGCCAAATACGGTTCAATTTGGAGAGCGTCTCATCGGAGAGTGTGATTTCGAGAGCATGCAAGCTGCCGGTTAATTGATCCGTTGTGCGTGGACCCAGAATGGGTGCTGTGACAACAGGATTGTGCAGCAGCCAGGCCAGTGCCAAGTCCGCTGGTTTCTCACCAATTTCTGCACATAGAGCTTCATAATCCTGGATTTGCTGACGGTGTTTTTCGATATCTTTCTGCAAATCTTCGTTAGCCCGCCTGCCTTCGGCTATTTTCTGTAATACTCCTCCTAATAGTCCTCCAGCTAATGGGCTATAAGGAATCAATCCCAAGCCATAGAATTTACAAGCGGGGATGACTTCAAGCTCGATTTCGCGTGAATTCAGGTTATAAAGACTCTGCTCACAGACTAATCCCATGAAGTGGCGGGCTTTCGCCTCTCCTTGAGCCTGGGCGATATGCCATCCAGCAAAGTTACTGCTACCTGTATAAATCACCTTACCAGCCTGGACAAGCTGCTCCATAGCCTGCCAGATTTCCTCCCAGGGTGTATCTCGATCTACATGATGCATCTGGTACAGGTCAATATGGTCAGTCTGCAAGCGGCGCAAGCTTTCTTCACAAGCCCGCCGGATTTGATAAGCAGATAGCCGGCTTTCATTCGGCCAATCGCCCATTCGACCATAGACTTTGGTTGCGATAACTGTCTTTTCTCTTCGCCCTCCGCCTTGAGCGTACCACCGCCCAATGATTTTTTCGGTAATCCCTTCTCCTTGCTTCCATCCGTAAACATTAGCGGTGTCGAAGAAATTGATACCTGAGTCTAAGGCTTTATCCATCATGGCAAAGCATTCGGCCTCGTTGGAAAATGGCCCGAAATTCATTGTCCCTAAGCAGAGCCTGCTGACTTTTAATCCAGTTCGTCCTAACCGAGTATATTGCATAATCTCTCCTGTCTTAAAAACATTAATGACCACACGATGCGCAGGAACCTCCTGCGCAACCTGCACAACCGCCTCCATTTCCCCCAGCGACAACCTTGCCTCCGCTCTGAGCAAAAAAGACAGAAATTTGACGTTCGGTGTGGTCGCCAGCACACTGCTTACAGGTGATGGGATTATCGGCGTCTTTCATTGGACGCAGAGCGTCAAAATGATAACCACAATCTTTACAGCGATATTCGTAAAGTGGCATTTTTTCTCCTATAGGATAATGTAAAATAATTTTATCTCTCTCACCCTCTTCGGTCAATATTCAGAATAAGATACAATTTGGTTTGACAATTGTGATTGGCTGAATGTAATATAACGTGAGATGAGCGTCAAACAGCCAATCACCAAAGCAAACCGCTAGAAATGCGCCCATTCTAGTAAATTACTTTTAGCGGCTTACTACGTATTCCTTTGGGAGAAAACTTCACTCTCCTTTTCTATTTTCTTATGCGCCTTTTCTTTGAACTTAGCATGCGTTCTTTCCAACGCCAGCTTGTCTACCGGACGGCTGCTTTGGCTGGATTGGCAACGAACTTTTTTTTCGGTATCATCCGTATTGCAGTATTGGTGGCTTTATATGGAACTCGACAAGAAGTGGCGGGTATTCCCCTCCAGGGTGCAATTACCTTTACTGGCCTTTCACAGGCTACTATTGGCATATTAAGTTTGTTTAGCTGGTATGACTTAATGACCAACGTTTACACAGGGGCAATTTCATCGGATCTGTTGAAGCCCATGAGTCTGTTCCACTATTGGCTTTCGCATGATTTCGGCCGCGCGGTGGGTCAGCTCCTCTTGAGGGGGCTTCCGATGATGGCAGCTTATGCAGTGTTCTTTGGAATCACAACCCCTCAAAGCCTGTGGCAGTGGATCGCTTTCGTCATTTCCTTGACCTTAGCCTGGCTGGTTAGCTTTGCCTGGCGTTTTCTGGTCAATCTGGCAGCCCTTTGGATCCCGAATGCTTTAGGTTTCATTCGTTTTGTTTTCATTTTGTCCTGGTTCATGTCAGGTTTCTTGATGCCTTTGCGATATTTCCCGGATTGGTTCATCAGAGTGTGCAATTTCACGCCTTTTCCATACACAATCAATACCGTAGTTGAAATCTACCTGGGCGTCCTCCAGGGACCAGAGATTGTACAGGCAATCCTGGGGCAAATCATCTGGGGAGTATGCCTGATCCTGGTGGGCCAGGTGGTTCTCCGGCTAGGCATCCGTCATTTGGTAATTTTAGGGGGATGAGGAATGAGGCATTCCTTGGATCTTTATTGGCGTCTGATCGGGGTCCAAATCCGTTCCCAGCTACAATATCGATTAGCATTCTTTCTAGATGTCGTGGGTACATCTCTAAGTACAATTTTAACTTTCGCAACCCTGGCGTTCGTATTTCAACGTTTTGGCAATATTGCAGGTTGGACTCTTGGAGAAGTCGCTTTTCTATATGGTATGGTCGAAGCGGCTTTCGGGGTGATGGATATGCTTTTCAGCGGCTTTGATCCTCAAAATTTCGGCAAGCAGGTTCGTTTAGGTCGCATGGACCAGCTTTTGCTTCGACCTGTTGACATCACATTGCAGATTTTCGGATCTGAATTCATTATGCGCCGATTGGGGAGGATTCTTCAAGGTCTGCTTGTTCTAGGCATAGCCATTGGCATGGTGGAAATCCATTGGACAGCCACAAAACTTATCTTTATGCCCGTTATTTTGGTAAGTCTGGTATGCTTCTTTGGAGGGTTATTCATCATCGGAGCAACGATCACTTTTTGGACCTACGAGTCCATTGAAGTGGTTAATATTTTCACCTATGGTGGTTCTGAGATGATGTCTTACCCGATGAATATTTATCAGAATTGGCTGCGGCAATTTTTTACTTATATTATCCCTGCGATATTTCTAGTTTATTACCCGGCGCTATTTTTATTAGGGAAACCCGACCCCTTCAAAATGCCGATTTTTGCACCTTTCCTTGCACCTTTCGTTGGGCTGGGGGTGTTATTGGTAGCCTGGTTATTTTGGAATTACGGCTTACGCCACTATCAAAGCACGGGTACGTGATGGAGAAAAATGGAAGAAATTATCCGGGTTGAAAACCTGCAAAAGCATTTTCGTGTAGCCAAACACTATCGGGGTTTCGTGGGAGCCTTTCGGAATCTTTTTTCGGCCGATTACCGGCTGGTGAAGGCAGTCGACGGCGTAACCTTCCAAATCAAGCGAGGTGAATTGGTGGGTTACCTGGGACCTAATGGAGCTGGTAAGTCCACGACGATAAAAATATTAGCCGGGTTATTAGTCCCGACAGCCGGGAATCTTTCCGTCTACAATTTCCTTCCTTGGAAGGATAGAAAAATATACGTCTCACACATCGGGGCAGTTTTCGGTCAGCGTACTACGTTGTGGTGGGATTTACCTGTAATTGAGTCCCTGGATCTATTAAGATTTGTGTATCGAATCCCTAAAGATCGTTTTGAGATGAATATAAAGGAGTTCAGGGAGCTTTTAGATTTGGATCCTTTTTTAGATACTCCGGTACGTTCATTGTCGTTGGGACAGAGGATGCGGGCAGATTTATGTGCCGCACTTCTCCACGATCCGATCTTATTATTTCTAGATGAGCCGACCATCGGATTGGATGTCGTTGCCAAAGAGAATATTCGTCAATTTATTCATCATATTAATTTCCAACGTGGTACCACGATCATTCTGACCACGCATGATATGTCGGACGTCGAAAAATTGTGTGAGCGTGTCATGATAATTGACCACGGAAAATTGTTGTTTGATGGCGCATTAAAAACAATCCGAACGCGTTTTGGTGGGAAACGCCGTCTATTGGTGGATTTTTCGGAAATGTATCCTGATGTGAATGTAGAGGGAGCAGAAGTGACAGAAAGAGATGGTCAGCGAGCTATCTTTGAATTTGAGCGTGGATCTGTAACTGCTTCTGAACTGATAGGGCGATTATCGCAGAAATATCGCATCCAGGATCTAGAAGTGCGCGAGCCGGATATCGAAGCTACGATCCGGCGGATCTACGAGGAGAAGCTGCTCGAGCAGTGACATTCGTTTGATTTTCGATTCATTTTACCTGTTGCATTTCCAGTTAAGTTGATGTAAATTAGGAACATGCCTGAGGAGCTACCTGTTCTTCCTTTGCTTTATAAATGTCGACAGCCGAAAGCGCGACTGCGCAAGCCACCCATGCTGGTTTTATTCCATGGGCTGGGCATCAGTGACGCCGATTTTCTAAATATGGCTTCAGGATTTGATGATCGGTTTTTGATAGTCAGCTTAAGTTCACCTTTTCCTCAACCTTCTGGAACGAAAGGTTGGTTCAATATGGAGCGGGTTGGGGGAACAGCATTTATCAATTCGGTCGAAGCAGAATACAGTCGTAAAGAGGTGCTTAAATTCATCCCTGAAGCGGTCCGCGCCTTTAAGACGGATCCTGGACAGGTATATTTGATGGGTTTCAGTCAGGGGGCTGTCATTGCTCTCAGCCTTTTGCTGACCGAACCAGAGCAAATAGCCGGCGTCGCGGCGATAACGGGGCAAATATTGCCAGAAACGCGCTCCATTATGGCTGCTGCAGAGCGATTAAAAGGGAAACCGGTTCTATTGATGCATGGCCTGCAAGATCCAATCTATCCAATTTCTATTGGACGTGCAGCCAGCGTCTTTCTGGCTTCTTTACCCGTGGCATTCGAATATCACATCATGTCAGGTATGGCGCATAACCTGACTCAAGAATGTCTGGATAAATCCAGGCAGTGGCTCAGTAAACGACTGGATGCAAATGGGATTTTTAGTCTTCCAGACCAGGCCGATTATTTGCTACGGATTGGCGGGATACATTTGAAAGTGAGTGATTTGGATAAGGCTATTGCTTTTTATGTGCGTTTTTTAGGGATGGAATTAGTCGAGCGCACAGGAAAGACGTATGCTTTTCTCTCGAATAGCCATTCTCATCATATCATCGCTCTACAGAATGTTGGCTCGAGGGCTTCTCGTTCTACTCCCGAATCAACCGGTCTATTCTCGGTCAGTTTTGAGGTACCCGACCAATTTACTTTCGCGCGGATCTTTCAACGGTTGTTTGAGGCTGGAATCAATGTATCCCTGACAGATCATCTCATCAGCTGGGGGATGTACTTTCAAGATCCAGATGGAAATGGGATCGATATTTATTGGGATACGCGTGATTTACCTGGCAAGTCTCATTTATGGCAGGGTAGGGATCTTCCCATTGACCCTCAGAAAGTCTTAGCGCTCCTGACCTAGGAAATCCTGATATGCCCGAACTAACCGAACGCTTTGAAGAGGCTCTGGCTTATGCATCCCGTTTGCATATTCACCAGAAACGAAAAGCAACCCAGGTACCCTATATCTCCCATCTATTGAGTGTTGCCGCGCTCGTATTAGAGGATGGCGGGGATGAGGATGAGGCGATTGCGGGCTTGCTGCATGATGCTGTAGAAGATCAAGGAGGAAAGCAAACTTTGGAAGAGGTACGCCAGCGGTTTGGCGAAAAGGTGGCTTTCATCGTGGAGAGCTGCAGCGATGCATTCGAAGTGCCAAAACCGCCCTGGCGTGAGCGAAAAGAGAACTACCTGACCCACCTTCGTTCTGCCCCTCCAAATGTTCGCCGAGTTGCCCTGGCAGATAAGGTTCATAATGCTCGTTCGATCCTGGTCTCTTTACTAAAAGATGGTAACAAAGTTTGGAACCGGTTCAATGGCGGTAAAGAAGGCACTTTATGGTATTATCAATCGCTTGTCCAGGTTTTTCGTGAGACCGGCGATGATTTTATGACGTATGAGCTAGAGCGCATTGTTGCTGAAATAAAATCCTTGATTCGATAGCAGTATCCAAAGAGAAAATTTTGGCTAAGATCCTTGTTTCTGGATTAATCAACCTTGAGACCACTCTTCAGGTAGACAAGTTTCCCCTGGAGTACTTTCCAGTGCGCTACCCTTTCTTTGGGGTAAGCTCCAGAGTTTCAGGCGTGGGATTTAATGTCACCAAAGCACTGACTATCTTGGGGAACAGTGTAAATTTATTATCCCTGATTGGGAAGGATACTGCCAGCCAGCTTGTGGGTATCTCATTAAAAAATGACCACATGACTGGAGATTATGTTCTCTCTTTTCTAGATCAGACCCCACAGTCTGTCATCTTGTACGATCAAGATGGAAGGAGGCAGATCCATGTTGATCTTAAAGACATCCAAGAACGAATATACCCAGAGGAGTTCTTTGAACGCGCCTTGTGGGGTTGCTCCCTGGCTATATTATGCAATATCAATTTCTCTCGACCTTTTCTAAAGAAATCAAAGCAGCGTGGAATCCGGGTGGCATCTGATGTTCATGTGATTAGCGACCTGGATGATACTTATAACCGGGATTTTATGGAGATGGCTGATATCTTGTTTATGAGCGATGAACGCCTGCCTTGCTCTCCCGAAGATTGGGTTAAGCGAATCCAGAACCGTTTTGGTGCGGAGATCATTGTTGTAGGTTTGGGCGCTGAGGGAGCCTTATTAGCGGCACGCAGCGACCATTTTATGGAACGACTTCCGGCAGTCACTACCCGCCCAATCGTCAATACCATCGGTGCAGGGGATGCGCTTTTCTCGTGTTTCTTGCATGATTATGTCCGTAATCGCGACCCTTATGATGCTATTAGAAAAGCAATATACTTTGCTTCATACAAAATTGGGACTAGCGGAGCAGCAGAAGGCTTTCTGAATGACCAGGAATTGGAAAAATTATTCAAGGAATCTGCGAGCATTCCTAAATCTTCCCAACCTTAATTAGAGGTGCGCTGATGAAACAGTATTTGGATTTATTACAATATGTTCTCGACCAAGGTGTAAAAAAGTCCGATCGAACTGGAACAGGTACATTATCTGTCTTTGGCTACCAGATGCGCTTTGATTTGCAACGGGGTTTCCCAATTCTAACGACAAAGAAGCTGCATTGGAAATCCATTGTATACGAACTGCTCTGGTTTTTACGGGGTGAATCGAATATTCGATACTTGAAAGATCACAACATCAGCATTTGGGATGAGTGGGCCGACCCTGACGGAGAATTGGGGCCTGTATATGGAGTACAATGGCGCTCCTGGAAGGCAGCCGATGGACAATCGATCGATCAGATTTCGAGATTGATAGAGCAAATCAAAAAAAATCCTGATTCCAGGCGCTTGATCGTTTCGGCCTGGAATGTAGGCGAGATTGAGAAGATGGCTTTACCACCCTGCCATTTGCTTTTTCAATTTTATGTCATTAACCGTAAGTTATCGTGTTTGATGTACCAGCGCTCAGCAGATGTTTTCTTGGGAGTGCCCTTCAACATCGCCTCTTACGCTTTACTTACCTCCCTGGTGGCGCAGGTATGTGGTTTACAGCCAGGGGAGTTTGTACACACTTTGGGAGATACGCATCTGTACCTCAATCATCTCGACCAGGCTCGACTGCAGCTTTCACGCCAGCCTTATGAACTGCCAATCTTAAAGCTGAATTCCGAAATCAAAGATATCAGCCAGTTCGATTGCGCGGATATTCTCCTGGAAGGCTACCAGTCTCACCCCAATATCAAAGCGGAGATTTCGGTGTGATCCTCTCTTTGATCGTCGCGATGGATGAACAGCGAGGCATCGGACACCACGGCAAGCTGCCCTGGCGTTTATCTACCGATCAGAAACGCTTTAAGGCGATTACAATGGGACATCACCTGATCATGGGGCGCAAAACCTTTGAGACAATTGGTCGTCCTCTTCCAGGCAGAACAATGATCATTCTCACACGTAACTCAGCTTATCATGTAGACGGATGCCTGGTCGAAAAAACATTGGAGAGTGCACTGAAATTGGCTAAGGATCATGGAGAAACTGAAGTCTTCGTGATCGGAGGGGGGGAGATCTACGCTCAAGCACTCCCGCAGGCTGATCGTATTTACCTGACCTTAGTCCATACTCAAGTTCCTGCAGATGTCTTTTTCCCTGAGGTAAATGCTGCCGCATGGAGAGTCATAGAAACTGAAACTGTACCCGTAGGGGAGAAGGATTCTTATCCCAGCACCTTTCAGATACTGGAAAGGTCTTGTTGAGATTTTAATTCCCACCCGGAATGATTGCGCTCTTGATCCCCTGACGTGTCTTCAGGTTTTCCAAAGCAAAGCCATAATCTTCTAAGCGATACTCCTGGGTAACGATCTCATCTACTTTCACCTGGTGGCTTTCCAGATAAAGAAGCGATCTATCAAAGCAATGCGTTTGGGCAAAGGAGCCCTTGATCGTTATCTCTTTACGAAAAATATCATACGGACTCCAATTGATGCGCTCCTTTTCCGGGTAAACGCCATAAACAATAATTTGACCACCCTGTCGAGCATATAGAATCGATTCCTCGCACAACTTTGCTGAACCTGTCGCTTCGATGACATAATCAAATCCATACTTATAATTATTTTGGAGAAAATCCCGATGAAGCGTATGGTCTTGCTTGTCGATGATGACGGTTTCGTCAGCGGCAAGTTTTTTTGCCAGGTCTAGTTTAGGTACAGCAGGAGCAGCCACGACTAACCTGGCAGCCCCATTCAATTTTAGAAGTTGCGACAGGACAAGACCCGTTGGACCAGCACCGAATAGAAGTACATCACTGCCAGGCTTTAGGGCGATGATATCCATACCATGAACAGCACAAGCAGTGGGTTCAACCATAACCGCTTCTTTCCAGGATAGATTCCGGAAAGGAAAAACTTTCTCGGCCTTCACAACGATATATTCTGCCAACCCACCCGCCACATTGCACCCATGGGAGATGAAATTCTCGCAGTAAAGGGGTTGGTCACGCCGGCAGTAAAAACAGCCTCCACACAATTCTGTATTATCAACCACAACCTGATCCCCAATCATCAAATGCTCAACACCTGTTCCAAGCTCAGCTATCTCACCGGCAATTTCATGCCCTGGGATGAGTGGAAATTCAGAAAGGAATTCGCCCTCATGAATGTGTAGATCGGTTCCGCAAATGCCGCACATCCGAACTCGTACCAAAACCTCACCGCTGCCTGGTTTCGGCACCGGAACCTGGGTGCAGGTAAAATGAAAAGGTGCTGTATAGACGATCGCTTTCATGAAATCCTCCTCATAAAATTTTTATGGGTTTCTGATGGAAATAAAGAATATCCGTGCAACTGAGACGAAGAACCCGTAATTATTATATCCAGCTTTGTAAAAACTTCTTAAAATCCTTGACAATTCAGCCTGAATATGTATAATTCCCCCAACTTAATAATTGAAAGACTGTGAAGAGGACGAGTAAGCGTTAGAACGGCAGTCCAGAGAGTTGGGGTAGGTGGAAGCCCAGCCTGCACGATAACGCAGAATGGACCTCAGAGTTGCAGGGCGAAGCATTTGAATGTGTTGTAGCCTGAGCCGGAAAAGCTACCGTTATCAAAGCCAAGGGTATAAACCTGGTTGATCAGGTCGTACCTGGAACGAGTGAAGCTGGCTTTTTCCCGTCGCATCATCGGCGGGATTTTTGGTTAATTCAGCTTAACCGGGGTGGCACCACGGACTAGCAGCGTTCGTCCCCATATGGGGTGAACGCTGTGTTTGTTTAATCTATCAAAGAAAAAGATTAGAAAAGGAGAATCCAATGTCCGAGCAAACCCGTTTTCTGCTAAATGAATCAGATCTTCCAAGATTTTGGTATAACATTCTGGGCGATGTGCCTTCAGCACAATCTCCAGTCCTCAACCCACAAACTCTTGAACCGGTTACCCCAGAGTTTATGAATGTCCTGTTTCCGATGAGCCTGATCTTGCAGGAGATCAGCACCGAGCGGTTTATCGAAATTCCACAGGAAGTCCGCGAGATCTATAAACTCTATCGTCCCACACCGCTTATCCGTGCCAGGCGGCTGGAGAAAGCTTTGGATACGACTGCCCATATTTATTATAAGTATGAAGGGTTATCACCTGTAGGCAGTCATAAGCCCAACACAGCCATCCCCCAAGCTTTCTACAACAAAACTGAGGGTGTCAAAGCCATGACCACAGAAACTGGGGCAGGCCAATGGGGATCTGCCCTGGCGATGGCGTGCAACTTCTTTGGCTTAGACCTTGAAGTATATATGGTCAAAGTTTCTTATCAGCAGAAACCATACCGACGTATTTTGATGGAAACTTTCGGTGCCCAAGTATTCTCCAGCCCAACTGACCTTACCGATTATGGGCGATCTGTTTTAGCTGACGATCCCGACAGTCCCGGATCGTTGGGAATTGCGATTTCAGAAGCTGTGGAAGTGGCTGCTAAGTCAGGAGGGAGAAAGAAATATGGCTTAGGGTCAGTGCTCAACCATGTTCTCATGCACCAGACAGTGATTGGAGAAGAAGCCCTCAAGCAGATGGATATGGCAGGTGAGTATCCAGATGTGGTCATCGGATGTGTAGGCGGTGGCTCGAACTTTGGCGGGATCGCTTATCCATTTTTGAGAAACAATCTAAAAGAAGGAAAGCGTACCCGGTTGGTTGCAGTCGAACCGAAAGCCACACCATCATTAACCAAGGGGATCTACACCTTTGATTATGGCGACTCCGCAAAAATGGCGCCGATTGTAAAGATGTATACGCTTGGTCACGATTTTGTCCCGCCCCCGATTCACGCAGGCGGATTGCGGTATCATGGTATGGCCCCCAGTCTATGTGCCCTTTACGATGCAGGATATATCGAGGCCGTTTCTGTCCATCAATTGGCGACCTTTGATGCTGCAATTCAGTTTACCCGCGCCGAAGGTATCATCCCAGCTCCCGAATCTGCGCACGCTATTCGAACGGCAATCGATGAAGCCCTGGATGCCAAGGCTAAAGGCGAGAAACGGATTATTCTCTTCAACCTCTCCGGGAACGGTAATTTCGATATGGTTTCGTATCAAAACTATCTGAGCGGTAAGCTAGAAGATTATGAATACCCAAAAATGGCTGTTGAAGCTTCATTAAAGAAGCTTCCCCATGTTGTGCTTGTGTAATTTAGAAAGGCTGAGTGGACGGCGACAGACTTTCTGAACTTCCTCCTAAGTATAAACACCCCAAGCCGGGGTGTTTATACTTAAAATAACGTCAGTTCGGGATAAAGGCTTTTTTTGAATAGTTATGCGGCGTAGCCGCATAACTATTCAAAAAAAGAACCTTCATTCCTGCTAACCCGAACTCACGTTAAAATAGGTTTGTTTCCTATTCAACTTCGCCGATTATGATCACTTCAATTTGTTGGTTATAGAATTCTGCATTCCGGTTATGATTGGATATCTGCCCAAATGTATAACCGCCGATCATCGGCACGCCTGTTCCAAGCTCTTTCTGAACTGCCACAATTTCAGCGCCAGGTTGCGTTTCCAATAACATTTGCCAGGAAATGTCGGGAAGCACAATCGCCAATACCGGTCGGGCCTTTCCCAAGGATTTGAGAGCCTGCAAGGTAGCTCTTTCTGCACTCCTTAAGCAGTTTTCGAGATTTCCAACTAATAAATGGGCGGTATCTCCTTCAGAAACGGCCGTATGCATACGCAAACTGCCATCACTTTCCATGCGCATAGGCGACCTAATCAGAAAGTCTTTCCCATCACCTTTTTCTATCCCAAGAGGGTAAAGGCGAACGATCTCGTTCAATGGAGGGAAAGACCACTCCCTGGGTTGGTAACCCAACCATTTGGCGTAGGCTTCAGCAGCGGGTAGGTTATTGAGGGTTCTAACCCACAGTCCTCGAACACGGGTAATTTGGAAATAAGCTCCGACCTCACGCCAACCATTTCCCATGCCGATGCCAGTTGCAACCTTTCCACTTAGAAAAGCAGCAGCCAATCCACCATACCCACTCTGACGTCCCCCTGATTGATAGGTGCGAGCCTGACGTAATTCTCCACCTGCCAGGCAACCAGCCAGTGTATAAGAACCTGCTGGCAGAGCATTGCAGATATCCTTTGGATCTCCATGGAAACCATCGGCAACTACCAAAAGTGTCCCATTCGATTGGTGCGGTTGAAAAAATTGAGACATTTTTTGGCTGACCCCACGGCTGTCCTCTGCATATCCTGGCCAGAATTCACAACGAGCGGATACATCCGTGCCTGTGATTAAGGCAATCACGACAGAGCGTTGGTCAATTCCACTGGAGGATATTTCCGCGGAAGTTGTAAAGCCGATGAGTGGAATATCTCCCAAAAGGGCTTCTGCTCCGCTGAGGACCTGGTTGTAGGGGAGGTTATGGGAGGAGATGATTATTCCAAATACAATCGGGGACCGACCAGCTTGCTCTAACGCTTGAAGAGCAGCATGAGATCCTGCTTCACGCCCATCTGTGGCTTTACCTTTTCCGATGAATGCTGAAAGTGGCATCGATATTCCTTTTACGCTGTTTCAGCGATCGGGATTATAAAGTGGAAGGTAGTTCCGACGCGGAAGACACTTTCAAACCAAATTTGCCCACCTTGTAACTCCACGAGCTGTTTTGTTATGTTCAAACCGAGGCCTGTTCCGGGAGCATCACGCACCTTTTGATCATCTGCGCGATAAAACTTTTGGAAGATATTTTTCTGATTTTCCGGAGTGATACCAAAACCTGTGTCCTTAACCGTTAGATGAACCACCCTGGGGCTGCCTTCATCCCAAACATTCTCGGTACACTCAGCATTGATGCAGATTTCCCCTTCCGACGGTGTGTATTTATACGCGTTACTTACCAGGTTCGTCAGGATTTGAACCAAACGCGTGCGATCACCCCACATGGGTGGGAGGTCGTCTGGAATCGTTATTGTTAATTTTTGGTCTTTATCTTCAATTTGGGCTCGGGTGGAGCGAACTACTTCATCTACAACTTCATCAACAGAAACCGAGGTGAAATCAAGGCGAAGCCTGCCAGCCTCGATCCGGGATACATCGGTTAGATCAGTGACCAAAGTTGCCATGCGATCAACATTGGAACGAATGGTGGTAAGGAAATTGGATTGCGGTTCGTTGACGGGACCGACCACGCCAGCCGCCAAAAGATCGGTGAACCCTTTGATCGAGGTCATGGGTGTCTTTAGCTCATGAGATACAAATGAAATAAAGTCACTCTTCGCCAAATTTGCTTCCTGTACTTCGGCATACAGCCTGGCATTTGCAATTGCGATGGCGGCATGATCACTTAATCGGGACAGGAACCCTAAAGCTTCTTCTGAGACATTTTCTACCTGAGTGCTCTCCAACAATAAAAGACCGATAACGGTCGACTCTCGCCGAATCGGGATAATCACTTGACCAACAGCATCTTTAAGCAAAGTCTGCCTGTTCCCATCACCTCCCGAAATGTGGGTCAGTATCTGGGGTTGACCCGTTTCAATCGAGGTGCGTAAGGTGGGCAACCCCTCAGGTAAATAGGATTCTAAGGATGGTGCGAGCTCTGAGGGATAGCCCTGGCTTGCCATAACACGCACGCCTTTATCTTCAATCATGCCAACCAGACCTGCATTGGCTTTCGATTGCCGCATAGCCCACTCCAACGTAATTCGCATAGCGCGGCTTACATCCAGACTGGCGTTCAGCTCACGGTCAATGCGCTGCATGACCGACAACTCTTCGACGCGTTCAGCCAGTGATTGATCTGTCTGCGTGTAGAGACGGGCATTGTCGAGGGCAACGGCAGCCTGGCTGGTAAAAGCCTTCAAGAGCTCTTGATCATCCGTAGTAAACGGCAGTCCGTCACGCCGGTTAATCGCCTCAATCACACCGGTGACCTGATCCTTGCTAATCATAGGCACTACCAGAAGATCGTTGGTCCGAAAACCAGTATCCTTGTCGGTCTTTGCAAACCAATCTTTGGTTCTCCGAACATCATTGACAATAATCGGCTGCCGGGAATCTACTGCTTTGCCAACCAGCCCTGTACCCGGAGGCAGCCGTTTTCCTACCAGATCAGGGCCCACAGGACCAGTGGCAACTACGAACGTCAAATCACCAGTTTCTTCATCGACTAAAAGCAGGCTTCCCGCTTCACAATTGAGAACCTCTACGGCACTGTTTAAGATCAGATTGAGCAAGGGCGTCAGCTCAAGCGTTGAAGAAAGGTTGCGTCCAACTTCGTTCAACATGGTCAGCTGCCTGGCACGGCGCTCTGCTTCTTGAAGCAGCCTGGTCTTAACAATTGCCCCTGCTGCCTGGTCAGCGATCGCCTGGAAAAGGTTCACTTGCTCTTCTGTGTAATTTACTGTTGGATCGCGACTTCCCAGGCTGATGACGCCAATAGTTTCCGCACCGGTGTTAAGAGGCACGCCCATCCATGAGAAAAGATCCTTGACCGAAGGGAGCGAACCATGCGAACGGCACTCTTGCTCGTAATCATCGGTTACAATGGCACGCTGGATGCGAATAACCTCGCGCTCTAATCCTTGATTCAAGGGGATGGGCTGATTCTCTCGTTCGGGCAGTCTTTCATTATTTTCAAGGTAGAAAACATCCGATAAAATTTCACTTAATGGATCATACAGGGTAATACGGTAATCCAATGCAGGTATTACCTGGTAGGTCTGGGCGTAGATCAATTCCAAGATATCGTCGAAGCCAAGGGTCACATTGATGCCCTGGGAAATGCGGGTTAGCACATTTGTTGCATGCACCCTGCGTTCCAGGTCTGACACGACCTGGGCACGTTCGATCGCCAGGGCAGCCTGATCACATAAGGTTTCGATAAAATTAAGATCGTGTGTGTGATAAGGTTCTCCAGATTGGCGAGGTCCAAGGCTGATCCAACCGCAGAGTTTTCTCTGACCTGGCAAGGGAACATAAAGTTGAGAACCCAGCAGCTGGAGACGAGACCGTTCTTGCTTGAGTCTTGCGGGTAAGGTTTTGTCATCACCTAGAAATAGGGTTGTCCTCTGTTTAGAAATCATTTCCACCAAAGAACTCTGCGGGGAGAACCGCAGATCACTGGATGCATTTCCATTTTCATCAGAAGTAGCTTCGTACAGGTCATTTAATGAATTGTGTAGGAAAATGTGTAGGTGAAATGGAACCAGGGTTTCGTTCACATACTTACGGAGTAAGGTTAAGATGTCCGTTAAATTCATCGCCTGGGTTAATTCACGGCTAAATTCTTGAGTCCGACTCCTATAAAAAGCCTGACCACGGGAAAAAGCCAGGTTTACTACTTGTTGGATGCGGGCGATTAAAGGTAAGGAAAGGAATGCCAAAAGAAATAAGAGCGCCCCAAGGATGTAGGGATCATTTGCTTTCGTAGATCCCCCAATTATTAATAAGAGGCCCGAAAGCAGGAGTGCAAAGCCGGCGGCTGCCACGAGTGTAACGATACTGTAGATGAGCACTTTTTGGAAAATAAATTCAGTCTGTAGCAATCGGTAGCGCGCCAAGGTATAAGCGATTACGACCGGGAAGATGGCGGTTGGCAGCAACAAAAGCGGAGAAAAGGCCAGTGAATGCCAGATCAAAGAGCTCAAAAACCAGATTACAATGGGTGAAAATGAAAAACCTGCTCCGATTAAGGTCAGCCGGATCTGTTCCCGTACAATTGGGGAGGTCGTTTTTATCCGTCGAATCAACATTCCAGCCAGGAATACAACAGCACCCAAACCCGCATAAATATAACCCACTCGCCAACCCAGGGCATAGGCAAGAGGGCTGGAATAATTAAATATAGCAGGAGTGGTGAATAAGAAAATCACCAGGGAGGGAATCAGGCTTGCCCAAGGCAGAAAAGGAGATTTAGAAACGAGAATATCCTCCTCAGGGAACATCAGGGCCAGGCAAATTAGCCCACCACCTGTCATCATCAATGCAAAAGTCCACCCATATACCAGGTTACTGGTAGTGAACAGGTCAAACAAAGTACTCAAAACAATGGCGACGGAAGTGGTGAAGATAGCAAATGCTTTTCCGGTATTGTCTCTCCGGCGAAAGGCAAACACCCAAATACCACAAGCCAAGTAAGCAAAGGCAATCAGATATGGGATAATGAAATAAGTGAAGAGATCTGTAAAAGAAAACTTGCTTAAGAGGACCTGATAGGTTTTTGGTTTGCCTGTTGAACTCACCAACGAAACACTGACTTGATCACCGACTGAATGTTGCTTAAGATAATTTTGTAGTTGATCCAGGGAAGATATTTTTACATCATCTATTTCGGCAATCCGATAGCCAAAAGGCAAATTGTATTTTTGCAGCTCCCAGGGTTCTGGTTGACTGGGACCTGAGGAGTTGAGGACAAGTGTATGTTCAACAAATGCACCGATGAAAGGAGTCTGAGTATAGTGATATGCCAGGAATGGGACAACACCCAGGATGATAATCGCGATAAACAGGTAAACCACCACGAGCACGGTGGATAGGCGTGAAAACCAAACTCTCCACCGGGATAGATTTACGTGTGTAATGTCTTCTTGCATAGACCAATTTTATGTCAGGCTGGCAGGTTATGCAAGCCTGAAAAAATGTTGGTTTGCTAAAATTATTTTGGAGATTATAG
>Ga0153915_10000340_pt1 | contig 42810 bp, 39 predicted proteins | sample Opewatmetagenome_2_FD_107003 | JGI IMG/M metagenome (GOLD analysis project Ga0153915, IMG submission 107003) | Freshwater wetland microbial communities from Ohio, USA - Open water 3 Core 3 Depth 3 metaG | ecosystem: Environmental > Aquatic > Freshwater > Wetlands | place: USA: Ohio, Lake Erie...
GCGGAGAACGGGATCTCCTTCATCCAGACCACGGAGGGATACCTCCAGGAGACCCAGGACATCATCCAGAGGGTCCGCGAGCTGGCGGTCCAGTCTTCCAACGGCGTGTACACCGACGAGGACAGGATGCAGATCCAGGTGGAGGTTTCCGCCCTGATCGACGAGGTGGACCGCGTCGCCTCCCACGCCCAGTTCAATGGCATGAACATGCTCACGGGCCGGTTTGCCAAGGAGAGCGGGGAGAACACAGTCACCGCCTCCATGTGGCTGCACATCGGGGCCAACATGGATCAGCGGGAGCGCGTCTACGTGGGCACCATGACCTCGGAATCCCTCAACATGCGCAACGTCGGCAGCAAGCAGATCCTTAGCCTCTCCACCACGGAGCAGTCCAACCGGTCCATCGGCGTCCTGGATGAGGCGCTGAAGAAGGTGAACAAGCAGAGGGCCGACCTGGGCGCCTACCAGAACAGGCTGGACTACGCGATCAAGGGCCTCGATATCGGGGCGGAAAACCTGCAGGCCTCGGAGTCCCGCATCCGCGACGTCGACATGGCCACGGAGATGGTGGAGTACACCAAGAACTCCATCCTGGTCCAGTCGGCCACCGCGATGCTGGCCCACGCGAACACCAAGCCGCAGTCCGTCCTGCAGCTTCTGCAATAAAGAACGCCGTGCCGGCGGCCCTTGGTCCCTCGGGACCGGCGGCCGCCGGACGGTCCCGTACGCCTTCCGCCCCTCATCCCCCGGCCAGCGCGTGCATGAGGTCCCGCATCCTGGGATACGATTCCCGGTACAGCGCGTAGCGGTCCCCGTAGAAGGCGGCAAGTTCCGCCTCCGGCTCCACGATGCCCTTCAGGCCCGCCGATCGCGACGCCGCGGAGGCTTCCGCCCAGCCGCCGTAGATCCCGCCGCCGATGCCCCCCATCGCCGCGGCCCCAAGGACGGCCATCTCTTCCATGTCCAGGAGGCGCAGCGGCCGTCCCAGGACGCTCGCCTTGATGCGGTTCCAAAGCGTGCTGCGCGTCCCGCCGCCGCAGGCGCGGATCTCCCGAAGGCCCATCCCGGTCTCCATCTCCCGCGCCTCCACCATGTGCCGCAGGCCGAAGGCCACCCCCTCGAGAACGGCGCGGGCCATGTCAGCCCGCGTCGTGGCCGTGGTCATGCCGAGGAACACGCCCCGCGCGCGCGGGTCCCAGAGAGGGGACCGTTCCCCCTGCATGTGGGGCAGGAACAGGAGGCCGTTCGCCCCGGCAGGCGACGATTCCGCCAGGGCATTGAAGAGGTCCAGTCCCTCGGCGCCCTCCCGGCCCAGGATTTCCCTGAGGAACCACTTCACGCAGGCGCCGCCCGTGGAGTTGGTGCCTATGGCCAGCCAGGACCCGCGGAGGCCGAAGGCCGTGTGGACCCAGGAGCCCTTTTCCGGGGCCGCCTCCAGCGGGACGGCGAAACAGTCCGTGGAACCGGCCGTATAGGCCGCGCATCCCGGCTCCAGCGCCCCGGAGCCGAAAGTCGAAGACGCGGTGTCGCCCCAGCCGGCCACGACCGGGGTTCCCGCGCGGAGGCCCGTCTCCCGGGCCGCGGCCCCGCAGACGGTGCCGATCACGTCGAACGGCGCCCGGATGGGCGGGAGGATGTCCTCCGGGATGCCCAGCGCGGAGCACAGGCCGGGGTCCCAGCGCCAGGGGTCCCGGATGTCAGTCAGGCCGGAAAGCGAGGCCACGGTGGTGTCCGCGGCCATGGAGCCCGTGAGACGGGCGTTCAGGAACGTGGCGGCGAAGCCCATGACGCGGGTGGCGCGGAAGAGTTCCGGCCGCTCCTCGCGGAGCCATGCCATGTTGGATACAGCCGTGTTGCCGGGCGCGAAGGTGTTGCCGATACGCCCTTCATAGGCCTCCCGGCCCATGGTCCGGGCGATCGACTCGACCTGCGCGACGCCCCGCTGATCGCAGTAGAGGAGCGCCGCATGGAGAGGCGTCCCGTCGGACGCCATCGGCACCACGGCGGGGAACATGACGTCCGTGCCCACGGCGCCGATGTCCGCCCCCCCCCCGGCCGAGGATGCGACGGCCCCGCGGACGGCTTCCGCGGTGGCGGTCCACCAGAGGCGGGGATCCGTTTCCGCCCAGCCGGGCCGCGGCGTGTCCACGGGATAGCTTCCGCGTCCCAGGCCCAGAAGCCGCCCTTCCGGCGTGAAGACGGCCGCCTTGACCCCGGAGGTGCCCAGATCGATGCCCAAGAGAAGCCCACCGGCCATCCGCCGTTCCCTCCCGTTTCCGCTTGTCGAAAGCGGCGCTTTTCCATATATTTTGCCGCGTGCCCCGCGGGCGCGGCGCATCGCGATTATTGGGCAATCATGGGACCGCGTCAAGCGCGGGATGGACGGAAGGCACTGCAAAAACAGGTGAAAAGAAAATCCTCTCCCCGCGATCCCGGGCCTGAAGACTGGCGGGAACAGCTGCGGGACTGCATCCGGACGGCCGAAGCCCTCAGGCCCTTCGTGCGCCTCAGCGCGGCCGAGGAGAAGGGCATCCGCATGGCGCGGGAAGCCGGCCTGCGGTGGGGCATCACGCCCTACTACGCGTCGCTGATGGATCCGGGAGACCCGTCCTGCCCAATCCGCCGCCAGGCCATCCCTTCCGCGGAGGAGTTCGGCGAGGACGGGGCGGGAAGCCCGGATCCGCTGGGGGAGGAGGCGTCAAGCCCCGTGCCCGGCCTGATCCGGCTCTATGCCGACCGCGTGGCCTGGTGCGTTTCCGACGTCTGCGCCATGTACTGCCGCCACTGCTACCGCCGCAGGTTCACCGGGGAGGTCCGGGAAGGTCCCGCGCCCGCCGGAACGGATCCCTACCAGAGGGCCATTTCCTACATCGCCAGGACCCGGGAGATCCGGGACGTCCTGGTGACGGGAGGGGATCCCTTCCTGCTTCCCGACGCGGCCATCGAGACGGTCCTCAAACGCCTCCGCGCCATCCCCCACGTGGAGATCGTACGGTTCGGCACGCGGACTCCGGTGACGATGCCCCAGCGCATCACACCCCGTCTCTGCGCCATGCTGCGCCGCTACCATCCGCTCTGGATCAACACGCAGTTCAACCATCCCCGGGAGGTCACGCCGCGGGCGCAGCGCGCCTGCGCGATGCTCGCGGACGCCGGCGTTCCCCTGGGCAACCAGTCGGTGCTGCTGCGCGGGGTCAACGACGGGCCCGGCCTCATCGCGGAGCTCGGCAAGGCCCTGGTGCGCATCCGCGTCAGGCCCTACTACCTGTTCCAGTGCCACCTGGTCTCCGGCACGGCGCACTTCCGCACGCCGGTGGAGGCGGGCATCGAGGCCGTCGCCTCCATGCGCGGGACCACGACCGGGTTCGCCGTGCCGGTGTTCGTAGTGGATACCCCGTACGGCAAGGTGCCGCTCAACCCCGAAACCGTGGTGGACCGGGACGCGGACGCGGTCTACCTCAGGGCCTACGACGGCAGGATCTGGCGGGAGACCAACCCCGCGCCGGACCGCCCGGGCTCCGCCAAAAGGACGCCCACGGGACAGTGGTCGGAACCCATGATACGGGGCAGGATGAAGGCGTCCTCGAGCAGCGGCGCGAGGCCCCGGGACAGGCAGAAGTAGTCGATGCGCCACCCCACGTTCCGCTCCCGCGCGCCGGAGTGCTGGCTCCACCAGGAGTAGTGGCCGCCCTCCCCCGGATGGAGGATGCGGAAGGAGTCCAGGTAGCCCCTCTTCAAGATCCGGGAAAAGCCCGCCCGTTCCAGGTCCGTGAACCCGGCGTTCATCCGGTTGGAGGCGGGACGGGCCAGGTCGATCTCCTCGTGCGCCACGTTGAGGTCCCCGCAGAAGACCACCCCCTTGTCCTGCGAAAGCTTCGCGAGAAACCTCAGGAAGGCGCGGTCCCAGCGCGCCCTGTGGTCCAGGCGCGCGAGTCCCCTCTGCGAGTTCGGGGTATAGACGTTGACCAGGCGGAAATCCGGGAACTCCACCGTGATGAGGCGGCCCTCCCCGTCCTCCATGAGCCTCAGGGGGGGATCCGCGGGCCGCGGAAGGCGCATGCCCAGGACCGCCGACAGTCCTTCCATCCGGGAGAACACGGCGGTCCCGGAATAGCCCTTTTTTCCGGCGGGGTTGACGATCCGGTACCGATGGTCCGGCAGGGCCTCCTCCGCGATCCTCAGGACGTCCTCCGTTTCCGCACGGACCTCCTGCAGGCACAGGATGTCCGCGTTTTCGCCGCGGAGTGCTTCCAGTCCGCCCTTGCGGTGCGCGGCGCGGATTCCATTCACGTTCCAGGATAGGATCTTGATCATCCGGCTTGTGGCGCAGTATCGCGGAATCGGGACACGGTGTCAAATCCGTGCTACATTCGGTGGATATGATGCGTTCCAAGGCTCCCGCGGCGAGCGTCCTGACAGTGTGTTTCCTGGCGATTTCCACTCTCTCCTTTGCGGGCGGGGGACCGGAAAAGATGGAGGGAACGTCCTTCAAGGCGTATGTCCTTCTGCCTGAGACGGACGGGAGGAACGAGCTTTCCGTGACGTCGACCCTGCTTCCGCCGGTGGCCGGGCTCTACGGCTGGTCTTCCTTCACGATGAAGGACGGCGTGCCCCAGGTATCCTCGGACAACACGTTTTCCACCACGAGCCGCAACGTTTCCTCCGGCGGGAAGTTGGGCGCCTTTCGGGTCATGGTCTACGAAATGTCCGTGGTGTTCACTGGCGCCAAGGGGGCCCCGGCGGCCAAGACCGTCCGCATGGCCTTCGACCTGGCCGACATCACGACGGCCTCCGGGCAGGTGAGCTTCCAGCCCGCGGCCTGGGCCGCCCTGGAGGCGGCGCGCCGGAGCGGGAAAAGGGCCGGAAGCCTGCGCGTGCTGGAAACTGTCCCGACGGCCGGGAACGGATTCAAGGCCACCGTCGAGTTGCGCTGAAGGCTAGGAATCCAGCCAGCCCTCCGCGGCCAGATACGCCTTGAGGTTGGCGAGTCCCGTCTCCAGGGCGAGGAAGTTGTCCTCCAACCCCTCGAACTCGATGGAAAGCCATCCCTTGTAGCCGGACGCCTTCAGGGCCCGGATGCACCCGCGGATGTCCACATCCCCGTGCCCCACGATCGCGCCACGAAGATAGGCGCCTGCCGCCGACTTGAACCAGCCCTTGCCGGGATCCGAGGCGTCCCTTGCCTTTACATGAAAATCCTTGGCGTGGCAGTGGAACGCGTAAGGTGCCATGCGGGTCACGGCCTGGACGGGATCGTCATCCGCGCAGAGGAAGTTTCCCATGTCGACAAGGGAACCGAAGTTGGGATTCCCCACCGCCTCCATGAGCCTCCGGCACCGGGAGCTTGCCTGCACGAAATAGCCGTGGTTTTCCACCATTGTGCGCACGCCCTGCCCGGCGGCGAACTCCGTGACGGCGCGGCAGCCATTGGCGATGAGCGGGAGCACGTCGGCGAACTGCTTATCCCCTCCGCGCGTGGCGTCATGGCGCATCACGGGAGCCCCCAGGGCCTTGGCCGTCAGGACCTCCGCCTCCAGGCGCTTGGCCTCGGATTTCCAGTCCCCGCCTCCGGCGGGGGCCAGGAAATCCGCGCCCGTCACATAGGAAATGACGGGAAGTCCCGCCTTGGCGCAGGCATCGGCCAGTTTCCCCGCCGTGGCCGGCGTGAGCTGCTTGTTCTGGGAAAACTCGAAGCCCTGGAAACCGATCTCCTTCGCCTTGACGATCGCGTCGAAGAGCGTGAAGGAAGGAGACGCATAAAGTTTGTTGAAGCTGTAGGAACTGACTCCGATCTTCATGTACCGATCCTATACCAAATGCTTAGAAAAGCATAGGTAAAAGCCTCAAAGCCATTGCAATCACGATCGGATTGAGATATCTTTTATAAAGAATGATCGCTCGTTCATTATCGGAGGTGGCATGAAAGTCCTTTTGACTGGAGCGTTCGGCAACGTAGGCGGAAGCGCCCTGCACGAACTGTTGGAGCAGGGACACGAGGTGCGTGTCCTGGAGATGAACAGCCGGCGCAACCGACGGATCGCGAGAAGCCTGAAGGGCAAGGTTGATGTGCACCTGGGCGACCTGCGCAACATCGCCGACGTGGGGGAAAGCGTGAATGGCGTCGACGCGGTGGTGCACGTGGCCGCCATCATACCGCCGCTTTGCGACAGGATTCCCCATGCGGCGGAATACGTGAACGTGGGAGGCACCGAGAACATCGTCCGGGCCATTCAGAGGCAGGACCGGAAACCCCGACTGATCTACACTTCTTCCATTGCAGTCTATGGCGATCGGGTAAACAACCCCTTGATCGGTCCCCAAGACCCTCCAAATCCCGGGAAGGACGACCACTACTCGCATCATAAGCTCGCGGCGGAAGCCCTCATACGCTCCTCCCTCGAGGATTGGACGATTCTACGTCTGACCTACGTCGTATCCCCAAGGAATCTTGTCATGGATCCTTTGATGTTCCACATGCCCCTGGATACCAGCCTGGAACCCTGTGACACCCGTGATGTCGGTCTGGCGTTGGCCAATGCGGTGACGAGTCAGGAGGCCCGGGGAAAGACGCTCAACATCGCGGGCGGGTCCCATTGCCGGACCTCGTTCCGGGAATACCTCGATCGCATGCTGGAGTTGTTCGGCCTGGGGAGTGGATTCCTGCCTGAGGAGGCATTCAGTCAGGGAAGCTTCCATTGCGGCTACATGGTCACGGAGGAAAGCCAAGCGATCCTACGGTACCAACGGCACTCTTTGCAGGAGTATTTCGAGGACGTGGGCAGAGCCTACAGGACACGGAGTTTTCTCCTGCGCATCGTACGACCGATTGCCCGCAGGATCCTCCTCCTCAAATCGCCATTCTACAGGGAGTATCTGGGCGAAATGGGGACAAAGCTCGCTTCGCTCTTCTTTCGGAAGCTGCCCGTGAAGGTCTGAAGGGGGAAGCTAAATGTACGGGCGCAGGCATGGCCTACGCCCGTTATCATCCAGGAACCGGGATCTAGAACTCGCGGCTGAAGCTGCGAGGCCTGGAATCGCGGGGCCTCTCATTGGCTTCGTTCACCTTGATCTGCCGGCCATCGACATCTTTGCCGTTCAGGGCCGCAATCGCGGCCTTGGCCGCCTCATCGGTCGCCATCTCGACGAATCCGAATCCCTTTGCCCGGCCCGTGAGCCGGTCCGTGATGATGTTCACAGAGAGCACTTCCCCGTGGGCCGCGAAAAGGCTCCTCAGAGTGTCCTCCGTGGTGCCGTAATTCATGTTACCCACATACAGTTTCTTCGCCATTCCCATCCGCCTTTTTTCACGCCCCCGTCCATGACGGGTTGTTGCACTCTGGAGTTTATCAACGATAAACTTGCGCATTCTCACGGGGGACGGTCCGTACCTTCTCATTCAGGAGGCAGGAAAACCGATCTCGCGAACGCCCAGAATCAGCATAATCATTGCATGGAACCGGCCAGACTGCAAGTATTTTTTTTCATGCCCCATCAGGTCTTCCGAAGGCGGATTTCCAGGGACTGCTCAATGGTACGGGTGACGAAATCCATGACATCCCCCTCGCCCACCCCGAGCGTGGCGCTACGGCAGATCCTCACGGCGCTCAGGATTCCGAGAAAGTAGACGACCAGACCCGCTTTAAGCGTGTTGGTGGGCAAATTCTGCAGCGCTTCGGGGCGGCGCTCCGGCGACTGGATCAATCCGGCGATGATCTCCGTGAGTCTGTCCAGTTTCTCACCCAGGCGGGTGTAGCGGGCGGCCTCGCCAAGGAGGATCTGGATCAACTCAAGGTCCTGCAGGAGCTCCGGCAGGAATCCATGCAGCAGGATCTCAAGCTTCTCCGTGTCGGTGCCGCCCGAGCCGAGAAGGGCCGAAAGGCGTTCCTCCAGTTCCGCCCAACCTTCGTCCGTAATGGCCCGTACGATGTCTTCCTTACACTTGAAATACGTGTAGATCGTACCCACCGAGAGTCCCGTCTCCCGAACGATATCTGAGACGGATGTGGCCACGAAGCCGTTTCGGGCAAAAAGGCCCTTGCAGCTCTGTACGATGACAGCCCGCTTATTCACGTCCTTCACACGCGACATGCCCGGCTCCTTCCCGGCCCATTCCACGGCCCGATACGGGGAGCATACCGTGAGCAGACGGGCATCACAAGAGATGGAATATATCATTAAGAAGCGACGTACGGGTGGAGGGGACAGCATTAGGGAGAAAAATCATGCAAAATCAACCTTGAAGGTTGATTTTGCATGAAAAAGCACAGTCCAAAGCCCCTCTAAACACCCACGCGAACCCTGGACGCAGACCGCCTCTTTGGTTATCCTGTGATCGTGAGACCCGCATCCGGTATCGCCGGTCTGTGCACCGCGGTCTTCGTTCTCATGGCGCCGTGTGCCAGCGGTTTCGAGGTTGAGAAACCCTTACCCAGGATCGTGTTCGCCCTGGAAGGCGGAACGGACGGCATGCAGGTGGCTTATTACGCGGCCATCGAGCGGGGACTGTATCGGGAAGCCGGCCTGGACGTACGCATCGTCCACACTCGCGGCACAGTCCAGGCGGTTCATCAAGTGGAGGAGGCCGGGGCGGATGTGGGTACCGCGGACGCTTCCGCGGTTCTCACGCTGCGGGCCCGTGGCGCCGACGTCTGCATCATCGCGGCCGTCACGGATAAAAGTCCCCTCTGCGTCTATTCCCTCACGAATGCCGGCATCAACGGCCCCAAGGACCTATCGGGGAAAAGGGTGGCCTATGATCGTTTCGCCGATCCCGGAGTCCTCTTCCCGCTCTTCATGAGGACCGTCGGCCTGTATCCCGAGGACGTGACGCTCGTGCCCATGGAGCGCGGGCAGAGGCTTCCTTCCGCGGTGCTGGGCAGGATCGACGCTTTCCTGGGAACGCCCCAGGAGAAGATCTCCCTTGAGGCCACCCTCGCCGGTAAAAAACTCTCCAGCCTCCTGTGGGCGGACCATGGATTCGACCTCTGCTCTTCCTGCCTGTACGCCCGGGAGTCCTGGGCCACGGAACATCCCGCCCTGGTCGCCGCATTCCTTCAGGCTTCCTTCCAGGGATGGGCCTGGACGCTGGATCATCCGGCCGATGCGGCGCAGACACTCTCCCGGTACCGCCTCATCGACGCGAAGGCCGTCGCCGCGGAGATCGAGGCGCTGAAGCCGCTTCTCCTCACGGAGATCACGAAGACCGAGGGCATGGGCGCCATTCCCGCCGCACGCGCCGCCTCGACCCTGGCGAGCATGGAGAGGGAGCGGGGCGTGCGCATGGAGTCGGCCGCGGCCGGGGCGTTTCCCCCAGGGTTCCTCCCCGATCCGCCCGTCCTGCTGGGCGCGGAGCCTGCAGCGGACGGCAAGGACGACGGTACGGCCGCCGGCGGGCCCAAGGACGCCACGCCTCCCCGGAAAGAGGGCATGAAGTGAAAACACCCCCAGCCAAACCCGCCGCAAGGAAAACCAGGCACGACTCCCCGCCGCTGCCGGGCGCGGCGGACCTCCGCGGCTCGAACAAGATCTTCGTCCTCGACACCAACGTGATCCTCTACGACCACGACTGCATCTCCTCCTTCCAGGAGCACGACGTGGTGGTCCCCATCACCGTCATGGAGGAGATCGACAAATTCAAGAAGGGCAACGAGATCATCAATTTCAACGCCAGGGAGTTCTCCCGCAACCTGGACGCCCTCGGAGGACATGCACTCCTCAATGAGGGCATCCGCCTGCCGGGTGGCGGCATCCTGGTGGTCGACACGGACATCCGCCGCGACGAATACCTGAGCAGCGTGTTCTGGGAGGACAAGCCGGACCACCGCATCATCTCCCTGGCCTTCAACCTGGCCAAACGCTATGGCTGGGAACGGATCACCCTGGTCTCCAAGGACATCAACATCCGCCTCAAGGCCAAGAGCGTGGGCGTCCAGGCGGAGGACTACGAGACCGGAAAAATCAAGAACATCGACGAGCTGTACAAGGGCAAGAACATCGTGGAGCACGTGGAGGACGGGGCGATCGACGAGCTGTTCGAGAACGGCGCGCTACCCTGGGAGAGGCTGCCCCTCGAGGCGGAACCCTACCCCAACGAGTACTTCATCATCCGCAGCGAGAACAAGAGCATCCTGGCCGTCTACGGGAAGCAGGACCGGGCCTTCCGCCACATCCAGAAGCGCCGCAGCTACGGCATCGAGCCGCGCAACGCGGAGCAGACCTTCGCGCTGGACGCCCTATTCAACGACGCGGTCCCCCTGGTCACGCTGGCGGGCAAGGCGGGCACGGGCAAGACCCTCATGGCGCTGGCCGCCGCCCTGGAGAAGAGGTCCTCCTACAAGCAGATCTACCTGGCCCGGCCCATCGTGCCCCTCTCCAACCGGGACATCGGGTTCCTGCCGGGGGACATCAAGAGCAAGCTGGATCCCTACATGCAGCCGCTGTTCGACAATCTGGCGGTCATCCAACACCAGTTCGATGAGAACTCCCAGGAGGCCAAGCGGATCCACGACCTGCTGTCCAATGGGAAGCTCGTGATCACGCCCCTCGCCTACATCCGCGGCCGCCACCTGTCCCGCATCTACTTCATCATCGACGAGGCGCAGAACCTCACGCCGCACGAGGTGAAGACCATCATCACGCGCGCCGGTGAGGGCACCAAGGTGATCTTCACGGGCGATCCCTACCAGATCGACACCCCGTACCTGGACTCCCGCAGCAACGGCCTCACCTACCTCATCGACAAGATGAAGGGGGAGAGCCTCTACGCCCACGTGACCCTGGAAAAGGGGGAGCGCTCCCGCCTGGCGGAGCTCGCCTCCAACCTGCTGTAGCGTTCCCCCGCGGACCGCGCCTTCTAGAAGTGCAGGGCCAGGCCGAAGTCGAACGGCGTCCACGCCGTCCCGTCCGCATTGGTTCCCGTCAGGCGGTAATGCGTGTAGGCCACGAGCGTCGTGATGTCCAGGACGTTGAGAGAGATGCCCAGGCCCGTGGAGGCGAGCAGTCCCTTCTGCCCGCTGCCGTTCCAGGCGGAGCCCGTATTGTCGTACCAGCCCGCGTCGAAGTAGACGAGGAAGCCCGGCACGACGTCCTTGAGGAACAGGGCGGGAAGGCTTGCGCGCAGCTCCAGGTTGTTCACCGCCTTGAAGACGGCGTCCGCGCTGGCCGAGTCGATCCCCCGCACCGCGCCTCCCAGGCCCGTGCGCGGATCCCTTCCGCCGAAGGTCCGGGCGATCTCGGCCGGAACCTTGCTGCCCATGACCCAGTCCACGGAGGCGAAGTCCGCCAGTCCCATGGCGAACACGTTCCTCGGGGCGGCCGGATCCATGTCGAAGAGCGGCAGGTAGAAGCGTGCCGTCGCGTTCAGTCGGAGGAAATCCGCGTCGCCGTACACCGTGTTCCAGAGCCAGTCGGGTCCCCATTCCACCGACAGCTCGGCGGATTTTCCGTCAATGACCTTGGTCCTGGCGTCCGTGACGGCGTCGTCGAAGGACAGGCCCGCGAGCAGCGAGTTCTGGAGGCTTCCCTGCGCGTCGGGGAGGCCGGACAGGTAGATCAGCTGGTCGGTGGCAGAGTCGGAATCCACCAGGTTGACGTAGGCGCGGCCGCGAAGGAACAGGAACCCCTCCAGGAGGTTGACCTTCTTGCGCGCGTTCCAGAGGATTCCCTGCGCCGCGCCCAGCTGCCACTCGCCGCCCACCCTGTCGAAGGACGCCTTCTCCGTCGAGGAAAGCGCCGTCCCCACGATAAGGCTCCCGTCGGAACGCCTCCAGAAGTTGATCGACCCCAGGGGCGCGCCGTCGTAGGCCCCGCCCGCGTAGGCCCAGAGGATGGTGTCGAGGCCGGAAACGAGTCCCAGGCCCCTGTAGCCGACGCCGACGTTCCCGCCCCACTCGCGCGGGTTGACGTCGAAAAGAAGATCGGAACGGCCGTCATCCGATCCCGACTCGCAGAAGCCCCGTGCGACGGCCGCGGCCAACAGAAGAAAAATCGCGCGTGAAGTCCTCTTCATCGGTTGTATCGCCTCCCGGTCCACGATACCGCATTCGGGGCCGATGTGCTATATTTCCGATAGGAAACTTATGAAGGAACAGGAACAGAAAAGTCACCCGGGAACCGGCCGCCGGGGCGCCGCGGCGGGAAGGGCGGGACCGCTCCTCCTCCCGCTCCTCATTCTGCTTGCCGCCCCGCGGTGCGGCGCCGCGGAGGTCCAGCTGGCCGTGAGCGAGGTGTCCATCAACCCGGGCCTGCTCTGGATCATGGCCACGGAAACGGTGGGCACCGAATACGCGGCACCCGGTCCCGTCCTGACCACGCTCGGGGCGTCCCTGCCCCTGCGCATCTGGGACCCGTTCTTCGTGGAACCCATGCTGGATTTCTGGATGACGACCTACGAATACACGGCATCGCGCGCCGTACCGACGGAATACGAGACCAACAAGGGATTCCTCGTGCTCGCGGCCCTCCTCTCCCTCCAGGCAGGGGCGCGCTGGACGGTGGCGGAGCGCATGGAGGCGCAGCCTGACGGGTCCTCGAAGCTCATGGAGCGTCTGGAGCTGGGCGGCGCCCTCGGTTTCGATTTCCTGTTCCGCCTGCCCCTCGACTACAACGGGGGAACGGCCACCACGGCGGAGCGGACCGCCGGCGCCGCCTCCGCGGTCTCCTATTTCTACGGCGCCGGACGCTTCTTCTACCCCGAGACGCGCTTCTTCGCTTCCTGGCGCCTCTCTCCGGGATTCGGGGTCAACTTCAATGTCCGCGCCCTGTGGCCGCTGTTCCACGCCTGGGACGGGGAGGGCCTGCCGTTCTACGACCAGATGCAGATCGCGGGAAACCTCGGTTTCACGATCTACGTCAGATGAAGTTTTCGGCCTCCACCTCGGTCCACAGCCCCTCCTCCCGGGCGATGAGAAGGGAGACGAAGGCGGAGCAGACCGCGTCCATCACGGCGCCAAAGCTCACCAGGATGGGCGCGATGGATCCGAGGATCATGTATCCCTCCTGAAGGCCCATCCCGTAGAGCTGGCAGAGCATGAACAGGGCGTAGTAGGCCCCATTGCCCGGGACCGCCGCCAGGACGAACGACGTGCCGAAGGCCGCCATGAGGACCCAGAGGATCTGGAGGACGGTGATCTCAAGGCCGGAGTAGGAACGCAGCACGAGGAGGAAGGATACGGCGGCGACCATCGCCGTGCCCGCGCGCCCGATGGAGGCGAACAGGGGATACGCCGCGGAACCGACCATGCGGGGCACCCCGAAGCTCTCCTTCCCGTGCTTGGTGAGCACCCCGAGGGCCACGTAATGGTCGCCGGAGAACAGGGCGGCCAGGATGGAACCCGCGGAGGCATACAGCCATTTGTAGGGATTCTCCTTCACCCCCAGAAGGTACAGGCAGCCGGGGAACACGCCGAAGACGATCACCACGGTGTCCACGGCGAGCACCAGGAGGATCTGCTTGTACAGGCCCATGTTCACCTGGGACACGCGCATCATGAACGAGGCGCCGAGAACCACCATGGCGAACAGGAACAGCTCCACGATGAGGGAGTTGATGTGGTAGAAGACCCGGGACAGGGAATCGAAAAGCTGCGCGATGGGCCTCGTCAGCTGCCTGTCGAACTCCATGTTGGCGCCCAGGATGAAGGCGATCACCATCAACGGCAGAAGGAAGTCCCCGTTTCCGAGCAATACGGAGAACAGGTTCCTGGGCAGGACCGCCGACAGGCCCTCCATCACGGAGACGGGCCGGAACGCCTTGTCCGCCTGGATGGAGATGGGCGCGATGGGAATCCGCTCCGGGGGGAAGAGGAGGACGGACAGGATCCCGATCACGATGAGAAGGCCCGTGGAAAGCGCCAGGTACTTGAACAGGGAAAGGTAGACCCGGACCAGCTTCTTCTCCTGGCGCAGTTCCGAGGTGCCGATGCCCAGGGAGAAGAAGACCATGGGAAACAGGGCATACCGGCCCACATTGACCATGAGGCGCGCCAGGGACTCCAATGGCCCCTGAAGCGAGAAAGGCAGGAAGATGCCGAGGAGAACGCCAACGACGGAACCGACGAGCAGCTTGATCCAGATCTTCATGGCGAGTGACACGGTAGCGGATTCGGTCCGCCGCGTCAACGTTGGCCGGGGATGGGCGGAATGACGCCTTCCCGCATCGCCCTGATCGGATTCATGGGGGCCGGGAAATCCACGGTGGGACGCCTGCTGGCCGAACGGCTGGGGTGGCGGTTCGCCGACCTGGACTCCCTGGTGGAAGCGGAGGCGGGATGCGGCGTGGCGGAAATTTTCCGCCGGGAGGGGGAGGACGGATTCCGCCGTCGGGAGTCGGCCTGCCTGGAAGCCCTCCGCTCCATGGAACGGGCGGTCATCGCCTCCGGCGGGGGCGCGCCGCTGCGGCCCGAGAATGCCGCCTTCTTCCGCGGGGCGGCCTTCACCATCTACCTGCGCACGTCGCTGGAAACGGCCCTGCGGAGGGTTGGAGCGGATCCGGGGAGGCCCTTGCTCGCGGGAGACCGCGCAGGCGTGGAAATCCTCTATGCCAGGAGGCTTTCCGTCTACGCGGCGCTGGGGACCGCGGTGGACACGGACGGGAAGGGGCCGCGGGAGGTGGTCGAGCGGATCGTCACGCTGCTGGAGCCATGAGGGGTGGGCTTCACCACGCCGGATCCGGGGCGGATTCCGTCTGGAACGCCTTCACCAGCGCGGAGAGGTCGATACGGCCTTCGTAGAGGGCCTTGCCCACGATGACCCCGGCTACAAGGGGGGATCCGCAACGGGAAACGGCTTCCACGTCGGCGAAAGAGCCCACGCCTCCGGAAACCACGGTGGGAAGGCCCGCGGCTTCGGCCGCCGCGACCGTGGCCGCGACGTCCGGTCCCGCAAGGGTCCCGTCCCGGCCGATGCTTGTATAGATGACGCCCCGCATGCCGATGCGGCGGAAGGAGCGGACAAGGTCCGTGTCCCGCAGGCCCGCATCATCCGTCCAGCCGGAGACCTTCACGCTGCCGTCCAGCGCGTCCAGGCCTCCAAGGAACACGGACCCGAACCGGGCGGACCAGGCGGCGGCGGTTTCGGGGGACCGTGCGAGCACGGTCCCGAGGACGAGACGGTCCACCCCCATGGACAGGAGCGCCTCCACGTCCCGGGGACTCCGGATGCCGCCCCCAACCTCGACGTGCAGGTCGACCGCGGCGCGGATGGAGGCGATGGCCTCCCGGTTGTCCTCCCCCTTCCCGCGGGCCGCATCCAGATCCACGACGTGAATCCAGCGGACGCCCGCGTCCCGGAAGCGGCGCGCCATGTCCGCGGGATCCGCGGCGTACTCCCTGGAAGAACCGTACTCGCCGCGCAGAAGGCGGACGCAACGGCCGCCCAGAAGGTCGATGGCAGGGATCACGAGCATGGCGGGGACGGATTCCGGCGCGTTCTCAGCGCGCCGTGCCGCATGCGGTCGCGGACGGAGTCGTGGAGGAGAACCGGCCCAGGAGGCGCTGGAAGGAATCGCGGATCCGCCGTTCCACATCACCCGTGGAACGAAGCGCCAGAAGCTCTTCCCGCAGGGCCGGATCATGCACGATGCGCACCAGGGTGGACAGCGTCTGCAGGTAGTCGAGATTCATGCTCGTCGGGGAAGCGATGAGGAACAGGAGATGGACGGGGCTTTCGTCCGGCGATCCGTAGGAGATGCCCGTATGGGAGATGCCCAATCCGACGATGACGCGGTGCATGGAATCCAACCGGCCGTGGGCCACGGCCACCCCATGTCCCAGGCCCGTGCACTGGTTCTTTTCACGCTCGATGACCGCGTGCTCCAGGGCCGTCCGGTCCGTCACTTCCTGGAAAACGGGGGCATTGCCTATCAGTTCGCAGAACGCGGCCATCTTGTCCGTGCTCCGCAGTTCCACGACCGCTTTGCCGCCCTCGAAAAAGTGGGAGATACTCATAAGAAGTTTCAAGCCTATTGCCGCCTGCATGTTTTGTCAAGGCCGCCCGGGCCCCGCTCCGGGCCGCTCCCGCGCCTGTGCCTTCTTCTAGGATCGGGAAAAAACCGCAAAATTCAAGGGAAAATCGATGGATTTCTATTGGCTTTTCCATCGCCATAGTGTATAATCACCCATATAAAATATCCAACCCACTGGGAGGAAAGGAAACCAATGGCAAAAGCACAGGTTAAGAAAGCGGCGGCGGTGAAGTTCCCCGCCAAGTACACCGGGTCGTCGATGATCGGCTACCTGGCGGAAAAGAGCGGCTGCTCCCGCAAGGACGTGAAACAACTCACCGAGGATCTCTTCGAGCTGATCCAGAACGGCGTAATGAACGGTCAGAGGGTGCCGCTGGGCAAGATCGGGAAGATGTACATCCGCGTCCGGCCGGCCCAGAAGGCCCGCCAGGGACGCAATCCCCTCACCGGCGAGGAAATGACCATTCCCGCCAAGCCCGCCACCAAGGTTCCCAAGTTCAATTTCAACAAGGCTTTCAAGCAGGAAGCCCTCAAGGCCAAGGTAAAGGCGAAGTAGTCAAAACGGGCCGCTCCCACGGGGCGGCCCGTTTTCTATCCGCCCCCCCGCGTTCCAGCCCAGCCTTTCTATCGCCGCCCTGTCCGAATCCGCGAGATCATAGGCGGCCGCATCCTCCCGGCGCACCCAACGGAATTCCTCATGCTCCCGCAACACGGGAGTGCCCCGGAACGACGGGACGCGGAAAGCCAGCAGCTCGAAGCTGAAATCCGGGTTCTCGTACACGACGGAACAGAGGAAATCGCCCACGTCCGCGTCGATCTCCAGTTCCTCCTCAAGTTCGCGCTTCAGGCATTCGCGCGGCGTCTCTCCGGGCTCCAGCTTCCCGCCGGGGAACTCCCATTTCTCCCCGAGCTTCTTGCCTTTCTTCCGTTTCGCGATCAGCACGAGCCCATCCTTCTCGATGACCGCGGCCGTGACCTGCTTCATGGGACTTCCGCCTCCCGCGTCTCAGCGCGAGCGCACGACGCCGACGCGCGCGCAATGGGAATCGATGGGACAGGATCCGCACCGGGGGGAAAGGGGCGTGCAGACCGTCTGTCCGAATTTCACGAGCAGTTCATTGATCGGGATCCAATGGCGGCGCGGCAGGATTTCCATCAGGGCCTTTTCGGTCTGCTCGGGGGACCCGGTGGCCACCCAGCCCGTCCTGTTCGAGATGCGGTGCACGTGGGTGTCCACGCAGATGGCGTCCCGGCCGAAGCCGAGGTTGCGCACCAAGTTGGCGGTCTTCCGCCCCACGCCTGGCAGGCGCAGAAGGGCCTCCATGTCCTCGGGGACCAGCCCGCCATGTTCCGCGAGGAGCAGGCGCGCCGTCTCCCGCAGGTGCACCGCCTTGGTCCTGTAGAATCCCGCCGGATAGATCAGCCGTCCGATCCGTTCCTCCCCCAGGCGGGCCAGGGACCGCGGATCGGGCGCCGCATGCAGGAGGCGCGCCGCCGCCTTCTCCGTCACGGCATCCTTGGTCCTGAGGCTGATCATCGTGGCCACGAGCACGCGGAACGGCTCATTGCCGTCCCGCGCGATGCGGGAGACGGAGGGAGGCCTTTCGGAAAGCTCCGCGGCGAGTCGCTTCCGCAGCGCCCGCACGATCCGGTCCCAGGCCGCCGCGTCAGGCGCCGCGACGCGCTTCACTCCGCATCCTCCACCAGGACGACGGCGGATGCCTCCACGGCCCGCCCCTCCCCCACCGCGTCGAGTCCTTCCTTCGTCTTTCCCTTGACGGAGACGGCATCCAGGGGGATGCCAAGATCCTCCGCCAGGGCCGCGCGGATGGCGCCGACGTAAGGCCGGATCCGGGGCGCTTCCAGGACCACCGTGCAGTCGGCGTTCACCACCCGCGCGCCTGCCCGGCCGAGATCCTCCATGGCCATGCGCAAAAGACGCCGGCTGTCGATGTCCTTGTACCGCGGATCCCCGGGGGGAAAATGGGCGCCGATGTCGCCGAGGGAGGCGGCGCCCAGAAGGGCGTCGATGAGGGCGTGGCAGAGCACGTCCCCGTCGGACCACCCGTCCTCTCCCCTGTCATGGGGAATCCTCACCCCGGCCAGGAGAAGCGGGCGTCCGGGCACGAGCCGGTGGATGTCCCAGCCGAAACCGACCTTCATGGCTCCTCGATGTCGTGGGGAAACGTGATCTTGCGGTTCCGCGGATCCCCCGGGACCGCGGCCACGGGTCCCCGCAGGCGCTCCCAGACCTCCGCGTCGTCGATGCAGCGCGTCCCGTCGCGGCGGGCCGCCTCATGCGCTTCCAGGATCCCCGCGAACAGGAATCCCTGGGGGGTCTGAGCCCCCAGGGCGCGGCCACGGGGGAGGTGCTCCGCCACGAGGCCCGAGGAACCCACGATCTTCACGGCATCCGTGATCGCGGCCACGGGGACGGCGGCGCCCTGCAGTTCCACGGCATCGAGCACGCGGCGGATCAGGGCTCCGTCCACCCAGGGACGGGCGCCGTCATGGATCAGGACGATCGAGGGAGGATCGGAAGCGAGGGAAAGCAGGGCGCGGCGTACGGATTCCTGGCGCGTGTCCCCGCCTTCCACGAACCGGACATCCGCGAGATCCACGTGGGGTTCCAGAAGGCCGCGCACGGACTTCGTCTCCCCGGGGGGGACGGTCACGACGAGACTGTGGAAAAGCCCCGTATCCAGGAACGCCCGGACGGCCATGGCAAGCACGGGACGGCCGCGGATGCCGCGGTATTCCTTCTTCATGCCCCCGCCCATGCGGGCGCTCGCGCCCGCGGCGGTGACCACCGCGGCGCGGGAACTCATTTTGTCCCGAGCCTGTCGAAGATCATCTCCTCCACCTCCCCCTTCTTCTTTTCCAGGGAGAAGGAGATCTCGTCGATGAGCAGCTTCAGGGCGCTGTCATAGAGCTTGCGCTCCAGGATGGGCAGTTCCTTCACCTTGCTGCGGTGGTAGAGGGCGCGGACCACATTGGCGATGTCGATGATGCTGCCCTTCTTGAGCAGATCCAGGTTCATCTGGTAGCGCATCTTCCAGTCCGTGGGGACCGGCTCGTAGGCCTCCGAGATGAGCTTCAACGCCTTCTGCGATTCCTTCTTGCCGACGATGGGCCGGATGCCGAGTTCGTCCGCCTTCTTCACGGGAACCATGACTGTCATGTCCGTGACTTCCAGATAGATGATGTAGTAGAGGAGTTTCGTGTCCTGGAAGGGCCGTTCCTCGATGGACTTGACGTGCCCGACTCCCTGCAGGGGATAAACGATCTCCTGGCCCACCTTGTAGCGGGTCGAAGCCTTCTCCACTTTGCGGGATTTCATGGGGGGAGTATAGCGAAACAAGGCCTGACGGTCAAACAGCCGACGGCGCCCTTTTTACAGCGACGACTCCAGCATCGCCTTCACGAGTTCCGGGATCCTCGGCAGGATGTCCTCGGGCCGCCGGAAGTGTTCCGCGTAGCTCGCCTCCTTCCTGAAGGCCGGGAAGTACTCCGCCTGGGAGCAGTCGATATTGAGGTAAACGAGGCGGATCCCGGCCTGGACGACCTCACGCATGGCGATCACGGTGTCGTCGAGGGCCTCCTTGCCCGTGTAGTTGTCGGAACACGGCATGCCGTCGCTCAGCAGGAAGAAATACCGGCTCCGTCCAGCCGACGCCTCCATCTCCCCCTTCACGTAGCGGAGGAAATCCCCGTCCCTGTTGGCCTGATCCGAGGTGATCGAGGAGACCGCCTCCAGGGGCTCCGCGCGATAGACATTGGTCGAGGTGGCGGAGTTGAAGGCGAGGAGGGCGATCCTGTCGGTAAGCCCCCGCAGGGCGGAAGCCAGGATCAGGGCAAAGGCCTTTTCCACGTCCAGGATCGTGGCGTCGCCGTCGATGTGTCCCATGGTGGAACCGCTCGCATCCAGGCCGATGATCACCTCGATGTCCCGACGCGATTCACGCACGGATTCCAGGTACTCGAAGACGCCCACGGACCGCCTGTCGCTCAGGATCCCGATCAGCGCGTCCATGTCCAGGTCCCCGTCCTGGCTGGAAAGCACCCGTTCCTCCTCCAGGGACGGAACAAGGCGCGCGAGGTGCGCATAGACGCGGTGGGCGATGTAGTCCCAGCGGCGCATCCTGCGGAGGAAATCCATGTCCACGCGGCGCACCGTGAACTCCCGGACCTCCCCGATGTGGGTCCGGGATCTCGTGTTCGGGTCGATGGAGTATACGAACTTCCTCTTGCGGGGACCGGATTCCGCCGCCCGTACGGCCGCGCGCGCTCTGGGCTTCCGCTTCACCACCTGCCGGTCCGCCCCCTCCTCGTCCGCGACGCTGCGGCGGGAGAAATCGATGGTGCCATGGCTCGTGTAGTCGGGCCGTTCCAGGGGGGTGAGAAGCATGTCGGTCAACTGCTTGATCCGACTCTCCATCGGATCCGGGGGCGCTGATTGCCCTGAGGCCGGCGCAGGCATGTCGGTGGGGGGCACGTCCTGCGCGGCTCCGGGCGCGTCCTGCGCGGCCCCGGGCGCGTTCTGCGGGCGGACAAGGCCCTTGAGCGCGGGCAGGTTCATACGCTCCAGAAAACCTTCCGGGTCCTTGCGGTACTCCGCCATGAGGGCCTGGAAATCCTCCTCCGTGATGGGCTGGGGGATGTCCCGTCCCGTCCCCGTTCCATTGCGCGCCTTCAGACCGTTTTGCGGGGCACCCAGGTTCTGCAGGAACTCGTCGGGCCATTGCCGCGAGATCCCGTAGAACTCGCGCGCCAGGGCCACGGCTGCCAGGGGATTGGCCACGTCGATATGGCGCAGCCTTTCGGCGCCGCAGGAGATCAGGGCGCGCATGTCGGGAAAACGCCCCGTGTTCCAGCGTAGACCGTGCAGCTCCGCGGTCCGGGCCTGGTAGCGCGGGTCCGCCTCCAGGCCCCCCATGCGGCCGCCCGCGTCGTCCATGATGCGCAGGAACACGTCGAAGTCCGGCATCGTCTCCCGTTCCAGCATGCGGGCGCTGTAGTAGACGTTCAGGTTGGTGAGGATCTCCTCCGCCTGGGGATGGGCGCCGACGCGGACCAGGAACTCCTCGATGCGGAAATCCTCGAAGACATTGAAGATGAAGCGGAACAGCTCGGGATCCTCCAGCTTGGCCATGTAGGTCCGCATGTCGAAGGAAAAGGTGCCTGCCAGGATATGGCCCGCCTCATGGAGCGCCAGTCCCACGTAGACGGTGAGGTTGCGGTTCTCCTGCAGGGGCTCCAGGGGGTCCTTGAAGAACCCGACGTGGGCCGGCAGCAGGATGTGCCGTCCGTCCGTCGCGGCGTTGCCCTCCGAGTCCGGCACGACGGAAACCATGCCCACCAGGGGGACCATGATCCCGTGGACGTGCGGCAGGGCCCTTTCCAGGCCGATGCGGTACCAGACGTCTGCCGGGGCGGCCTCCAGGATGGCCTCCGGCCTGCGGCGGAATGCGTCCGTGAAGCATTCGTGGTAGCGGGACAGGTCCTGCGGTTCCACGGTCTCCAGGGCGTCGAGGACCGCGTCCTCGACGTCCACGCTGGCCGCCATGCTGGCAAGCTCCTCCACCATGTGCGGGGAATCCGGGAACCTTTCCCTGACGGGCTGCCACATCCTTTCGCGCAGGCGCTTGAGCACGGGGAGGAACGCGGATTCCTGTCCGCTGCCCCGCATCCGGAACATGTCCGCGTACTCCACGTCGATCTGCCGGCAGAAGAAGGCATGGTCCCTGTCGCAGAACCTGGTCATCTTCTGGGGCCGCGTCACGGGGACCGCGCCGGAGGCGAGGAAGATGTACTCGAACAGGATCATGCGGATCACTTCCAGCTCGAGGCGCTGGGACCCGGTCCGTCCCCTCATCCAGTCGAAGTAGTCCGCCCGCCGCTTCATGAAGGTCCGCTCGATGCTCAGGGTGAGCAGGAGCTTCAGGATCATCGGATACAGGGAGAGGTTGAGGTCCTCGATCCCGGTCTCGAGAAGCGCCACGGCGACGTTCTTCAACAGCAGCTTCAGGACCTTGGTCTCCCCGCCGAAGCGGCGCAGCACGGTCTGGAACGGATCCGAGGCGAACAGGCGCAGGGCCTTGCCCGCCCGCCCGCGGTCCTTCAGGCCGAAGGTGAGCTCCCAGACGAAGACCTGGATCTCGTCCCGGGTGTTTCCAAAGCGGTCCAGGAAGGCGCGGAAGGTCCGTTCCTCCCCCGCCGGAAGGTCCGCCAGCACCGGCCAGGCCTCCAGGGTCCTCCTGTAGGAAAGCCCGGCGCGCAGGCCGTAGCGCTTCACCATCCATTCAAGCATTCCGGCGAACGTCGAAGGGGAGGGATGGTCCTGAAAGACGCGGAACAGGCGCGCCAGGAACCCGGGAAGATCCCCGGCCGCGCGGGCCTCCTTGACCAGGACGTCGAGGCGCCCCTCCCCGAGGTGGCGCGCCGCCTTGAGCGCGGGCCCGGCGGACCGTTCCGCCAGCAGGAGGTCCACCAGCCTGTCGAACAGGCCGCCGTAGGCGTCCTCCGCGCCCCGGAAGCGGCGGCGCAGGATGACCAGGTCGTCCGAGGCGCAGAGCGAGGCCAGCTCCGGGATCAGCCGCGGGTTCTGCTCCGCCACGCGGATGAACCCGGACTGGAACAGCAGGCACCCCGCTTCGTCCACGGGGAGCACGAAGAAGGACCGCTCCGTCCCGGTAAACTCCGCGCGCGTCATCCGCGCCGCCGTCTCGGCGACCACGCGGACGTCGATGCCGCTTTCCAGGCGCGCGAACAGGGCGGCGAGCAGGCTTTCCAGCCGCTCCCTGGAACGGCCGGAGCGGCGCGCCAGGAACAGCTGGAACCCCCGCTGGGACAGGAGGGCCTGCAGGGCGGGAAGGCGAGCGGGGGAAAGGACGCGTTCCACGGCCGTGAAGAGGATCTCCGCGGCTCCGCGGTGCGCATCCAGCGTCTTCCGAAGCGCGGCCCGCGCCGCGGGGGGCAGGCCGTCCAGGATCTCCGACCGGTTCATGCGGTCCCGAACGCCCGCCCGTCAGCGCGGGAGGAGCGCTTCCGCCACGAGGCGCGTGTTGTACTGGGCGTTGTCGGCCAGCAGGCGGAAATTGCGCGCGATCGAGGTGCACAGCTCGTAGACCGTGCTGTCGCGCAGCTTGCGGTCCCGGTACTGCCCGTAGCAGAGCTGGTCGATCACCAGGCGGGCGGCGTACGCCTGGGCCAAGTAGCGGTTCCAGCCCCTGCCCGTCAGGTACTGGTAGTGGGTCATGGCGGCGATCTCGATGCGGGCGGAGCCGGCGTGCAGCTGGAGCAGTTCCAGGTCCTCCTTCTCCTTGATGTTGCCCAGGCCGATCTTGGCCAGAAGCGGAGACTCCCCCGTCGTGGCCAGGGAATGGAGGAGGTCCGCGTAGCGGGCGATCACGCGGGTCAGCTCGATGCGGCTGTAGGCCTGCCGCTCGAAGTCCGCGAGCACCCGGCGCACGGAGTCCGGATCCTTGCGGAACATGCTCGCGTCGTCGTGCACCAGGTAGCGGTGCTCCGGTTCCCCGCGCACGGGGCCGCCCGTGAAGAAGTCCCGCCAGACGACCTCCTTGCCCTTTGCCTCCCCGAGGTAGAACTGCAGGCCGCGGGACACGCCCCTCCATCCGAGGCGGATGCCGAAGTCGTTCTCCGTCCTGAGCGCGGAGCGGCGGGTGCGCTGGGAGCGGTTCAGGGAGACGTAGGCCTTGAAATCGGAATCCCACCGGCAGAAGTGCATGTGGAGGAAGCGGTCCGCCACGGAATCCTCCAGGTCGCGGGAGGTGATGTTGCGTGTCGGGTTGTAGGAAATCACGGCCCAGAACCCGGGAGCCGCCTTCACGTCCGCGCCGTCAGGCCGGTCCACGCTGCGCCGCTCGTCGAAGGCGCTGTTCATCCGCTTCTGCACGTCCTCCTTCAGGAGGTTGAACTCGTCGCCGTAGAACACCGCGCCTTCCCGCATGGCGCGGCAGAGGGGGCCGTCCACGTACTCCGTGACCGTCGCCCCGTCCCGTTGGGCCAGGACGGGAAAGGCGATGATGTGGGACTCGGTCGTCCGGCTGGAGCAGGTCTTGGTGTAGAGGTGCGTCCCCAGGATCCGGGAGGCTTCGATGACGCTCTGCGTCTTGCCGACCCCGGGCGGTCCGTCGATGGCCACATGAAACCCCAGCTCGTGGGCCAGGAGGAGCCGCTGGAGCTCGTCCAGGCCTTCGTAGGTCACCTGGTTGGCGATGAAGATGGGCGCCTCGGCCGCGGCGGGAGCCGGGACGGGGGCGGCCACGCCGCGCGGCACGGCCTTGACGGCGGCGCCTGGGGCCGCAGCTGGCGCCGCGCCCGGGGCCGCAGCGAGCAGGCTTTCGAGCCTCGCGGCCCTCTTCACGACGGATTCCTCATCCAGCAGCGCGGCGCGCTCCGCAAACGCCCTGTCCAGGCCTGCGGCAGGAAAACCCAGCCTGCCCGCCTGTCTTTTCAAAAGGGCGACGGCGGATTCGACCGCCTCCGCCTCCTGCAGGAAGGCGGCCAGGGCCAGGCAGAACGGGCGGATGCCGCCCACGGCGTCTCCCTTACGGCCGTCCGCCTTCCATTCGGCGAACCAGCGGCCCAGGTCGTCCTTGGAGACGGTCATCTGCTTGGCCGCCGCCTGGAATCCCGGGTTGCGCCCCGGCGCGGAACAGCCGTTCAGGGCAAGCAGGCCGAGGAGAAACTTGACGGCCTCCTCCTTCTCTTTCTTTTCCATGGGCATGACTCGCCGGGATGATACAACGCCCGGCAGGGCAAGACAAGGAGAAGCGCAGGGACGCGCGGGGATGCGTCAATCGAGCTCGGTCTGCCCCGTGCAGAGCCTGTAGTACCGGCCCTTGGCCCCCAGGAGCGAGGCGTGGTCCCCGAGCTCCGAGATCTCCCCGTGTTCCAGCACGGCGATCGTGTCGGCCTTTCGGACCGTGGAGAGCCTGTGCGCGATGACAAAGGCCGTCCGGCCCTCGAAGAGCGCGGCCATGCCCTGCGCGATGAGACGCTCGGTCCTGGTGTCGATGGAGCTGGTCGCCTCGTCAAGGATGAGGACCGGCGGGGAGGCCACGTAGGCCCGCGCGATGGCCAGAAGCTGGCGCTGGCCCTGCGACAGGTTGGCGCCATCCCCGCTGATCACGGTCCGGTAGCCGTCGGGAAGGCGCTCGATGAAGGAGTCGGCGCTTGCGGCCCTGGCCGCGGCCATGCACTCCCCGTCCGTCGCCTCCAGGCGGCCGTAGCGGATGTTCTCCATGACGGTGCCTGTGAACAGGTGCGTGTCCTGCAGCACCATGCCGAGGGAACGGCGCAGGTCGTCCTTGCGGATCCTGCGCACGTCGATCCCGTCGTAGGTGATGAGGCCCGAATCGACGTCGTAGAAACGGTTGAGCAGGTTGGTGATCGTGGTCTTTCCGGCGCCCGTGGAGCCTACGAAGGCGATGGTGTGGCCCGGCTCGGCGTGCACGGAGAGGTCCTTGAGCACGGCCTGCTTCCCGTCGTAGGAGAAGCGGACGTCCCGGAAGCTCACGTCGCCCCTCAGGGGCACGAGGGCCGCCTCCGTTCCGTCCTGGCCGGGGACCTTCCAGACCCAGCGGCCCGCCGTCCCTCCCGCCTCCCCCTTCACGGCCACAAGGGTGACGTCCCCCGCGTCAAGCTCCGGTTCCCTGTCCATGACGTCGAAGATCCGCTCCGCGCCGGCCACGGCCGCGAGGATGTTGTTGATCTGGCCGGTGATCTGGTTGATCGGCATGCCTACCTGGCGCGAGTACTGGAGGAAGGCCGCCAGGGAACCGATGTCGAAGCGCCCCGCGATGGTGAGCATGCCGCCGAAGACCGCCGTGCCCGCGTAGACGATGTTGTTGAGGTTTCCCATGATCGGCATGATGACGCCCGCGTAGAAGTTGGCCTTCGTCGCGGCCGCGCGGAAGTCCTCATTGATCCCGGAGAACGCCTTCTTCATCTCCTCCTCGTGGTTGAAGACCTTGACCTCCTTCAGGCCGCCGATCGCCTCCTCGATGTTCCCGTTGAGCTCTCCGAGGAGGGCCTGCTGTTTCTGGAAGTACTTCCTGCTCTTCGCGCCGATCTTCCCGCTCATGAAAATCATGAGGGCGATCACGGCGGCCGTGAAGAGGAACAGCAGGGGGCTCAACACGAGCATCATGACGACGGAGCCGACGAAGGTAAGGGCGCTTGAGACCAGCTGCGTGAGGCTCTGCTCCAGCATCATCTGCACGTTGTCCACGTCGTTCGTGTAGCGGCTCATCAGCTCCCCGTGCGTGTGCGTGTCGAAGAAGCGCAGCGGCAGGGCCTGCATCCTGTCGAACAGCTCCCCGCGGAGGATGTTGACGGTCCGCTGCGCCAGGCGGATCGTCAGGCGCGACTGGAGATAGGAGGCCGAGACGCCGGCCAGATAGATGCATCCGAGCGCCAGGAGGGCCAGCGCGAGCCCCCTGAAGTCGCCGGGGATGATGTAGGCGTTGATGAGCGGCTTCAGGAAGTAGGAGCCGGCCAACATCGCGCCGGAACTCATCAGGAGAAGCAGGATGACGAGGGCCACGAGAAGCCTGCTCCGCTCGAGGTACTTGAGCAGCCGGGAAAAGGTCCCCTGGAAGTCCTTGGGCCGCTCGAAGCTGCGCGGGCCCGCCCCGGGGCCCCGCGGGGCCGGGATCGCCTGTTTGTTCTCCGCCATTATGCCGTAATCCCTTCCTGCTGGGAACCGCAGATCTCGCGGTAGATCCCGTTTCCCGAGAGAAGCTCCGCGTGCGTCCCGACGCCCGCGATCCTTCCGTCGTCGAGGACGACGATCCTGTCGGCGTCCTTCACGGAACCGATGCGCTGGGCGATCATGAGCACCGTCGTGCCCTTGAGCCCGCGGGCGAACTCGCCCCGGATCCTGGCCTCCGTGGCCGTGTCGACCGCGCTGGTGGAGTCGTCCAGGATCAGGATGGCCGGCTTCTTCAGCATCGCGCGCGCGATGCAGAGCCGTTGCTTCTGGCCGCCGGACACGTTGACGCCTCCCTGTCCCAGCACCGTCGCGTAGCCTTCGGGGAAGCTTCGGATGAAGGCGTCCGCCTGGGCGCCCCGCGCGGCCTCCTCGACGGCCGCTTCGCCCGCCATCCCGTCGCCCCAGAGGAGATTCGAGGCGATCGTGCCCGAGAAGAGGACGTTTTTCTGCAGCACCATGCCGATGCCGGCCCGCAGGTCCCCGATCCTGTAGTCGCGCACGTCCACCCCGTCCACGAGGACCTGCCCCGCGGATGCGTCGTAGAGGCGGGGGATGAGGTTCACGAGGCTGGTCTTCCCGGAGCCCGTAGCGCCTACGATGGCGACGAACTCCCCCGGCTCCACCGTCAGATTGACGTCAGAGAGCACGTTCCTGCCGCCGCTCCCGGCCCCATAGCGGAAATCCACGCCGCGCAGCTCGATGCGGCCCGCGCGCACCCTCGGCATCCCCGCCGCGCCGGCGGGAGCGGCCTTGTCGACGATGTCGATCCGCGTGTCGAGGACCTCCACGATGCGTTTTCCGCAGGCCTCGGCCCGCGCGAAGAGGATGAAGACCATGGAAAAGATCATGATGCTGAACAGGATCTCCATGATGTAGCTGATGAAGCTGAGAAGCTCCCCCGTGCCCATGCCCCCGGCGTGCACCATCCGGCCGCCCATCCAGACCACCGCGATCATGGCCCCGTTCATGATGAGGATCATCATCGGGAACATCATGCTGATGAGGTTGCCCGCGCGGACCGCCGCCCCGGTGAGCTCGTCGTTCGACCTCTTGAACTTGAGCTTCTCGTGCGCCGCGCGGACGAAGGCCTTCACCGCGCGGATGGCGATCAGGTTCTCCTGCACGGTGCCATTGAGCGCGTCGATCCTGGCCTGCATGGCGGAGAACAGGCGCTCCGCAGTCCGCAGGATCAGCGCGATGCCGAGCACGAGGAGGGGGATGGCCACGACCAGAACGAGGGAGAGCCGCGCATTGATGCTCACCGCGAAGACCGCGGCGAATACGAGCATCAGGGGCGCGCGCAGCAGCATCCGCAGGCACATGAGCATCGTGTTCTGCATCTGCCCCACGTCGCTCGTCAGGCGCGTCACGAGGGAGGGCGCGCTGAAGCGGTCGATGTTGGAGAAGGAGAAGGCCTGGATCCTGTCGAAGAGCGCCCTGCGGAGGTTCGCCCCGAAACCCTGGGCCGCCTCGGCGGAAAACCTGGCATTGAAGGCCCCGAAGGCGATACAGGCCAGGGAGAGGAGCACCATGAGGGCCCCCGTCCTCCCGATGTAGCCGAGATCCCCGGAGCTCACGCCGACGTCCACGATCCGGCCCATGAGCGTCGGAACGAGCATCGTGCAGACGACGTCCCCCGTCATGAGAACGACGCAGTAGAGGACGCATCTGCGGTACTTCCCCAGATGCCCGACAAGAGTTCGAATCATTCCTTGGCACTCCCCCCCGGCACGGCCGGACGCTTGGCGCCCATGGCCTCCAGATTCCGGATCATCCGCCCGTAATAGGACCGCAGCGTCCCGAGCTCCCCGTCCGTGAAGCCTTCGAACATCCGCCGGTCCAACACGTCGAAGGCGGCCCGGCATTCGCGCACCGTCCGCCTCCCCTTGGGCGTCAGGGTGATGCGGTTGCGCCTGAGGTCCGCGCCGTCGGCGGCCTTGCGCAGGAGACCGGAGCGCTCCATGCGCCGGATGGATACGGCCGCCGTCGGCGGGCTCACGCCCAGCCCCCGGGCGATTTCCGCCTGGGTCGGGGCGGCCGGCTGCGCGTCGGCCAGCAGGAAGAGCAGCGGCGGATGGCTCGCGCCGCTCAGGTTCCGCCGGTCGAGCTCCTGCATGAGCATGGAGTGGTGCATCCGGTCACAGATCCGGTAGAGCCATTCAAGGCTCAATGCTTCGTCGTCCATTCCACCCTCGATCCGTCTTTTTTATTAGCCGGCTTACCATTAGCCGGCTAACAGAGCGGGAAGATATCGAATTCCACGCGCGGGGTCAAGGGCCGCCAGGGCCCCGCAGGAGCCTTGGCGCGGGGCGCTCCTCCGGGGTAGACTGCTCATCATGTCCAAGCCCGACTTCCGGCGCATCCTCTCCATCGCGGCCTTCCCCCTGCTGTTCGCCCTGCTCCTCACCCCCATCCTCGCGTTCCGCCACGAGATCTGGGGCGTGCTCGGAAACGGGCCCAGGTTCCGCGAGTGGATTTCAGGCTGGGGGCCCTGGGCGCCCCTGGTCTTCTTCGGGGTGCAGGTCCTGCAGGTGATCGTCTTCGTCATTCCGGGGGAGATCCCGCAGATCGCGGGAGGCTGGGTGTTCGGCTTCTGGAAGGGGGGACTGCTCACCGTGGCCGGGATCGCCGCCGGCTCCGCCGCATGCTTCTACCTGGCCCGCGCCCTGGGCGTACCGTTCGTGCAGGCCCTCTTCCCGCCCGCCCAGGTGGAAAAGATGAAGAAGGTCCTTTCCGCGCCGGGTTCCCGCCTCGCCTTCTTCCTGCTGTTCCTGATCCCGGGCATCCCCAAGGACGTGCTCTGCTACGTCGCGGGGATCTCACCCATGCGCTTCCCCTTTTTCCTGGGCGCGTCGATGCTGGGGCGGCTTCCCGGGATCGTGGGCAGCGCCCTCATCGGAGGAGCGGCGGCCGGGAGGCATTGGGTGCGCATGGGCATCATCGCCGTCGTGGCCGTGGCCTTTTTCGCCACCGGGTTCTTCCTCAGGCCCAGGATCCAGGGCTGGATCGAGAAGATGTCCGAAAAGCGCGGGAAACGTCCCTAGGACGCCTTCACGGAGGCCGCGAAGCGTTCGCCGAACTCCTCGGCCTTCGCCAGCAGCTCCGCCGTGGGTCCCCCGTTGAACTCCAGGGCGTCCGTCATCTGCCACTGCAGCGGTTCCACGATCCGCTGCAGAGTGGCCAGGGCGCCCCGGCTCCAGCCGTAGGAGCCGAAGTAGGCGGCCTTCTTCTTCACCACTCTCTTCAGCACGGCCATCTCCATGGCCTGGGCCATGGGCGGGTAGAGGCTCCCCTCGTAGGTCGGGGCGCCCACCATGACCCCGCGCCAGGTCCAGAGCGCGGGGAGGATGTAGCTTGGATGGGTGCGGGCCGCGTCGAAGATCTCCAGGGGCACCCCCTCCCGTGAGATGCCCTGCGCCACCGCGTTCATCACCTTCTCCGTGTTCCCGTACATGGAGCCGTAGACCAGCGTCACGCCCGGCTCCCCGCCTCCCTTGGCCAGCTCCGCCCATTGGCGGTACCACTCCACGATCTTCCCCGGTTCCTTGCGCCAGATGAGGCCGTGCGACGGCGCGATGACGTCGAGGGGGACCCCCGCCAGCTTCCCGATGGCCTTGAGCACCGGGGTGCTGAACTTGGCCACGATGTTCACGTAGTAGCGCAGGGCCTCCCGGCGGTAGAATTCCGGGTCCTTGCATTGGTCGTCGAAGACCGCGCCGCGGAACGAGCCGTAGCTGCCGAAGGCGTCGCAGGAGAAGAGGATCCTGTCCGTCACGTCGTAGGTGGCCATCGTCTCCGGCCAGTGGACGAAGGGGATGTGGACGAAGCGCAGCGTGCGCCGGCCCACGGAGATCTCCTCCCCGTCCGCCACGGTGCGCACGTTCGTCGTCATGCCGTAGTAGGCGGCCAGCATCTCCCGGGCCTTCTCCGTGGTCAGGATGGTGAGCCTGCGGGGGATCCGGGCCAGGGTGCGCAGGGCGCCCGTGTGGTCCGGCTCCATATGGTTGATCACGAGGTAGTCGATCTCGCCCAGCCCGACGATCTCGGAAATCCTCTCGAAGTACTCGTCCGTCTTGAAGCCCTTGGCCAGGTCGATGAGGACGTTCTTTTCATCCCGGATGAGGTAGGAATTGTAGGTCACCCCCTCCCCGGAGATCGGCCACAATCCCTCGAACAGGTCCGTGGTCCTGTCGCTCAGGCCGATCGCGAAAACATCCTTGCCGATCTCGATGGCAGACATGCTTCCCCCCTTCCGTCGTGTCGAATCGCCGCCGCGCTCAGCGCGCCGCGTGGAACGCCACTTCGACCGACGCGTCCATGGCCGTTGCGGGAAGCATCACCGCCCCCGGCGCCACGGCGGGCGTCTTGTAGTGGATGTACTTGAACGGATGGATGTCCAGCGGATTCGGGAACCAGCCCTCGATGCGCTCCAGGTCGATCAGGTTGAGCGACGGGTTGTTGTTGATCGGAAGGACCACGGCGCGGTCCAGGAGGATCCCTTCGGCCTCCGCCAGCTTCTCGTAGCGTTCCTTGGAATCCTCGATGCCCATGGAGGAGTCGATGAGCCTGTCGAAATCCATGTCGGCGAAGCGCGCGTCGTTGAGGTTGCTGCCCGCCGTCCACATCTGCAGGAACGCGAGGGGATCCGCGTAGTCGCCGATCCAGGACAGCGACCCCATCGCGAAATCCCTCTTTTTCACCTCCGCGAGGTATTCGCCGTAGGCGTACTCCTTCACGACGGTCTCCAGGCCGATGAGCTCCTTCCATGCGGCGGCCATCCGGGCGGCCACCGACGCGCCGAGGGAGCCCTCGGAGACCTTCACGACGAGGGGGGGAAGTCCCTTGCCGTCCGGATACCCCGCCTCCGCGAGGAGCTTCTTTCCGGCCGCCATGTCCTGGGCGGAGATCCCCTTCACCTCCGGATAGGAGGGGATGGCGGGGACCAGCCGGTCCGTGGCGTAATGGAACTCCTTGGTGCGGATCGTCTCCCAAGGCAGGATGAGGGAAAGGGCGCGGCGCACGCGGTAATCGTTCCAGGGCGGAAGGTCGCAGTTGAAATAGAAGTAGTTGGTGGCGAACTGCGGCCAGTATACGACGAACTTCTCGATGTCCTCCTCCTTGAGGAGGCCGTAGTCCCCGCCCGTGGCCCAGTTCACGCCGCCGGAGAGGAAATCCTCGGTCTCCCGCTTGGCGTCGTCGATGAACACGACGCGGACCCGGTCCACGCCGGTGTGCTTATCGTCCCAATAGAGCTTGTTGCGCTCCAGGATCATCTCCGTCGGGGTGCTGGAGGAGAGGAAGAACGGCCCGTTGCTCACGAGGCTCGGCGCGTTGCCCCAGTTCCCGTTCTTGAGGTACACCGGATGGATGGGGATGAAGATGGCGTGACAGAGGGCCTTGAGGAAATGGGCCGCCGGCTTCTCGAGCTCCACCTCCAGGATGGAGTCCGACACCGCGCGGATGCCTACCTTGGAAGGGTCCTTCTCCGTGCCCGTCCTGTAGGCCTGGGCGCCCAGGATGGGGTCGAAAAGGAAAGAAAACTCGGCGTCGGCCGAGGGATCGATCACCCGCATCCAGGAATCCACGAAGTCCCTGGCGCGCATCCGGTCCCCATTGCTGTAGCGCGCCTCGTCCCGCAGGTAGAACCTGTAGGTCTTCCCGTCATCCGAAATCTCCCAGCGTTTGGCCACTCCGGGGGTCGGCGCGAGGGAAACGGGATTGTAGGTCACGAGGCCCTCGTACAAGGCGGTGTACAGCTGGGATTCCGTGGAGAAGAAGGAATGCAGTGGATCCAGGCTGAGGCCCCGCTCTCCAAATGTCACAGTGAAATCATCCCCGAAGGCGAGTCCGCCCGCGAGGAGAAGGAGGAAAACGGTTCTCTTCACGGTGGAAAGGTACTTGTTTTGCCTAGTAAAATCTATAGGGAACGATTTCATCAAGGAGGAGCCGGACTTTCACGCGGGTGACGTAGGAGCCGGAACGGATGCCGGTTTCCGGGCCCTCCCAGAGCAGGACCTCCCCGGTGACCTCCCGGGGCTTGTTGTAGAGGCGGGACCGCAGGTGTTCCCGGACGGCGTCCTTCACGGCCTCCCTGATCGCAGTCAGGCGCTCCCCGGGACCTCCCATGACGCTCGCCTCCCCGCTGCCCGTGGCCAGGGGGACCGTGTTGCTTCCCCAGGAAGCCCTGCGGGCGGCTTCCTGGTCCGTAAGCGAATAGGAGAACCGGGCCGTCATCCGCCGCTCCTCCTTTCCCATGTCCAGCACGGCCAGACGGGGGCTGCTCCAGGGGATCTCGGCGAGCGGCTTGAGTTCGAAGCGGTCCTCAACCCGACGCGCCTCGTCCGAGGGGGTATAGGAGAAGGAGAACCCGTAGATCATCCCGGAGATCGCGTAGCGGGCCTCCTCCAGGAGGATCGCCGACGCCTTCTCCCTGCTCAGGGGGTAGTCGTCGCCGAGGCGCACGAAGGGCTCGAGCTCGCACCACGCGTCCACGAACAGACGCTCCGAAGGGGCCGCATGGAGAAGCGGGGCGAGGAGGAGGAAGGCCAGCGGCAGGACGGCGGGACGGCGGATCATCCCCTATAGTATCGGCCGCCGGCCGGGGAGCCTTACCGGCGGCGGAAGAAGACCCGGAAGGGGTTGATGCCCATGCGGACGGACAGGTACAGGGCGGCGAAGGCCGCTCCCGCCAGGTGGGTCAGATGCGCCACGCCGGACTGGAGGTTGGTGAACTGGAAGAAGAGCTCCAGGCCGACGAACACCAGCACCGCGACGGGCGTCCGCATGGGCAGGATGCCGAAAAGGAGCATCGTGGAATCCGGGAAGAAGGCCGCGAAGGCCAGGAGCAGGCCGAAGATGGCGCCGGAGGCCCCGACCACGGGAACCCGCCCCATGCCCGCGAACCAGTTGACCGCCAGGGTGAGCAGGCCCGCCCCCACGCCGGAGAAGAAGTAGAGGATCAGGTACTCGCTGCTTCCCATCCGCTGCTCCAGCTGGATGCCGAACAGGAACAGGGTGAGCATGTTGAACAGGATATGGGAGAACCCGCCATGGACGAACATGTAGGAGAACACCTGCCACCAGGCGCCGGCCCGCACCACGTAGAGGGGGATCAACGCCAGGTATCCGCCGACGGAAGGCACCGCGTAGGTCAGGGCGAACACCAGGACATTGAGGGCGATCAGGCCAATGGTGGCATTGTAGTACCTGTAGCGCAGCGGACGCCGAAGGATGGAAAGGCTTCCCATACGGCAGAAAGTACGAAGATGGTTGGAAAAAAGCAACCGTCGGTCCCCGGGAACGGCCCGCTTCCCTCGGCGCGCCGAGTGGTATAGGATCGGGGTACAGTGAAAGGCCGTCCCGACTTCTATTACAGGAAATCCAAGGAAGAAGGCTATCCCGCGCGCTCCGTCTTCAAGCTCCAGGAGATCCAGGAGAAGTTCCATGTCATCCGCCACGGCGACAGGGTCCTGGACATGGGTGCCGCGCCGGGCAGCTGGAGCCTCTACCTTCTCGAGGTCCTGGCCGGTTCCGGCCATGTCACCGGCGTGGACCTGGACGAACCGGATCCGCGCCTCACCGTGCACAAGAGGTACCGGTTCCTGCAGGGGGACTTCTACACGCCGGAAATCCTTTCCGCCATCGCGGAGGATGCGCCTTTCGATCTGGTGGCGAGCGACGCGGCCCCTTCCACGATCGGCAACCGCATCGCGGACACGGCGCGCTCCTTCGAGATGGCCCTCCACGTCCTCTCCGTCGCCGAAAGGCATCTGGCGCCCGGAGGAAGGTTCACAGTGAAAATTTTCCAGGGCGGAGAGGAGAAGAAGATCATGGACCGCATGAAGACCGCCTTCGAGACGGCCAAGGCGTTCAAGCCCAAGGCCTCCCGGAGCGAATCCATGGAGGTCTACCTGGTGGGCATCGGATTCCGGGGGCTGTCGTCTTGAAGGCCTCCATCGATTCCGCCGTCCTCCACTTCCTCCACATCCCCTTCAAGCTGAAGTTCAGCCATGCCGCCGCGGACAGGCTGTGCTCGGATTCCATCGTGCTGGAGCTGCGCTGCGGCGGCCACAGGGGATTCGGGGAGGCGGTGGTGCGCAGCTACGTGACCGGTTCCCTCGGAGACGGGAAGGAGGCCGGGAAGGAGGCTGCCCGCTTCGTTTCCGAGGCCCTGGGGCCGCTGCGCCGGACCTCCGACAACACGAAGGAGGCATTGGCCACCCTCGCGGCCCTCGATTGCCCCAAGAGGTTCCTGCCGATCCTGTGCGCCCTGGAGACCGCGTTCCTGGACGCCTCCTGCGCCGAGTCGGGCCGGGACGTCTACGACCTGCTGGGATGGCAGCCCGTCCATGAAACCATCCCCTATGGCGGCATCATGCCCATCGCGCCGCGGGAGCTTGCCGAAAGGATCCTTTCCCTGTACCGGCAGTTCGATCTCAAGTCGGTCCGCATCAAGCTGAACGCGGACCCGGCCTACACGAAGGCCGTGCTGGAACTCTCCCGGGGCATCCTCGGCGACGGGACGGCGCTGCGGGTCGACGCCAACAACGCATGGATGGATTCGGATGCCGCCGCGCAGCTGGATCTCTGCGGCCGCTACGGCGTGTCCCTGATCGAGGAGCCCTTCCCGATGCCCTGGAACGCCCATGAGGAGGCCCTGCGCGCGGCCACGGCCCGCGGTTTCGGCTTCGTGGCCGACGAGGCCGCCGTAACGACTGAGGACGTGGAAGCCCTGGCCCGGTCCGGCGTCTGCGCCATGCTGAACCTGCGCCTTTCCAAAAACGGGGGCCTCATGCGCGTCCTGAAGCTGGCCCAGGCCGCATCCACGGCAGGCATGGGCTACCAGATCGGATGCCAGGTGGGAGAGACGGGGATCCTGTCCGCCCTGGGACGCGCGGCATCCTCCCTCCTGCCGGCCGTGCGGTTCACGGACGGATCCTATGACGCGCTCCTCCTGTCCTCCAACGTCACCACGGAGGATTTCGGGTTCTCCCGGGAGGGCCGGGCCGGGGTGGTCCGCGGAAAAGGCGTCGGTTTCGCCGTGGATCCGGGGAGACTGGCGGCGGTCACGGCTATTTCGATCGTTTGTTAAATTTTCTTTATATGTTTTAAGCTTCCACGTCGATACGGTAAATGGGCCTCTCCGCGAAAGACATGGGGAAATAGCTTGTTGCAGGCGAAAAGCGACGTCAGTTGCTCCAACAGCAGGACCGTCATCGAATACATCCGCCGATCCAACCCGGAAAGGCTGTCGGAGATCTTCTCCAGGCTCCCGGAGCCATGCAATGACCTCAAGGACCCGGCGGCCTTCCTCTGCGACGAGAACAACTGGATCCCGAGCACCGTGATGGTCCGGATCTTCCAGAACGCCCAGATGATCACCGGGGACCCGCAGATCGCCTTCCGCATCGGATTCGAGTCCATCGTCAACAGGGAATGGGGATACATCCAGAGGCTGTTCTTCACGGCCTTCGCCACGCCCCGCGCGGTATTCAAGCGCCTCAATCAGATCAACACCAAGTTCAACAACACCAAGGTCGTGGAGCCAGTCTACGAGGCTCCGGGCCGCATGGTGGTCCGCTGGCATTGGGTGACTGGCAAGAGCAGTTCCCGGGACATCTGCCGCTTCAATCAGGGCATCTATTCGGCCATCCCCACCATCTGGGGCATGCCTCCCGCAGAGGTCAAGGAAAACGCCTGCCATTTCCACGGGGACCCCTACTGCGAGCTGGAGTTCTCCTGGAATCCCATCAAGGGCCGGCTGAACAACCTTTTCTACCGCCTGTTCACGCGCAAGTCCTCCCTGTTCGCCGCCCTGGAGGAGATCGAGAAGGACAAGGCGCTGCTGCGGGACAAATACCAGGAGCTCGGCGAGCTCAACCGCCAGCTGAAGCGCCGGATCATCACGCTGAAATCCATCAACAACTCCACCCATGCGCTGGTGTCCCAGTACGACACGCGCAAGGTGCTGGAGATGACCATGAAGCCCATCGTGGAGGTCATGGCCTTCGACAGGGCCATCATCATGGTGATCGACAGGAAGGGCGAGTTCCTGGAATACCTCTATGGGATCGGCGAAGCGCCCGAGGTGATGGCCAGGATGGCCGACTACAGCATCCCCCTCGCCAGGGAGGAGAACCTGATGATCCGGGTGCTGAAACGCAGGAGGCCCGTCGTGGTCCGCGACGTGTCCCGGGCCCACCTGAATCCCGGCAACAGGATCCTGTCGGACTTCGCGCCGTCCGCCTTCGTCATCTGCCCGCTGCTCGCGGAGGACAAGCCGATCGGGATCCTGGGGGTGGACCGCAAGGCCCAGGGAAGGCCCATCACGTCGGAGGACGCGGAATACCTGTCCATCTTCGCCAACAACATCGCCACGGCCTTCCAGCGCGCCAAGCTGGACGAGGAGCTGAAGCTCAGCTACGTGAACTCGGTGCGGGCCCTGGTGCAGGCCATCGAGGAGAAGGACACCTACACCCGCGGCCATTCGGAACGGGTCGCGGCCCTGGCCCTCGAGATCGCCCGGATCCTGGGCTTCAACGCGGAGGAGCTGGAGTTCCTGCGCTTCGGCAGCATCCTGCACGACGTGGGTAAAATCGGCATCTCGGAATCCATCGTGCGCAGCCCCAAGCGCCTGTCCGCCGCGGAGTTCCACATCATCCAGAAGCACACGCTGAAGGGCGTGGAGATCCTGGAGCCGATCGCCATGCTGAAGGAGCACCTGTACCTGATCCGCAACCACCATGAGCGCTACGACGGCGGCGGATACCCGGACAGGCTCAAGGGAGACGCGATTCCCCTGGGCGCCCAGATCGTCTCCATAGCCGACGCCTTCGACGCCATGACCTCCTCCCGGCCGTACAGGAAGGGGATGCCGGCCAAACAGGCGGCGAGGGAGATCTTCCGCTGCGCAGGCTCCCAGTTCTCTCCAGCAATGACGGAAGCCTTCCGCCAGGTTTTCGAACAGAAGATCCTATCGGGCCAGCTCACTGTTTCCAAGAATTGAACCGTGATATAATCGCGCGAAATTCGAACGTTTTTTTTAATTGAATTGCATCCCCAACTCCTGTGTGCTGTAATGGAAACATGCCGGCAATCCCGATTGCCGGCATGTCCAAAATCGTTCCGGGCAGGAGGGTGGGTTCATGAAGATCAATCTGTCGCGTTTCTTCCAGTCTCCGGTCAACATCTTCGTCTTCAAGCACCTGGGACCGGCCGTGGCACGCTGGTACATCCAGGCCCTCGGCATGCTGTACTACCTCTTCAACAGGAAGGAAAGAAGGATCATCGAGACGAACATCCGCGACTGTCTCGCCGGGCGCGGGGAACGCCACGTCCGGAAGGTCGTCCGGGAGACGTTCAAGGGGATCTTCACGCACTATTTCGAGAAAATCTTCTCCGCCTTCCTGGAATACGACACGGTGCAGGAGTACGTGAAGCGCCATTCGCGCATTGAAGGCCGGGAACTGATCGACAGGGCCCTTGCCCAGGGCCGCGGCGCGATCCTCGTCACGGCCCACTGGGGCGCCGTGGAGTTCATCCCCTGGGTGCTGTTCCACGCGGGCTACAAGGTCAGCGTGATCCTCGAGTGCCAGACCGAGCAGCTGGCCCGGGCGCTCCAGGACCGCATCCAGGGCCGCGACGTGGAACTGCTTTCCTCCTGCTTCGGCGCCTCCGTGTTCTTCAAGGCCCTCGGCGCCCTGAAGAGGAACCGGATCCTGGTGACGCAATGCGACGAGGTGGACGCCTGGAGGAGGAGGCCCGGCCAGACGATCACCCTGTTCGGCCAGGAGCTGTTCTTCGACGACACAATCGACGTGATCACCCGAAGGTCCGGCTCCCCCGTGGTGGGCGTCTTCCTGAAGCGCACGGAGTCCGGGACCTACACCCTGATCTGCGAGGACGTCTCCGTGGACGCGAGGCCGGAAAGCACGGCCCGCGGCGCCCTGCAGCTCTGGCAGAAGCACGTGAACGAGAATCCCGAGCAATGGTACCAGTGGAAGAAGTGGAGGAAAATGAAGACGGCCTGAGCCAGGGGACGCGGACACCGGTATTCCCAGTGGAATTTCGTCGGGAATTCGAATACAGTGGCGCCTCCAACAGGGACGACGGAGGCGACGGGAGTGGGCGGCTCATGAGGGTCTTGAAGTTCGGGGGAAGCGCTTTGGCGGACGGGGCGGGCATCCGCGCCGTCGGCGGGATCGTGGAGGATGCGGCCCGCACGGGCCGCGCATGCGTGGTGCTTTCCGCCATGCGGGACGTCACGGACGCGCTGATCGCCGCCGCCCGGCAGGCCGAGGCGGGACGGGAGCTGTACCGCATCGCCCTGGAGGCCGTGCGCGGAAAGCACATCGACGCGGTGCGCGTCCTCTTCCCCCCGACGGACCACGCGCCGGTCATCACCCAGGTCCAGATCCTCTGCAATGAGCTGGAGGAGATCCTGCACGGCGTGGAGCTGATCCGCGAGTGCTCCCCCCGGACCCTGGACCTCGTCATGAGCTTCGGAGAGAGGCTCTCCTGCGCCCTGGTCTCCGCCCTCCTCTCCCACAAGGGCCTGCCCGCGCGGACTGTGGACGCGCGGGAGCTGATCCGGACCGACGCGGCCTTCACGCACGCCGCCGTGGACTTCCCGGCCACCTACGCGCTCATCCAGGCGCGCCTCGACGGCTTCAAGGGCATCCCCGTCATCCCGGGCTTCCTCGGGGCCACGGAGGCCGGCGTCACCACGACCCTGGGGCGCAACGGCTCCGACTACACCGCCTCCATCGTCGCCTCCGGCCTCGGGGCGGAAAACATCGACATCTGGACCGACGTGGACGGGGTGAGCAGCGCGGACCCCCAATGCGTGGAGAAGGCCTTCATCATCCCGGAAATGGGCTACGAGGAGGCGATGGAGCTTTCCTACTTCGGCGCGAGGATCCTGCATCCCTTCGCCATGGTCCCCGCCGTGGAGAAGGGGATTCCGATCCGGATCCGCAACGTCCGGAGTCCCGCGGGCGGCGGAACGCGGATCTCCCGGGAGGCCCACCGCGGCCGCCGCACGGTCACGGGTATCGCCTCCATCGAGGGCATCTCCCTGGTGAACATCGAGGGCGGCGGCATGATGGGCATCCCCGGCTTCGCCGCGCGCGCCTTCGGGGCCCTGGCCCGCGCGGGCGTGAACATCATCATGATCTCCCAGGCCTCCTCGGAGCACACCATCTGCCTCGTGTTCCGTTCCGAGGAGGGCGAGCGGGCCGTCGCCGCGCTGCGTTCGGAGCTTGCGGCGGAGCTGGAGGCCAGGCGGATCCAGGACTTCAGCCTGCGCGGCGGCCTGGTGGTGGTTTCCGTGATCGGGGAGAACATGCGCGGCGCCCCGGGCATGGCGGGCCGACTGTTCAGCGCGCTGGGGGCCGGAGGCGTGAACATCCTGGTCATCGCGCAGGGCTCCTCGGAGCGCAACATCTCCTTCGTCGTCGACGAGAAGGACCGCGGCGGCGCCCTGCGCACGGTCCACAAGGAATTCCTGGAGGACGCATGAGCACGGACCGCGTTTCCGCATGGGCTTCGGCCACGGTGGCCAACGTGGCCTCCGGCTTCGACGTCCTCGGCTTCGCCCTGGACGCCCCCGGCGACGAGGTCACCGTGTCGCGCACGGCGGAGAAACGGATCCGCGTGACGTCCGTGACGGGAGACGAGGGCCAGCTGCCCCTGGATCCCGAGAAAAATACGGCGGCCGTGGCCGTCGCCGCCTTCCTCAGGGCCGTCGACGCGCCCTTCGGCCTCGACATCGAGCTCCGCAAGAAGATGCCCCTGGCCTCCGGCCTCGGCAGCTCCGCGGCCAGCGCCGTGGCCGCCGTGTTCGCCGCCAATCACATTGCCGGCCGGCCCCTTTCCGGGCGGGAGCTCCTCCCCTTCACGATGCTCGCCGAAAAGGCGGCCTGCGGCGCCGCACACGCGGACAACGTGGCCCCTTCCCTGCTGGGCGGCTTCGTGCTCATCCGCAGCTACGATCCCCTGGACGTGGTCCGCCTTCCTGTCCCCAAGGGCCTGGCCTGCGCCGTGGTCCACCCCCACACCGAGGTGAAGACCTCGGACGCGCGGCGCATCTTGAAGAAGGAGATCCGGCTTTCCGACGCCATCCGCCAGTGGGGAAATCTGGCTGCCCTGGTGGCGGCACTGTACACGGAGGACTTCCAGCTCCTGGGCCGCTCCCTGCAGGACGTGGTGGCGGAGCCGGTGCGCTCCCTTCTCATCCCCGGCTTCCCCCAGGTGAAGCGGGCGGCCCTGGAGGCGGGAGCCCTGGGATGCTCCATCTCCGGCTCGGGACCCTCCATCTTCGCCCTCTGCGTCTCCACGGAGACGGCGCGGAAGACCGGAACGGCAATGAAGGCGGCGTTCCTCGCCGCCGGCCTGGAATCCGACCTCTTCGTCTCCAACGTGAACACAGTGGGGCCCCGGATCCTCGAGGAAGGCCGGCCATGAAGTTCACCAGCGGCGTCCTTGGGGCACCCGTGGGCGCGCCCGTCCCCTTCCGCGACGCCCTGTTCGCGGGCCTGGCACCGGACGGCACGCTCTACCGGCCGGTGGCAATGCCGGACCTCTCCCGCCTGTTCGCCTCCTTCGGCCCGAAGACATCCTTCCGCGACGTGGCGGCCGCCACCCTCGCAGCCCTGCTCACCCCGGAGCTTTCCGCCGCGGAAGCCCGGGACCTGGCGGAACGGGCCTTCCCCTTCGCCCCCGTCCTGCGGCCGCTCGACGGCAGGATCCTGCTTCTGGAGCTGTTCCACGGCCCCACCTGCGCCTTCAAGGACTTCGGCGCCCGTTTCCTGGCCGCATCCATGGAGCGCTTCTTGCGGAAGGAAAAACGGCGGATCACCATCCTCGTGGCCACCTCCGGGGACACGGGAAGCGCCGTGGCGCACGCCTTCCACGGCATGGACAACATCCAGGTCGTGATCCTCTACCCTTCGGGACGCGTCAGCCTGCTGCAGGAGAAGCAGCTCACCACGCTGGGCGGCAATGTACACGCCCTGGAGGTGGAGGGAAGCTTCGACGATTGCCAGCGCATGGCCAAGGAGGCCTTCCGGGATGTGGACCTGAGGGCCCGGCTGACACTCACCTCAGCCAATTCCATCAACATCGGGCGCCTGCTCCCACAGTCGCTGTACTACATCTGGGCCAGCGCGGCCTCAGGCGCGGCCTCAGGCGCGGCAGGCGGCGGACCGCAGGAGGCCGTCTCCTTCTGCGTGCCCAGCGGCAACTTCGGCAACCTCACGGCGGGAGTCTACGCATGGTCGTGGGGACTTCCCGTGCGGGCATTCCTGGCCGCCACCAATACCAACGACGTGGTCCCCGCCTATCTGAAGGACGGCATGTTCCGGCCCCGGCCTTCCGTGGCCACCCTCTCCAATGCCATGGACGTGGGCAATCCCAGCAACTTCGAAAGGCTCCTCGCCCTCTTCGACGGCGACTGCGGAAAGATGGGCGCCCTGCTTCGGGGGGATTCGGTCTCCGACGGGGAGACGATGGAGGAGATGCGCGCCACCTTCGAGGCCACGGGGATCGTCGTGGATCCCCACACCGCGGTGGGGATCCGCGCGGCGCGGCGCCTGCCGGCGGGGACTCCCGGCGGGCCGCTCATCGTGCTCTCCACGGCCCACCCGGCCAAGTTCATGGAGACCGTGGAACGCGCCATCGGCCAAACTCCGGAACTTCCGGAGGCGCTGCGTCGGGCCATGGAGCTTCCCAAGCGGTCCGTGCGGATCGCCCCCCGCATGGCGGAGCTGTCGGAATACCTGAAAAAGCTGTCCTGACCCCAGGTCCCTGACGAGGCGCCAGCCTCGGTCCCGGACGAGGCTACCGACTCGTTCTGTCCGTCACCTGCGGTAGCGCACGGGTGCGTCGCGCCTCCTGTCCCTGGCGTCCCTGTAGGGATTCTTGCGGTCCTTGAGGAAGGCGCGGTAGACACTGCAGGCCTCGTAGTATCCCTCCTCTCCGGCGAAAGAGGAGTGTCACCTCTCACAATAAATGGACAGAAACTTGCATGCAGAACGGGACTGCACGTTCGATGGACAAAGCGGCCGCCACGAGATGTCAACGGCCGCAGGGAAACCGTGCTCATAGGATCTCC
>Ga0153915_10000341_pt1 | contig 42671 bp, 33 predicted proteins | sample Opewatmetagenome_2_FD_107003 | JGI IMG/M metagenome (GOLD analysis project Ga0153915, IMG submission 107003) | Freshwater wetland microbial communities from Ohio, USA - Open water 3 Core 3 Depth 3 metaG | ecosystem: Environmental > Aquatic > Freshwater > Wetlands | place: USA: Ohio, Lake Erie...
AAGGACCTTCGCCATGGGGACATCCTTGTCGCCCACCTTCATGGTCGTGGCCTTGTCCAGGAACACTTTGTTGTCCTTGTCGATCTTGGGCTCTGGATCCGTCGTGGTCGTGAAGATGGATGCGGCGGTCGCCTTCGTGGAAGCCTCACGGGTCAGGGAGAGGCTCTGATTCTGCACGGAGCGGGCGGAGGATGCCAGGGTGACTTCCCAGTTGTTGACCGCGAGGGAAGTCCGCATGCGCGACTTCTCCTCGTCCGTGAACGTGGCGCCGGCCACACCGCTGAAGTCGGTCAAAGTCTGGCGGTTTTCAGTGCGCACCGCCTTACCGTTCTGATCCTGCTCCACGACGAGGTCACCGGTGAGCCAGGTGAAATTGATCAGCGTAGCCTCATCGGCATAAAGCATAGAACCGGCGATTACGAAACCTATCAAGGCGAAAAGGAACAGCCGTTTCATGCAATTCTCCTTTCAATTGCAGCTCAGACAAGAAATCAACCCCAATTATACTGACCAGCCTTTGTTTGTCAACGATTTTTCTTTTTTTTCGGGAAGGGGACTCCGTTTCCATCTCATGGGAAGTACGGTGTCTGACCGTCTACGAACACCACGATCTCCTGGATCCGCGGGAAGTTCATCCGGATGGCCTCTTTCATCAGGGACATGGCTTCCTGGGGGGCAAGCATGGTCGCATCCCGGGGTGCGAACACCTCCGTGCTCAGGTTCAGATAGAGCGTCCGCCCCTGAAGGATCGAGGTTTCCACGCGCGTATCCCGCGGGAAAAGCCTGGAGGATTCCTGATGCGACGGGCCCAGCATGCATTCGTCCACGTACCGCCGTACGTTTCCCTCCAGGGAACTCGTATCGCTGACATTCCTGACTTCGTCATGCACCCGCCGGTCCGTGTGTGAATCCGAGGGAAAAAGGAACACGCGCCGCGCGTTCCATCCCCCCAGGAGCAGCGTCAGGGACAGCGAGAGGGCCAGGAAGCCGACAAAGAAAACTCCCGCCCAAGCTGCTGGTTTGGCAGTCCGGAAGCGGGGCAGATCCCGTAAATCCTCAAGCAATGGAATATCAATCATGTTCGAACCGCGTGATGAACGCCACGATGCCATCGTAAATGCCTTCGGCCACGAGGTTCAAGTACCCGTCATCCCCCAGTCGCGACGCCTCCTCCGGATTGGACAGGAAGCCGAACTCGACAAGGACGGCGGGCATCTTGGAATTGCGCACGACGGACCAGTCCATCTTCTTCATGCCGCGGTTCGTGCTCTTCCCCCCGATGGCGTTTTCCAGTCCGCCCAGGATCTCCTGGGCCAGGGAAATGCTCTCCACTGTGATCTCTTCCGCATACATGCTGTTCAGGATCGGGGCGATGCTCTCATTGTCGCTTTCGACGGCCTGCGGATCCACCAGGGGCCTGTCGAACTCCGGGGGAAGCACCCAGGCCTCGAAGCCGGAGGCTTTCCTGTCGAACGACGCATTGGCATGGAGGGACAGGAACAGGATGGAATCCTCCGTCTTCGAAAGAAGTGCGTTCGCGATGGCGCTTCGGCCTTCCAGGACCACGTGCGTGTCGTCGGAGCGCGTACAGACGATCTGTTTGCCGGGGAACCTGCGCTGCAGGAGCCGGGAAAGCTTGTTGCCCACCGCGAGCACGACGTCCTTCTCGTACAGGCTCGCCGCCCTTCCCTCCCGTTTGACCTCCCCGATGGTTCCCGGGTCCATGCCTCCATGCCCCGGGTCGATCACGATGATCGCTGCGCGGAACAGGCCGTGCCCTTCCGTCTCCGGCGCGCGCAGGGCCCATCGGACAACCTCCGCGGCGCTCGACGGGAACAGGATGGCCCCGTCACGGCGCCGGTAGGGGGCGTCGACTTCCACCTTCTCACGGAAATCCCGCAGGAGCCACGGGGTGCCGAGCTGGAACGAGATCCGCCCCCGTTCCGCCAGGATCACTCCCGATTCCCGCACCGGATTCCACTCCAATACGGCGTCCCATTCCTCCAGCAGGGCTCCGAGCTCGGTTTCGCCCTGCTGCGCTGACACGGCGGCAACGGCGGCGAGCAGCAGGGCGGTGAGGAGACTCCTTCGCGGACCCATCCGTCAATGTTTCCTGCGGAACCATTCGATGATCCTGTCGGTTTCCAGGGGAGTCCCCCGGTACAGATCCTCGAAGATCCGGTTCACCTGCTCGTAATCCTGCGGGGTATCCACGGTCACGCGCGCTTCCGCCATCGTGAACCCCTCCGGCCCCTCCGGCTCGAGGATCCGCATGCCTTCCGGATGGCGGTAGATCCATGTGGTCATGTGCTCCCGTTCATCCGGCGCCACGGCCATCCGCTCCGCCGTGAACAGGGCTCCCGACTCCACCACCTCGATCCCGGAGCCCCAGGGGATCTTCAGGAAATGGCTCAAGTCGGCGGACAAGCGGCCGTGCAACCCGAGGATCTCCCTCGCCAGGAAGGGGGAAACCAGGGGATTGTCCCCCGTGGCGCGCACGACCCGCTGCACGTCCAGGCTCCGCGCGGCCATGGCATAGCGGGCCAGGACGTCCTCGGGCGGACCGACGAACACGCGGAATCCTTCATCCTCCGCGTGGGGACCCAGCGCCGAAGCGCTCGCCTCATCGGTGAGCAGGGCGTATTCGTCCGCGGGCACGAGACGCATGGCCCGCATCGCGTGGCGGATCAGGTTCCCCCCGGGAAGCGGGAGAAGGGCCTTTCTCGCCAGCCTGGTGGAATCCAGGCGCACCTGAATGAAGATCCCGACGCGCGGACTTTTCATGAGGGCGCCTTCCATTCCCGCAGAAGCGTCCGGACGTCCGTCTTGTATCGGAACTTGTTCTTTCGCACCCATTTTCTGGCCTCCCGGAACTCGCGGACCGCGGCGATCGGTCCGGTATCGGAGCGAAGGACGTATTCGGGCAGCCGCAGGTAAGGGAGCATTCCCATGTCGCGGCGGTATCGGACCGCGAGGTTTTTCAGGAAGAACAGCTTATATCCTCCATCCGGCGTGGTGTCCTCCAAGGCCATGGAGGAAGGCAGCATGAGGCTGCCGGCCTCGGTCCCCCGGATGGACTCCCCCCACAGATGGGCCCTGAATCCGAAGTCGATCTTCTGCCAATAGGCGTTCCCGATCCTCGCATCGAAGCCGCCCAGCCTCAGGAACCGTTCCTTATGATAGATCCCGCAGTAGTCGAACGGGAACAGCGTGTCGGCTTCCCCCCCCCGAGCCATCGCCGGAAGCAGGGTGAGCCGCCCCTTGCGGAGCGCGGGCACCTGGCAGCCGGGAAGCGTCTCCTTGCCGGGACCTTTCAGGGCGGGACAAAAACAGAGGATCTCCCGTTTCTCCTGATCCTCGCGCAGCGTCGCGGGGATGGAGAGCACGCGCATGTCGCTCCAAAGGCAAAGGAGGAGCCTCGACTGCGTCTCTTCCATGCCGATGTTGATCCGCTCCCCCACGGACAGTGGGGCCTTCAAAAGCAGGAATCGTACCTGGGGAAAATCCCGGGAGACGGCTTCCGTGTCGTAGGACGGCTCGGGCCCCTCCATCCAGAGGATGTCGCCGAGGTCCTGGGCCAGGAGCTCCCGCAGCAGCTCCGGCCTGGAGATGCGCCCTCCTCGGTTCAGGATCAGGACCGTGAAGGAGGCCGGATAGCGCTGCACCCTGTCCCGGCGGACGCCGCCCAGAACGGTGTAGGGATTAGAAGTTGTAGGTGTAGTACTCATCGCATTGCGCGCAAAGGGGCCCATACCGGCACTCCAGGTGCTCCCGATAGGGCTCTTCCATGGCCTGCCAGACCGCGGGGAGCCCGTCCTCGAACAGGTTGCCCATCCTCCTGGTTCCCTGAAGGTCCTCCCGGCACAGCGGCACCGTCCCGTCCATGAGCACGGACACGTCGCGGCGCAGGTGCCAGCATGGGAATCGTTCGACGGGAGACAGGTCGGCCACGGACCGGTCGGCAAGCAGGCCGCAGAACCCGTCGTATTTCTGGATGATCAGCCTCTCCGAGCGCGCCTTCCACGCCTTGTAGAAGGCCTCGCAGTCCTCCTCGTTCTCCTTCATGCGGACCGCCTGCACGTAGGCGGTCTCGGGCCAAAGGGATTGGAGCAGCTCCGCGGTCCGCACCGCCTCCGGATACCCGGCCCCCCGAAGCCGCCCGTACAGCTGGGCGGACTGGGCGTCCAGGGAGACGATCCACGTCGGGGACCTGGCGCACTCCCCGCGCATCCGCCGCAGGAGTTCCTCGTCCCAGCCGATTCCGCAAGTCTCGACCAGCAGGTCCAGTCCGGGCGTTTCCAGGACGGATCGGATGAGCATGCCGATGTCCGGATGCAGGGACGGCTCCCCCCACAGGGAGATCCCGACCGTCGCGTCCCCGCAGAAATCCGAAACGGCGGCGACGGCACGCCGGAACAGGGACGGATCCAGGAAGCCCCGTCGGGAAAGCACCCCCGGCCTTGAGACGGGGAAGGGACAATACGCGCATTCCTGGGGGCAGCCGTCGACGACCTGCAGGCAGACGTAGGCGGGAAGCGTCCTGAGGATTCCAGGCGTTTCATGCAACAGGCTGCAGACGGTCGCGGCGTCCCTGCCGCCGCGCTCCATCAGCCGGCTGACCAGCATCCGGTTGCGCCTCGTGTCCGTCGTGAGGGAGGCCCGAAGGAGCCGCTGATCCTCGGGCGCGATCTCGGTCTCGATGTCGAATGCGTTGATGTCCCGTTTCAGCACAGTGAAGAGCGCATCCCTGTCGGGAACCCCGTCGCCGTCCCGGACCAGGGACAAAAGCGGGCCGAGGGAGCGGACGGCGAGGATCTGCGGGGCAAGCCCGTAGGGGTAGCCGTCGGCGTAGGTGTAGTCCGCGAAGTATTTCCTGTGGTTCCCGTGCATCCGGGAGGCGAGGCCCGCATCGAGCAGGGGGCAGTCGGCGTGGAAATAGAAGACGTCCTCCATCCCGTTTCCATGCCGCCGGATGGCTTCCAGAAGGTCGCGCACGTTCCATGTATCCTTCCGTTCCACGCGGCACCCGGCGACGTCGGTCGGCGTACCGGAGGAGAGGAGCACCGTCGCGGTGACGTCGGGCAGCGCCCTGGCGAATGCCAGGACGCGATCCAGGCAGTTTCCGCCATGCGGAAGCGTCTCCAGCGAGGATTCCGTGATGCGCGTTCCATCCACGATCGCGATGTTTCCCATGGTTCGTTCAGATTATCGGCGGATGCGCCCGACTGTAAAGGCCACATCGATCCGGAATGCGTGACACGGAGGAAGCGATGTTGTACCATGCCGGCATGCCTGCGGATGGCGGGGACAGGTTCCTCACGATCTCCCAGATCACGGATCTCATCAAGACGACCCTGGAGGAAGGATTCCCGGACGTCGCGGTCCAGGGAGAGATCTCCAACTTCCGACCCGCGAGCTCCGGGCATTGGTATTTCTGCCTCAAGGACCGCGACGCGATCCTGAACGCGGTCATGTTCCGCGGCAGGGCCGATGCCCTCCCCTTCACGCCCGCCGACGGAATGGTCGTGAAAGCCTGGGGGAACGTATCGGTCTACGCGAAGCGCGGCTCCTACCAGCTCATCTGCTCCTCCCTCCAGCGCGCCGGGGAAGGCGACATCCTCGCGATGCTCGAAGAGCGCAAGAGGCGCCTCGCCGCCGAGGGGCTCTTCGACCCCGCCCGCAAGCGTCCGCTTCCCCTGCTTCCCTCGCGGGTCGCCGTGGTCACGTCCCCTACGGGCGCCGCGGTCCGTGACATCCTGCGCGTCATGAAGAGGCGCAATGCGGGCATCGACCTGGTCATCCTTCCGGCGCCCGTCCAGGGGGACGGCGCGGAGGAAAGGATCGCCGCGCAGATCGACGCCGCCAACCGTTTCGGGATCGCCGACGTGATCATCGTGGGCCGCGGCGGCGGCTCCCTGGAGGACCTCCTTCCCTTTTCCGCGGAGTGCGTGGTGCGCGCCATCGCGCGTTCCGCCATTCCCGTCATCTCCGCGGTGGGCCACGAGATCGACGTCACACTCTCCGATCTGGCGGCTGACCTCCGTGCGCCCACCCCGTCGGCCGCCGCGGAAATCGTGGCAGCCTCCCGGGAGGAGCTTCTTGGACGCGTGAGGGACCTGCGGGAATCCCTGGAGACCTCCCTCCAGTCCCGCCTGGAGCGCGTGCGCCTGCTTCTGGCCCCGTTCCGGGTGGACGGCCTGGAACGGAACCTGCGCATGCTCCTGCAGCCCCACCTGCAGCGCTTCGACGACGCCAAGGAGGACCTGCTGCGCGGCATGCGGGAGCGGCGGGATGCCGCGCAGCATCGGCTGGAGATGGCCTCCCGGGAACTGGCCTCCGTCTCGCCCCTGGAAGTGCTGCGCAGGGGGTTTTCCGTCGTCACGCACGAGCGTACGGGCCGCGTGCTTCGTTCCGTGGACGGGGTCCGGGAGGAGGATGCGGTGCGGATCCGGTTTTGGAAGGGGCGCATGAAAGCGGTCGTGAAGGAGTGTGAAGGTGGCGGCGACGAAGAGCTTTGAGGAACGCCTCTCGCGGCTGGAGGAATTGAACGGCCGCCTGAAGGACGGCAAGGTGAGCCTGGAGGAGGCGATTGCCCTTTTCGAGGAGGGCGTGAAACTCGCGCGCACGCTGGAGAAGGACCTTTCCCGCATCGAACGGAAGGTGGAGATCCTCACGGGGGAAAACGACAAGGGGGACGGATCACCAGCCCTGGAGCTGTTCCCGGAGCTTTCTGAAGGCGACGGCGGGAAGGACTGAGCTACCGGAAGCCTTCCGGCAACTCGATGAGGTCCCCCTCCTTCACGCCCAGGCCGGCGAACGTCCCCCGCGCGACCTCCAGGGCGTAGCGGCAGGACATCCTGGAGCGCAGGACCTTGAGCGAATAGGGCTCCATGTCGGCGATCTCCTCGATGCGGCCGGATGCGGAGAGGAAGGCGATCGAGAGCGGTACCGCGGTATCCTTCATCCAGAAACCCAGGTGCTGGTCCGACTCGAAGACGAAGAGCATCCCTTCCCGATCCCCGAGCTTGTCCCGATGCATGAGGCCGCGTTGCCTTTCCTCGTCCGTTCGCGCCACCTCGACCTGGAAGGATGCGCCGCCCAGGGAGAGCTGGATGCGGTCCAGGGGCCGCGCGCAGGATGCCGCCATGAGGACCAGGGCCGGAAGGAAAAGCCGCCTACTGCGCATGCAGAAGCCACCCTTTCAGGTATTCCCCTTCGGGATGCAGCACGGAGACCGGATGGTCGACGTCCGCGTGGAGCTCCTTCACGAACCGCACGGACCTTCCCGACCGCAGCGAAGCCTCGCGGAGCATGTGCCGGAAGGACTCCCGGTCCACGGCGCCGGAGCAGGAGAACGTGAAAAGCAGCCCCCCATCGCTCAGGAGGGACAGGGCTTTCTCGTTCAGGCTTCCATAACGGCGCAGGGCTCCCGGCAGGTCCACCCTGCGTCGGGCAAACGGCGGCGGGTCCAGCACGATGAGGTCCGATTTGCCGCAGCCTTCAAGAAAATGGAAGACATCCTCGCGGCGCCATTCCAGCGCCCCTGTCTCCAGCCCGGGATTCAGGCTTAAGCTCTGTTCTGCGGTCCGTACGGCCGCCTCGGAACTCTCGACGGACACCACGGCGGCCGCTTTGCCCAACGCCGCGTGCAGCGCGAAGGCGCCCGTATAGGAGAACAGGTTCATGACGCGCCGCCCGGCGCAGAGCCTGGAAAGGAGGAACCGGCTGTCCCTGAGGTCCAGGTAGAAGCCCGTCTTCTGCCCGCGCGCATGGTCGACGAGGAACCGCAGGGCGCCTTCCCGGATCACGCACGTGCCGTCTCCGCCGCCCTCCACGTAGCCGGATTCCGCGTCCATTCCTTCCGCGCGCGCCGCATGCTCGTCGCGCTTCCCGTAGATCCTGCAGCCGGGAAGCAGTCCCCGCAGCGCCCCGTAGATCAGGTCCTGCATGGAAAGGAGCGGCTTGCTGTGGATGGACACGACCGCCGTGTCGGCGAACACGTCCACGACGAGTCCCGGCAGCTCGTCGCCCTCCGCGTTGGAAAGACGGTACGCGTCGGAATCGATGGAAAGGGCCTTGCGCAGAAGGAAGGCCTTTTGCAGTCGGCGCGCAATCCAGTCCGCGGGCGGTTCCTCCTGTCCATAGGACACCATGCGCACCGCGATGAGGCTCACCGCGGAGTAGAAACCCCAACCGACACGCGAGCCGGAGGGGTCTTCCACGGGACAGAGCCCCGATGCCGTATCGCCCTCCGCGGACCGAATGGCCTGACGGAACACCCAGGGGTGGCGCGATTTCCTCAGGGCCGCGGCGCGGTCCCTGTCAACGACGATCCTAGAATTGTTCGACAAAACGTTCCCTCGCCATCTCGGACGGATCCTTGGCCGGCGCCCCCTCGGCCTTGGCGGCCTCGAAGGCCTTCTTTTCCAGGTATTTCACGGTCAGGGGTTTTTCCAGGGAGAAGCGGACCTGTTCGGACTGCCACACGGTCTCCCGCGGCGTAAGGGACTCGGGTTCTCCATACTTGCGCTGCAGGGCCGTGAACAGCGTGAAATGGTCCAGCTTCTGCTCCTGCAGCACGAGGATCAGGGAGAGCAGCTTCCCATCCTGGAACTGCAGATAGGCCCGTTTCACGTAGGAATTGCCGCCGCATTCGATGAGGGTTTCCGCGGAATGCGGCAGGAAGCTCACGTCCGGATCGCCGCGATAGGAAAAGAGCGGATCGCCGCGCAGGGTTTGCTTGGCTTCTTCGATCGCCATGCCGAGGCTGAGCCCCCGGAATCCTGCCGGAAGCCCTTGGGCCCGGCCCGGCAGCAGGAGAAGCAGCAGGAAGAAGGGAATGCATACGGCTTGATGGCGTCGTTCCATGGAAGTCCCGTTCCTAATATCGGCTCCAAGAGGTCCTCTCCTCAATTGATCCGCGGGACCCATGGGGATAGAATGGACGCATGAAACGTGCCCTTCATCCCGCCTGGCTCCTGCCCGCCGCGATCCTTCTTGCCTCCTGCGCCACGTCCTCCGGCTCCCTCCTGCAGCGCGTGAAGGAAACCGAGGCGGCGGAAGCGCCCCAGGAAAGGAAACCGCAGCCCATCGTGGAGACTCCCAGCACGCCCAAGAAGGGGTTGAAGATCGTTTCCACGCCCACGGACGCCGAGGTGTACCTGAACGGGATTTACAAGGGGCATACGCCCCTGGCGATCGAGGAGCTGGACAAGGGCACCTACAAGATCCTCGTCCAGAAGCCCGGCTTCCACCCCTTCAACGCCTGGATCGAATACCTGGGGGATCCCATGGTCTTCGTCACCGCCCTGCAGGAGATCACCGGATTCCTCCTGGTCCGCGTGGATCCGCCGTCCGCGGCGGTCCATGCGGGCGACCAGAGGCTCTCCGCGGGGATCTCGGAACTGCGCATCGGAAGCTACGAGATCACAGCGCGCGAGTTCGGCTACGAGGAGTTCCGCACGCGCGTCGAAATCCTCGAAGGGACGCGGACGGAGGTCTCCGTGGACCTCGTTCCCTCCCGCTTCGCCGTGAAGGACCTGGCCTTGAAGCGCGCTCGCGTGAATCCGGACAATCCCGGCCTGCTGGGCGTCGCGGAGATCGCCTTCCGGGTGACGGCCGCCGGAACCGGGGAACTCGCCGTCCGGGACGCCTCCTCCGCGACGGTGTGCCGGATTCCCCTGGATCCCTTCTCCACGTGGGATCAGGAAGTCATCTGGAACCTCACGGACTCCGAAGGCCGGCGCGTCGCCGACGGCAGCTACGTCATTTCCCTCTCCGCGGCCGGGCAGGACGGCGAGTCCGTATCCTCCTCCGTCACGGTCTCCGTGGACAGGAGCCTCGTGATCGCCCCCCGTTCCCTGTGGTCCGGCTCTTCGGGCCTGCTGTACGCCCCGTCCGCGGATTGCCTCCCGGACGGGGTTTTCCAGGGGTCCCTGCTCCTCTCTGCCAACATCGCGGAAATCCGCGTCCCCTCCCAACTCGCCTTCCGTCTGGGAGTTTCCGAGGACTGGGAACTCGGCGCGGGAATCGGGTTGATCCTCGGTTCTTCGAGCCTGCCCGTGCTCGCAAGCCTCGCATTGCGCCATACCCTCGTCTCACCCGGGAGCCGTTTCGGCTTCGGAGCCGCCGTCGAAACGCGGCTCAGCTGGCAATTCCTCGCGACGACGGATCTGTTCACGGACTTCTCGGGACTCGCCCTTGAAGTTCCCATGCAGTTCACGGCCGGCCCATGCACTCTCCTGGCGGCCGCCCAGGTCGTCGTTTCCCCATGGAAGATTTCCTACGATTCCTCCACGACGACGGACATCGGGTTCCATTCCTGGATGTATCTTCGGGGCGGAATCCTGCTGGACCTCGGAAGCGTCAGTGCCGGCGTTTCCCTCGCGGTCCGCAGCGCCGATTTCGTCTCGGAAGGACTGGCCGTCGGCCTGCCCTTCCAGGCCGGCGCGGAGGCGCATTGGGTGGTTCCTGGGACGCACATGTTCCTGTCGGGGGTCCTGATGGCGGAGATCGAATCCGCTTCCAGTTGGTATGGTCTCGGCGGCGGCGGCCTGGGCCTCCTCTACTGACGGGCAAGTCGGAAAAACAGGAACAGGACGGCAGCCGCAAGGAGGACCGCAAGGCCCGCCGCGGCTGCCGTATAGAAGCTCTTGGGCAGGAGGAGTCGGGGCCGTACAGGCGGTGAAGCGGGCGTTTTCGCCCCTTCTTCCCTGGCGGCCGCATAGCCGCAGGCCGGGCAGCCGGAGGCGAAGGATCGGGGGGGACCCGCGAAACCGCACCGTGGGCAGCGGACCGAGGAGAAAGGACGTCCGCACCGTGGGCAGGCTACGGCCTTTAGCGGCACCTCCGCACCGCAGGCATCGCAGAAGAACTTCGCTCGGGCTCGTCCCGCGTTTTCTCGACTACTCATTTCAGCATTTTCCTGATACTATGGAGTCGTCATCGTCGTCAAGGAGATCATCCCATGGAAACAGCGGTCATTGGCCTCCCATCTTGCGGGAAGACCACCATTTTCAACGCCCTGACGGGCCAGCAGGCCTCCCTCTCCGATTTCTCGGGAGCCCGCAAGCAGACGCACCTGGCGGAGGTTCAGGTCCCCGATCCGCGCGTGGACAAGCTGACCGCCCTTTACCATCCCAAAAAGACAGTCTACGCCACCGTCCTTTTCCGCGACGTGCCCATCGAATACGATCCGGAAACGGGGATCTCCGCGGCGTCCATCGCAGATATCCGGAAGGCGGATGCCGTGACACTCGTCATCCGGGCGTTCCTTGACGAGTCCGTCCCGCATCCCCTGAAATCCATGGAGCCCCTCCGCGACCTGCGCAAGGTCCTCGACGCCCTCGTGTTCGCCGACTATGAAGTGGCGGACAAGCGTCGGGAGCGTCTCGAAAAGGAAGGAAAGCGCGACAGTCGGGAGTATCATCTTCTGGCGCGCATCATCGAGAAGCTCAGCGCCGGCTCAGGGCTGGGCGTGGGCTTTCTCTCCGAGGACGAGGAAAAACTCCTGTCCGGCTTCGCCTTCCTGACATTAAAGCCCCTCATCGTGGTGCTGAATACCGGAGAGAAGAACGCGGATACCAGGCCCCTGATCGCCCAGTGCGAAACCATGGGCCTCGCCTGCTTCATCATCAGGGGGGAATTGGAGCAGGAGATCGCCCAGCTTCCCGCCTCCGATCAGGTGGAGTTCCTCAAGGACATCGGCATGAGCGAACCCGCGAAGAACCGCTTCCTCGCCCATGTGTATTCCACGCTCAAGCTCATCAGTTTCCTCACTGCCGGCGAGGACGAGGTGCGCGCCTGGAGCATCCACGACGGCACCATCGCCCTGAAGGCGGCTGGAAAGATCCATTCCGACCTGGAAAAAGGCTTCATCCGTGCCGAAGTCGTTCCCTGGCAGGTGCTGCATGACTGCGGCGGCGAGGCGGAAGCGAAAAAACTCGGCAAGATCCGCCTGGAAGGCAAGGAATACGTGGTGAAGGACGGCGACGTGATCGTCGTACGCTTCAACAAGTGATCCGCTTCCGCGCGGTTTCTCAGAGCTCCGGGATGTCGGAAACCGAGAAACTGGTCAGGTAGAACTCCTCGTACGTCTTCGCATCCGAATCGAACCAGCAGGACGTGAGGTCGAAGCTCGGCTCCTGGCCCGCTTTCTGCCAGAACCTGTCCGGCAATGCTGAGACATCGAGAAGGACGGTGATGGTGTTCCCCTCGGCGGCCGTCTCTCCATAGAGCAGCGGTTCTTTGGCATCCTTTTCCCAAAGGACGGCCACGCCGGGGCCGGTCTTCCCCACGGGCTTCACCTCCACGGTGAACGGACAGACGGATCCCGGCTTGCGGTCGCTGAAGGCATACAGGAAATAGGAGACGTTCTGCGCGAATGGAGCCTGGGAGAGGACCGTGAGGCGCAGGATCCCGTCCTTCAGCGTCACCCGTACTTCCTGCAGACCCGTTCCGGGTTTTCCCCAACACTGCGACTCGGCGATATCTAGAACATGAAGGCCGTCCCCGTCCTCCCGCGTGAAAAACTCGGGTTGATAGGCCTTCGTAAAGGAGGCGATCGGCGGGAAGGCATCGGCCTTCCCCTCTGCCGCGACGGCCGCCGGTTTTGCGGCGGCGGGCAGCTCCGTTGCGGGCTCCGGCTTCGTTGAGGCCGGTTCAACCGTTTTTTCGGCCGTGGTAGGCTTCGCGGCCGCGGTTTCCGTCCCAGCCGTCATGGCCACCGTCGGCGACGCGGCGGGCTTCACGGCTGCAGGCTCCTCCTTGACGGCCGGGGTCTCCTCTTTCACGACGCTTTGCGCGGCCGGTTTCGTCGTATCTTTGCGTGCGAAACGGATCAGCCTTCCCTTCTCCCTGGATACGGAAAGAAGGACGGGATCCGAATAGATAGGGTAGAATCTCTCCCCCATCCTTCCATCCACCTGAAGGCTCACGACACGGACGGGGAACTCATCGCGGTCCTCGAAGGCGAAAAAGCCCACGAGGAGATGGGTGCCCTGCGAAAGTCCTTCCACCTTGATTCCCGCAAGGGGTTGCAGGGCGGTGAAGGGAAACTCCTCGGATTCCTTTCCGAAGAACTGGGCAACCTTGCCCGGCAGGGATGGGCTCGAGGGGGTCAATCCCCGTATTTCCGCCGGATCGATGAGGAAATAGAACCAGGCGTTTTCCTGGTTCTGAAGGCTCAAGGTGGTCCCCTGCGCCTGGAGTCCGGCAAATCCCGCCGCGAGAATGAGAATCGCCAAAAGGGTTCTTTTCATGATCTCCCCGCTTCCCTTCTATGATCGGCGTACAGGCCCATTTCCCTCATTTTTTGCGTATGATGAGCAGTGTCAGGTCGTCGTACTGGTCGTCTTCCTTTAAATGGGAGAATCCGACCATGTTTTCCTCCAGTTTCACCTTCCGGACCGATTCCACGGGCGCCTTCCCCTTGCCCTTTGCGGCACCACCTGTCTGGTCCGTCCCGCCAGACGCCTTGGATTCCGAGGCGTTTCCCACGGGATGGGAGAAGTAGCGGCCGTACTGCTCGAAGTATTTGGCCAGGAAGTCGTTGACCTGTGAGTCGACCTGCACGATGTTTCCCCCACCGGCCGACGGATCGGTATACAGCCGGAAGATGCGCTCGACGGCCACCAGGGCCAGCGCGGCCTCCTCCAGCGTACCGGAGCAGGTGGTGAAATCGAAGGTGAGCGTCTCGCCCAGGATCGGGTTCTGTTCCTTCTCCAGGCGGTATTTCTTTTTCTTGAATACCGCCTCGCTGATCCCGTCCAGTCTTTCGGTCCCCATTCCCTCCCATGCGTCCTCCATTTTGGACGGTTCCCCCGGACGGGAGCTCTTGGCTTCCCTCTTGACGATCGTGAAGGAGGAGTCGCGCAGATACCGCCGCGACTCCTCGAAACCGTCGGTGTACAGATACACCGTGTCTCCCGGCTCCAGCTTGTGCACGGCCTGGCGGTAGCCGGAACCGCTGCGGACCATGTCGTCGGGGAAGCTGCCCGCCGCCGGACCGCCGGGCATCTGCAGCGTGTCCATCCTGCCTTTCGCGTTCCTGTAGACGTGGAGGATGTTGTCACCGGCGAACACGAACCGCATGACTCCGGTCTCGCAATCCAGGATCGCGATGGCGAGGGCGGCGAATTTGCCCTTGAAGCCCCGGCCCTCGATCATGCGGTTGATCGTGTAGACCAACTCCTCGATCTTTTCCAGTTCGCGCATCCTCTGGCGCAGGACATTGGCCTGTGCCGCCGGGAGCCCCGGGGCCTCGAGCTTCTCCGTGATGTCCCGCCACTGGGAGAAGTGGTCGATGAACAGGGTGGCGACCTCGACCATGATGAGGGCCGCCGAAACGCCCTTCCCCGAGGCGTCGCACTTGATGACGGCGAACTTCCTCTTCTTGGAATCCAGGGGGATGAAATCGAAGTAGTCCCCGGACACGCCCTTGGCGCCATGGTAGTATCCGAAGATCTCCACCTTGTCCGTGGCCGTAGCCCCCGTGCTGAGGGACCGCTCCTCCCGGCGCTTCCTGCCCGTATCGTCCTGCACCTCCACCGTGGTCTTGTCCAGGGGAATGAACATCATCTGGACGTCCTTGCCCATCAGGAGGTCCTTGCGCGCCTTCTCCGCGCTGACGAGTCCCGATGTCATCTCGTTCACGGTGTCCGCGAGGGTCCGGATCTCGTCCCGCGAGGAGATCTTCAGGGGAGGCTCATGCCATTCGGAGAGGTCCACCGTGTCGCGGATCTTCTTCACGTGCGTCTCCAGGCGGCGGATCGGGTTGACCGTGATCGTGGCGAGGAGGATGGCCCCCAGGATCCCGAGCAGGACCGCCGCCAGGGCCATGTACATGGTGGTCCGCGCCAGGGTGACCGTCGACTGCAGGATCTGGTTCTGGACCATCGCGGTGCTCACGCGCGCGCGGATCAGCCCCCTGTACAGGTGCTGCTCGTCGCCCGTGAGGCGGTAGACGATAGGCCGGTAGAACAGGTATTCGTCCTCCAGCATGTCGGGGTTGAAGGCGGGCTGGCTCTCCAGGACGTCCCCGATCCGCTTTTCCGCGTCGGACAGCTGTTCATCGATCTTCTTCAACAGGGTGACCAGCTCCTGGGCCTGCGCCTGCGCCGCGGCGTCCCTCCCGGCCAGGGCGGCGGTGCGTTTGGCGTTCAGGTCCCTCTTCTGCTTCACGAGCGACTGGTATTCCTCGCCGGCCGCCTGGGAGTCCACTTTTTCCTGCAGCGCCGGGACCACCTTCTCGGAAAGCCCGTCCTGGACCTTCTTGAGCCCCAGGTCGAAGTCCGCGGCGGCCATCGTCTCGGTCCACTGCGGCGCATTGCTCGCCCAGAGGTATTCGTAGCCGCTTCCGTCGTTCGCGCGTTGGCGTCCGGTGACAGTCACGTCCAGGGCCTGGCCCTCCAGCTCCGACTTCATCTTGGGCACATTGGCCATGTCCGTGTATTCGTCGCCCGTGAGGATCGTGCCCGCGCGCGTGGACATGCTTCCCATGAGGATCTTCACCTCGCGCTGGAGGCTGCTCGCCAGGGACCGCGTCTGTGTCGCATTGGTCTGGAATCCCAGGGGGATGGCCACGATGAGTACCACGAGGAACACGAGCGTGCCGATCAGGAGGGAGAACTTGAGTCGAAGCCCGAACTGGCGCTTCTTGATTTCCTTCATCTTGCGGTTCCTTTCCTCCTCGGACACGACGGGTTTGCCCTCGAGCAGGGCGATCACGCTTCCCCGGATCTCCCTGTTTTCCTGCACGGCGCCGGACAGGGCCCGCGCGGATACGAGGAAGAGGAAGACCAGGAAGGCGACGACGGCGACGAGCAGCACGTGGGAGAACGACAGGGACACGCGCGGCAGCCAGGCACGCACCCATCGGTTGGCGTCGAATGGCCGGAAATCCCCCAGCTTCACCGTTCCCGGCGAGAGGTAGGAGATGGTCGGACGCGCCGTGAAGCGCGCATGGCGTACGGGGTGCAGGAGGCCCACGTAATAATCCCCGCTGTCCACGGCGTCCGTGATGCGCAGGCCGTCGATCAGCCTGTCGCTTTCCACCCGGAAAGCGCCGTCCGCCAGTTTGAACTCGTAGTCGTAGGGGGGATTGCGGTCCCTGTCCAGATAGACGGTCTGGATCGAGCCGTCCAGCGTGAATCCCTTGCCCGCGATGGTGACATCCAGGTTGCCTATGGAGTCCTTCCGGGTTTCCACGAACGCGATGATGGTGACCGGGACGTACTTGTTCAGCTTCACCGTCTGGCGCATCACGGCGCCCCGGTTCCCCGCGGTATCTACGGCGGCCACGGCGAGTTCGTAGATCCCGTTGTCCTGGTTGTCCAGATCGTAGCTGGCCGCGTAGGACCGGTAGGGCGGCGTTTCGGGCGGCAATGGCTTGCGTGCCGCCAGCTCCCGTTCATCGGCCGCCAGGAAGCGGAAGTCGTAGACGTAGGAGCCGATCTCGTCGTCCCGGGGCGGTTTCCAGGCGAGCGATGCCGTGTTGGAAAGCAGGTATCCCTTCTCGTCGGCCGGAGGCAGTGCCATGGTCACCGCGGACGGCGGCGTCGTGTCGCGCACGTAGGTGATGACGGCCGGTCGGGAACGGTTTCCCGCCCGGTCGATTGCTGTCACCTCGAGGTTCCAGGGACCGTCCGCATCGGCGCCGCATGTAAGCGGCTGCAGTGCCGTACCGAAGGATCTTTCCGCCTTCAATTCCCCCAGATGGGTCCATCGGTACTGGAACCCCGCGATCCCAGAGGAGTCCTCGGGCGCCCGATAGCGGACCGTCGCCGAGTTCCGGCTGGCCCGAAGGCCGGGCTGGAAATCCACAGCGGTCAGGACGGGCGGCTGGACTGTGCGGTCCGGCCGCATTTCGACGAGGAAGCGCGGCGATGCGGCGGAAGCGTCCGTCCTGTTCTCCCAGAAGACGTGAAGGCCGTCGGAGAAGGCGACGGGCGCGGGAATGGCCGCGTTTCCGGAAACCGAGGCACCGAGTACCTGGGTGGAACTCCATGCATCGGCCGACTTCTCCACGATGACCACGCTGCTTCCGCCCCGCGCGCTCGGATCCAGCCAGAGGACGTGGATCTTGCCTTTCGAGACGACGATACGCGGACCGTAATACGCGCCGCTGCCGGAGGTGAGGTTCTGGGGCCGGTCGATGGGCTTTCCCGTCTTGTCCAGTTCCTGGTAGTAGATCTGGGTATCCGTGCTCCCCAACGGGAACCTCTGCCATACCATGCCGATGCGGCCGTTGGGCTGCAGGGCCAGGGAGGGCACCTGGTTCTGGAACTGGTCCGCGGCCACCCATCCGCCCTGCATGTACTCGCGGTATTTCTCGCCGCGGGTAAGCTCCTGGGCCCTGCCCCAGGTCCGTCCCCCGTCCGCGCTGGACTTCACCAGGAAGTGCTCCTCTCCCTTGCCGCTGCGGTGCTGGAAGACCACGAGTTCCCTGCCGTCGACGGATACGTGTCGGGGCACCATCGTGACGCCCACCACTTCCCCTTCCTCGGCCATGGGCTTCAGGGCGGTCCATGTGGTCCCGTCCTGGGAAACCGAGTAATGGAGGGAAAGGAATTTCCCGGCTTCCGCACCAAGGGTGACGAACAGGATCACTCCACCGTCGGCCTTGGCCGAAAGAACGGGGGACGTGCAGGTCTGGGGAGCCCGGATCCTCGCGGCCTCCGAGAATCCGGCGGCCGAATCGTCCGTGGCGAGGATGGTCACCGTCCTGTCGTCGGAAAGGTAGGCGAGGTACACCCGGCCCTTGGTATCGACGGCCATGGAAGTGACGGGCATCTCGGGCTCATTGTACGGCAGTGGACCGGCGATCCGCGGGCGCCTTTCCCATTCGAGACCGTCGTGCGTCACCGCCACGGACAGCCACATCTGTCCCGACGTCGCGGTCCCCGACGCCTTCTGGAACTCCTGCCAGCAGACGGCGAGCATCCCGTCCCCGGAGGCGGCCACGGGGAAACGGACTCCCGTCCGCTCCATCATCTGCGGATAGTCCCAATAGGTCGGTTCGGCCGGGAGGGACGCGGCGACGGCAAGAAGCAGAAGCGCTACGGCGATCCGGCGGGAAGAGCCTCTCATTGGATGGCCGCCTGGATCTTGCGCTGCAGCTCCAGGAGAGGAGGATACTTCTTGGAGTTCGGATAGTTCAGGATCAACTCCTGTACGATCCGGTCCGCCTCATAGGGCTGGTCGGCTGACAGCTTGCTTTTGGCGCGGTCGATGGCGGCCAATGCGGTAGGCGGCAGCACGTCCACCGTTCCGACGCCCGTCTTGCTGGCGATGGCCGCGCGCAGATAGCGGGCATCCTCGTTTTCCCGATACAGGGCCAGGGCGCGGTTCAGCAGGGCTTCCGCTTCCGCATATCCCTCCTTCTTGCCCTGATCGTAGATCCGCTTGGCCTGCTGGTAGAGATCCCGGGATTCCGCGATGACGCGGGGATCCGCGGGGCGCGTGGCGTAGCCCAGGGTGTATTCGAACTCCTTGATCAGGGCGGGCACGCCCGCGTAGTTGGGGCTGAAGGAATCCAGGTCCTTCAGGTTCAGGTAGGTCTCCCGCAGCTCGTTCACGTCCCTGCTTTCCCGCAGGATCCTTCGGGCATCCGTCACGAGCTTGTCCCTGTCCTTCTGGAACTTGTCCTGGTCCGAAAGCTGGGACAGCCTCAGGCGCAGGACGCGCGCGATCCTGTTGTTGGGAAGCAGCGTCGTCACGTACCCCAATTCCTTGACGGCGAGATCGATCTGGGCCAGTGCTTCCGTCTTTCCACCCCGTTTGAGAGACGCGTCCGCGTTCTGGTAGTACGCCGTGGCCAGATTCAGCCTCTGGCTCACCTCGGCGTAGTTCGCTTCGTTTTCGTCCAGTTCCCGTCCCTTGGTGGCGCGGATCGCATTGGTCACCTGGTCCATCCAGTTCTCGATCTCCGCGTCCGGATCCGGGAACAGGGTGGCCCGCAGGTTCTTGGCCGTCTGCAGCCGAACCAGGGCCGTGTTGTACTCGCCGATATTGTACTGTTTGATGGCCTCAATGACCAGTTGCGCGATCTTCTCCTGGACGATGGAGTTCAGGCCGTCCGTGATGTCCTTGGCGATCAGGGGCAGGTTCTTCACGACGATGGCGGAGACCGCTTCATCCCATTCCAGGTTGATGGATGCGCCGTATTGCTCCGTCGCATTGGCGAGGATGGCCCTCGCCTTGCTGTAATCCTCCTCCTTCTTGGACGTGTTCGCCTTGACCAGCTGGACGCGGGCCTCTTCCATGTACTTGTCCCCCATCCGCATGTAGTCCTGCGCCTTCTGGTGCTGCTCCATGGCGGACCGTGAGAGCGCGGTGATCTGCGTCACCGCGGACGACGCCTCCTTGGCGCTGGCGTCCGCCGCGGCCAGGAGATCCTGGATGAGCCGGCTTCCTGTCACGTGGGGAAGGTCCGCCCTCCATCGGGCCGCGTATGCGGCAAGCCTGCCCGCCGTCGACTCCGCATCCTCGATGGCGGAGCGGAACACTTCCGTGGCGCTCATGGGGTGTTTCTGGATATCCTGCCCAGAGGGCGACTGCCCCCCCACGGTTCCATCCATGAGATCCCGGCCCTCGTCGCGGCGCTTCCAGATCGAGGCCATGGATCCCGCGATCCCTTCCATCCCCCGCTTCGCGATGGCCACCGCGAGGCTGACGTCGTCGCGCAACCCCTGGATGCGCAGCGCATCGAAACGCGCGGACATCTCCAGGGCGGACCGGGACTCGCCGTCCATCGGAATATCCGTCGTCGAACGTTTCCTGTAATCCTCCCCGACCGCCTTCCAGGCGGAGACCTGAGCTTCCAGTTCCGGGAGGAAGGCCTTCAGCTGGCCGCGTTTCTCCTCCATGGCCGCCGCATCCTCGCCGTCCGCGAAGGCCAGGTTGCGCGCATGCAGCCTCTGGCGCGCGAGATCCGTGTACCCGCGCGTCTCCTCCGCGCGCGCCTGATAGTGGACCGCATCCGCGGCGGCTCGCGCCGTCCGGATCCGCCCCTCCATCGAAAGGGGCGCAGCGGAACCCGTCGAGGCGTCGGGGACGTCCAGGGAGACCGCCTTCACCGCCGCGAGGCTCCACGCATGCGCCGTTTCCATCTCGGCGGCCGTATTCCCGTAGGTTCCGGCCTCGAAGTTCTTCACGGCGCGGGAGAACTCCTCGTCCGCCCTGGCCGTGACGAAGCTGCGGTAGGCGCCGTACGACTGGGACCGCAGGTCATCGTAGCGGATCGCCATGCGTCCCGCCGATTGCGACAGGTCCTCCATGGGAATGTCCCGCGTGGAGCGTTTCATGTAGACGGCGGCCGTCGCCTTCCAGGCGGCCGCCTGCCCATCCAGTCCGGCCAGGAGGGATTTCAGCTCGTCCCGCGAGTCCTCCGCGGCCGGCAGGTCCACGACGTAGCGGGCGTTCAGGTCGCGTACGCGCAGCGTCTGGCGTGCGAGCTCCACGTACCCGCGCGTCTCCTCCGCTCGCGCCTGGTAGCGGACCGCCTCCGAAGCGGATCGGACCAACCGGACCCGCGTCTCGGCCGGCAGGGAGAATCCCGGCCCCATCGGAGCATCGAGGCCGTCCAGGGAGACCGCCTTCACCGCCGCAAGGCTCCAGGAATAGGCGTTTTCCATTTCTTCGGCCGTCCGCTCGTAGGACCCGGCCTGGAAGCTTTCCACGGCGCGGGAGAACTCCTCGTCCGCCCTGGCCGTGACGAAGCTGCGGTAGGCGCCATACGCCTCGGTCCGGAGGTTCCCGTATCGGGCCGCCAGGCCATCGGCCGATCGGGACGCCTCCTCCATGGGGAGATCCCGCGTGGCGCGCTTCCTGTATGAGGCGGCCGTCTCCTTCCAGGCCGCCGCGCGTTCCTCCAATCCGACAAGCATGGATTGGACGTCCCCGCGCGCGTTCTCCACGGCCGCGAGATCCTTCCTGTAGCCTGCGTTCACTTCCCGCGCACGAAGCGTCCGCTCCGCGAGATCCGCGTATCCGCGGGTCTCCACGGCACGCGTCTGATAGCGGAACGCTTCCTCCACGGATTGCTTGAGCGCCGTCCAGCCGTCCTTCTGGAAGGAGAAACCCGGTCCCGGTATGGCGTTGATTCCGTCGAGGGAGACCGCCTTCACGGCCGCGAGGCTCCAGGAATACGCCAGTTCCATTTCCGCGGCCGTCTTCCCGTAGGTCCCTTCCTGGAAGTCCTTCACGGCCGTGGAAAACACCTCATCCGCCTTGTCGCATACGCTCTTGCGGAAGGACCGATAGACCGAATCCCAGGCCCCGGTCAGCACGAACGCGATCCCTTCCTTGCCCTGCTGGTCCTCGCGGCCCGTGGTGAGCTTGACCAGGTACGACAGGTACAGGTCCTCCCGTTTCTCGGCTCCGGTCTCCGCGATCAGCCGGTTGCGCTCCTTCAGGAAAGTCACGCTGCGGTTCACAGTGGTTTCCGCTTCGCGGGAATCGCGCAGAAGGGCGAGAATGCCGTCGATGCCCGCCTGCAGACGGTCCGACTGCGACTCCTGCGAAACCCTCTTCATCTGATCTGCCAGCTGCTGGAGGCCCTGGCGATAGGCAGCATAGGATCTGGCGGAAGCGGAGATGGCGTCGATGTTTTCCGTGACCCGCGCCTCGAGGATGGTCCCGTAGCCCGCATCGAGGTAATCCTGCTTGTGCAGGTCGAATCCGGAGAGATAGGTTTCCACGGCCAGATCCTGCTTCCCTTCACGGATCTGGCCCGCCGCCGTTTCCATGATCTTGGTGAAGCGCTTCTGGTTGGCGACGAACTCGGCCGCCTTCTTGGCCACTGTGACCGTCTTCTGCATCTCGACGTTCGGGAACGGGTAGATCTCCTGCAATTCCTTGATGATCACCAGGCCCGCTTCCACGTCCCCCTGTTGATACAGGACCTTGTCCAGCTGGGAAAGAAGGGAGTTGAACCGCGTCTTGATCTGGTTGACCTGGCGGAGGATCCTCTGGCCGCGTTCCATCTCCTCGGGGTCCTCCTTCACGATCTGCGTGACCAGAAGGATGGCCTGGTCGAACTCCTTGGCTTCGAGCAGACGTTCCACCTCCTTGAACCTGTCTTCCTTGGATCCCATGGGGAAGGAGGACAGGACGGGAACGGTGAGGAGAAGGAAGAGTAACAGGGCAGGAGAACCCCTATAGGGTCTCAAATCAGCCCCCCCCGGGCCAGGACGCCCACATAAGAAATTATCGACACATTCTCAAAGGTTTCCTACCATATTTGGCCGATAGACGAAAGGAAAGCCCGCGAAGACTATGGATATCGATCGTGGAAAAGGATATATTGACTTACAGCGCATGAAAAAAAAGGTCCTTTCCGCCATACTCATTCTTCTCATGCATTGTACCACGCTTTGGGCGGACTATCCTTCACTGTATTCGCAATGGTCGGCCTATCTGGAGGATTTCATAGATCCCAACACGGGCAACATGGCTTTCATGAGCCTTCTTGTGCCCGTGGGCGGGCGATACGAGGGGATGGGAACGGCGACGACCGCTCTGGCACTGGATTCGGGCTATATGGAATCCAATCCGGCCGCTGGAGCGCTCCTGCGCAACACGGAACTGGCCTTCAGCCACCACAACTGGATCTCGGACAGCATGTTGGAAGGGATCACCTACACGGTCCGGTTCGACAAATTGGGCCTCGGCTTCGCGGGAAAATTCTTCTATGTCCCCTTCTCGCCCTATGATACCTACGGCGAGAACTCCTCGGCCAGTTTTTATTACAGCGAGTCCGTGGCCACGCTGAACGCCTCCTACAATTTTCTTTCCAGCTACGAATTCTATGGGCTCTCCGCCGGAGCCAGCGCCAAGATCGGCTACAGGAACGTACCCGAATACGTCTATCCCGGGCAGTCGGCCCTCGTGTTCATGACCGACCTCGGAGTCCAATCCAGCTTCAACTTCCTGAAGTTCTACTCGTCCCGCAGCAGGAACTTTTCCGTCGGAGCGGTCCTGAAGAACTTCGGTTTCTCCTCCCTGGCAAGCGACCCGCTGCCCGTGACCGCCACCTTGGGAATCGCCTACGCGCCGCTTCGCCCGATCACGACCACCTTCGATTTCAGCCTGCCATTCAGCCTGGACTCCTCCGTGAGCGCGGAGAGCCCCTATGGAGCCGTAGGCATGAACTGGGAGGTCGCCCAATTCCTTTCCATCCAGACGGGGCTGCTTTTGAAGATGAACAATCCCCGCATCAGCGTGGGCACTATCCTGGACGTGGGGGCGGTCAGCTTCACCGTAAACTACAACCTGAACCTTGCCGGCGAGATCGACCCTCTCGACCTGTTCAGCGTCCAAGCCAGGCTCAATCTCGGAGATTTCGGCCGCGCCGCACTGCAGACGAAGCTCGAGGAGTACTTCTGGGCGGGCGTCGAGGAGTACGGCAAAGGCAACCTGGACAAGGCCATCGACTACTGGAAGAAAGTGCTGGAAATCGATCCGACCTACACGCCGGCCAGGGACTACATCGCGACGGCGCAATCCACCATGGAACTGCAAAAAAGCCTGGAAGCCCGCGAGAAGCGGTAGATTTCCAACACGCATGACACCGTACAACACCATACCTGAACAGACGCTGCGGCGCATCCCCCTGTATCACCAGATCCTCACCGAGATGGGTTCCCGCGGGGAAAGCTTCGTCTCCTCGCGCCATCTGGCCCAGTTCTTCCAGATCGACGATACGCAGGTCCGTAAGGACGTCTCCGTCATCGGCTACAAGGGCAAGCCCAAGTCGGGCTACTCGGTCATCGGCCTGAAAAACGCCATCGAGGAGTTCCTGGGGATCAACTACCAGAACACAGCCATCCTGATCGGGGCCGGCCATCTCGGATCCGCCCTGAGCCAATACCCGGGCCTCGCCCAGTACGGGCTGAAAATCGTCGCGATCTTCGACAACGATCCCGCCAAGATCGGAAGCGTCCTGGGGTCCTTCACGATACTCGCCATGGAATCCCTCCCCCGCGTCGTGCGCAGCTTCGAGGTGGGCATAGCCATCGTCACGGTTCCAAAGGGTGCGGCGCAGGCCGTGTGCACTGAGGTCGTCACCCTGGGCATCAAGGCGATCTGGAACTTCTCCCCGACGCAGATCGCGGTGCCCCCGGACGTCGTGGTGCGGCACGAGAACATCGCGCTGGGCCTTGCCATCCTTTCCCACTACGTGAAGAAACAGAAACAGGATACCGTGCGGATGGAGGAGGCCCGGATGCGCTCCAATCCGCCGCAGATCCTGGCGGAAGTCTTCTCCCGTTTCCAGCCCCGCCGCGAGTTCCTGGTTCCCATCCTGGAAGAGACTCAGAAACGCTACGGCTGCCTTCCCGGCGACGCCGTGCGCCAGATCGCCGATTTCCTGAACATCACCCCGCAGGCTGTCCAGGAGACCGCCGCGTTCTACAAGGTCTTCCGCATCGAGGAGCCCGGCACCGGCAAGCCGTCCTAGGGTCCCTCAGGGCCGCCGGTCCATTGTGGACACGCTTTTGCTGATTCCACGGTACACCGCGTAAAGGGAAGGGTCCTTGTCCGTTTCGTGGGTCCTCCGGAAGGCATGCCGCCTGCGCTTGCCGTGTTTGCCCGTCTGAAGCTTCAGCGTTTCCTCCAGGAGGAGCAGGAACTGCCTTGCCTCCTCCTTCTGCTCCGCGTCGAAAGCCGTGCCCTCCGGTTCCGCGATCCTGCCCGCGAGGTCCTTCAATTCCTCTCCCTCATAGCGGTGCAGGATCTCCTCCACCTTCAGCAAGAAGGGGCTTTCCGAAAAACGGACGCCATCCACGATGGCCGTGAGTTCCTTCCGCTTCCGGGCGGCCGGCTCCGAAGTCGGGTCCTTCCGCTTCAGAAGCGTGTAGACCAGAAACGCGGTTCCCAACGCGTAGATCACGTCATCCACCACAGGGATGGGATCCCGGATGACGTAGGAAAAGCCGAAGTATGCGGCCAGGAATACCACGCTCGAAAGAAGGAAACGGGGGATGAACCTGGCATCCGCCCGCCATGCGCTCACGGCGGCGTCCACGCGTTGATACAGCTCGCTGCGGAAAGCCGTCAAGGCCTCCACCCTGGGTTCGGCGCCGTAGCATCCGATGATCTCGCATTCCTCCATCTGTGCCATGATCCGGCCCGCGCCCTGGAACGGATGCAGGATCAGGGACCGTCCATCCGCGCGGCGGATGTGGAACAGATAGATGCGCTCTTTCTCGCTCACGCGCCACACCATATCCCCCGGGACCGGGAATCTCAAGAGGCCCGGTCCCGCGGCCCGGTCCCGCGTATTGACATCCGGGATCGCGGCGGATACAAGGGAGCCCATGTCGACTCCGCATGCTTCCGCTTTCGAGGAATTCATCTCCATCGTCGCGCGGCTCCGTTCCCCCGACGGATGCCCGTGGGACCGCAAGCAGACCCCCGCCAGCCTGCGCGCGGATCTGATCGGGGAGGCCTACGAGTGCATTGCGGCCATCGACGCGCGGGACGACGGGAACCTCGAGGAGGAGCTTGGGGACGTCCTGCTCCTCCTCGCGCTGATCTGCCGCATCAAGGAGGAGGAAGGCGTCTTCGACATCGCGAAGGTGCTGCGGGGCATCTCGGCCAAGCTGATCCGTCGCCATCCCCACGTGTTCGGCGATGAAACGCGGAGCTCCGTGGAGGATGTCCTCGTGCGGTGGGACCAGATCAAGAAGGAGGAGAAGGGCGCCATGGCGGATCCGTCCGCGCTGTCCGGGGTTCCCGCCTCCCTTCCGCCGCTTGAGAAAGCCGTCGCCATCCAGAAAAAGGCTTCCAAGGTCGGCTTCGACTGGTCCGAGCCCGGCCCCGTGTGGGAGAAGCTTGCCGAGGAGATCGGCGAGACGCGGGAAGCCGTGGCCTCAGCGGACCCGGGGGCCGTGGAACGCGAGATCGGCGACATGCTTTTCACGGTGGCCAATCTGGCCCGTCTTCTCGGAGTGGACGCCCCGCTCGCCCTCAGGGGGACGAACGACAGGTTCTCCGGACGTTTCCGCCAGGTGGAAGGAAAACTGTCGGCCATGGGCAGGACGCCCAAGGAGGCCGGTCTCCAGCTCATGGACAGGCTTTGGGATGAGGTGAAGGCGGAAGAACGGGCAAACAGATCCCATGGGGATCCCGTGCCCGCGGAGGGTCAGCCGGGAAGCTCGAAATAGGAGACCAGGTTCCCGTCTGCGTTCTTGGCATGGGTGTGCAGGCGGACCACGGCGAAGCGGTGCAGGGGAAAACCACCTTTGGCGAGGCGCCCAAGGGAGATCCCCGCGGGGGGGAACAGGACCCGTATCCCCCCCGCATCCTCGACAGGCGACAGGCCGGCAGCCTTCAGGCTCTCCATGGCGGAGGCCGCGTCGGCTTCGGGCGCGGCCCCACGCGGCGTCATCCTGTATTCGGCCCCGCCAAACAGCGCCATCAGCGATTTCCCGGGGGCCGCCGGACGGGCCGAGGCGACCTCCAGTCCCTCCGGCAGCGCGGCATCCATGCGCCTCATGAACTCCGGTTCCCCGTCCCAATTGTACAGCTCCACCGCGGCGACCTCCTCCAAGGAAGCGATCCCGAGGCTGAGGGGATGCGCGAACTCGAGTTTCGGCTTGGGGTTGAAGCCTTGAGAGAAACGGCAGTCGTAGCCTGCGCGCATCAGGGCGCGTTCGAAAATCGTCATGAGGTCCAGATGCGACAGGAAGACCGCCTTCCCTTCCTTGGAGAAGGAGAAGAGGATCCTCTCGAAGCGCTCCTGCTGCGCGGGGAGCCGGGAGGGCATGGCGGCGGCCGACGGAGCCGGCGCGCCGGTCGGTGCGTCAGCGGCCGGATCCACGGCGAGGGAAACGGAGGACCAGGGCAGAGACTCATCGGGTCTGCGTTCCCTGCAGGCCTCCGCGGCCACATCCCAGCCTGCCGCCGCAATGGCCTCGCGCCATATCTCCGGCCTCATATGCTCTTCCCAGGCGTCCAGCCGCGCGCCGCGCCGGTATGCGTCAAGGACCAGGTCTCCCGCCCTCTCGTCCCCTCGGGACAGGATCCCTTCCAGCAGGGACAGGAACGGCGAATGATAGCCGATCTTGAATCCGGACCTGCCCAGGGCATGTTTCACCAGCATGATCCGCCGCAGCGCCTCCTCCTCGGAGAGTTGCGGTGCCCGTTCGTACGGGGTATGGGGCTTGGGGATGAACGTCGCGATGTTGACGTTGATGCCGATCCCCGTGTTCCGCTTCACGGTCTGGAGGAATTCGATGATCGGACCGGTCTCATCCTCCTGGAAGGATGCCGGCAGTCCCACCATGAAGTAGAACTTGGCCCCTTTCCAACCCAGCCGTTTGGCCTCCAGGAGGATCTCGACGATCCTTTCCACGGGCACGTTTTTCCGCAGCTCCTTCTGCCAATCCGGTTTCGCGGTTTCCACGGCGAAGGTGAGCCCGCTTTTACGCACCTCGGAAATGCGGCCCAACAGCTCCAGGGCAAGGGAATCGACGCGCAGGGACGGCAAAGAGAAGGAAACGGCGAACGGCCGGAAACGGGCATTGAGCTCCCCGACCATCGCATGGATTCCCGGATAGTCGCCCGAGGAAAGGGATGCCAGCGTGATCTCCCTATAGCCATGGGAAAAGACCAGTTCCGCCGTTTCCTTTTCCACCACGCCGCGGTCCCTGACGCGGGACGGCCGGTAATAGCATCCTGCGTGACAGAATCTGCAGGCGTTGGGGCACCCCCGCATGATCTCCACGGTCCCGTGGTCCTGCACGGTCCTGATGCTGGGCACGGGCAGGTTCGACGGGACTCCGCCGCCGCTGAAACCGCGCCAGATGCTTCGAAACACCTGCCCCGCTTTTGCCGGCATCCATATGGAGGGATGCTGCGCCATTCGGGAGAGCAGGTCCGCGCGCCGCGCCCCCGACCGTTTCATTGCAGCCAAGTCCGCGAACAAGGGCGGAATCGCGGCTTCCGCCTCCCCGATGAAGACGCAGTCCAGGAATCTGCCCCAAGGAGCCGGGTTTGTGACCGCCGGTCCCCCGCCCATGACGATCGGTTCGTCGTCCCCACGATTTTTCGAGAGCAGGCTCACGCCCCCGAGTTCGAGAATGGCGCACAGGTTGGTCATGGTGAGCTCGAAGCCCACGGAAAAGCCCAGGACATGGAAATCCGCGAGCACGGTCCCCGTCTCCAGGGAGAACAGCGGCAGGGCCCGTGCCCGCAATGCCGCCTCGAAATCGGGCGCCGGGGCGAAGACGCGCTCGCAGGAGACGTCGGGAATGGCGTTGAACAGGGCATAAAGGATCTTCACGGCCGCGTTGGACATTCCGATCTCGTAGAGGTCCGGGAAGGAGACGGCGACGCGGAGTCCCGCCCCATCCTTCACGATCTGTCCATATTCGCCGCCGACATAGCGCCCCGGCCTCTCCACGGAGGCGAGGAGCCCTGCGATGTCCCTCGAAACGTCGATCCGCCGCATCAGTTTCGGATCCTCCTGCCCCGAATGTTCATCAGGATCCCGACGCCCGTCATCGCCGTCCACAGGGAGGAGCCGCCGTAGGACAGGAAGAGAAGCGGGATCCCCGTCACCGGCATGATCCCCATGGCCATGCCGACGTTGACCAGGACGTGGAAAAAATACATGGTCACGATCCCGCATCCGGTGAACATCGCGAAATCGTCCTTGGATTCGTAGGCGATCCCCATGCCGCGCAGGATGATCACGGCGAAGAGGGCCAGCACGAGGATGCCGCCCAGCAGCCCCCATTCCTCCGCGAGGATGGAGAAGATGAAGTCCGTGCTCTGCTGGGGCAGGAAACGCAGGTGGCTCTGGGTTCCCTTCAGGAAGCCCTTGCCTGGGAATCCGCCGGATCCGATGGCCGTGATGGACTGCAATATGTTCCATCCGGCGCCCTTGGGATCCAGCTGCGGATTGACGAAAATGACCAGGCGCATGAGCTGATAGTCCTTGAGGAGGCTGCGGAGGGCAAGGGAGCATGCGAAGGACAGGAACAGGATCAGGGACGCGTAGAAGATCCAGTAGAAATAGCGCTGTTTCAGCGTGCGGTATCCCAGGAACGCGAGGCCCGTGATGCCGGTGCCCGCAAGGAGCAGGACCCGCGTGAACGTGCCGTTCACCAGAAGAGCCGCGAGGCCCTTGGGGGTCGCCCCTTGAAGGCTGGGAATGGCGGCCAGCGTGAAGGTCAACATGCCGAATGAGAAGCAAAAAACCAGATGCCTGGGTTCCGCTCCGGCCATGAAGGCCATGAAAAGGAACACCGGCAGATAGGAGATGGCCGTGCCCATGTCCGGCTGCAGGAGGATGAGCCCGACGGGGATGCAGACGAACAGGAGTCCCAGAAGGAACCTGGGCAGCTCCCGGATGCCCTTTCCGATGCCGGAGAAATAGGAGGCCAGGAACAGGATGGTGGAGATCTTGGCGAACTCCGAGGGTTGGATCCCGAGCTCCCCGATGCCGATCCAGGAGCGGGAGCCATTGACGGGTTTCCCGACAAGCGGCGTGATGAGGAGCAGAAGAAGGCCGGCGCCGTAGATGTAGACCGAGTAGCTGCGCAGCGCATTGTAGTCCAGGAACGCGAAGAACACGAGGATCACCAGTCCCGTAGCGGCCCAGATGATCTGCTTGATGTATTCCCGGGAGACCATGACGCCCTGGGACGTCACGCCGCTCGAATAGATGCAGAGGATGCCCATGGTGACGAGCAGCACCGTGGCGGCAAGCAGGGGGAAGTCGATGGTCTGGAGCGACAGTTTCCTCATTCCATCCTCCCGATTGCTTCCCTATACCACGGCTTCAGGGTTCCTACGGCTTCCTCCAGCGTCTGGTTGGCGAAGATGCCTTGAAAGATCAGGTTGGTCGCGTAAGGGGCCCACCATTCCCACTTGTTCACGGCCTCCACGCTCACCACTACGACGAGGCGTTCTTCCGGCCTGTCCGTCTTGTACGGACCGTAGGCGCAGAACCAGGAATGCCAGCGGTCCTTGAATCCCATCTCTCCCGTTCCGGTCTTTCCGGCGATCTCGACCGCCTTCGTGGTGATGGCCTCCTTCGGGGTTCCCTCCGTGATCACGCCGCGCATCGCCTCCTGCACGCCGCGGAAGACTTCCCTGGGAACCGGTGACTGGTGGAGGATCTCGGGCTCCACGGTCCGAATCGTTTCCCCCGTGGTGGGGTCCACGACTGCCTTCAACAGGTGGGGCTTGTAGATGATCCCCTCATTGACAACCATGGCCACCATGTCCGCTTCCTGGAGGGGCGTGACCTCCATGTCCCCCTGGCCGATGGATATGTTCAGCGTATCCCCGCCCACCCACCGTGCGTGCTTGTTCTTTTCCTTCCACTCCTGGGACGGAACGGTGCCCGACGTTTCATTTGGGATATCGATCCCCGTCAGGGATCCAAGGCCGAAATCGCGGGCATAATGCACGATCCGGTCCACGCCCAACTCCTTGCCCAAAGTCCAGAAATATACGTTGCAGGATTGGGCAAGGCCGCCGAACAGATCGAGGGGACCGTGCCCCGTATGGACATGGCAATCCAGGAAACGGTCTCCGGCGTCGAATTTGCCCTTGCAATTCACGATTTTCGTCGCGGGGAAAAGGGGTTGCGTATCCAGCTCCGCCGTGGTCATGACGATCTTGAACGTGGAGGCGGGCGGGTAGTCGGACTGGATGGCACGGTTGAGGAACGGCGAGCTGGGGTCCAGAGTCAATTTGGCGAACTGGGAGGAGCCTTCCGGCGTCGTGAACAGGTTGGGGTCGAACGACGGGTAGGAGACCATGGCCAGAACCTCCCCCGTGGCGGGCCTGAGGACCACGACCGACCCCACCCGATCCCCCAGGGCCCTTTCGCAGAGGATCTGGATCCTGCGGTCGATGGTGAGGATCAGGCTGCGGCCCGGGATCGGCGCGATGTCCTCCGGTTCCTCCCCGACGGCCCCCGTGCTCTTCTCCTTCACGTCCACCACGCGGAACTTCGTGCCGTCGGTACCCCGCAGCAGGTCGTCATACTGCTTCTCGATGCCGGATTTTCCCACGGAAGTCCGCGGTTGATAGCCTTTATTGAAGAGGACCTGAAGCTCCTCGCTGTTGATGTCCCCGATGTAGCCGATGATGTGGGAAATGGAGCCGGACTGCGGATAGTTGCGGATGGGCTTGTTGTTCCATGTCACGCCCCGGAAGTCCTCCAGGTTCTCCGCAATGCGGGCCACGACGTCGAATGGAACGCCGCTTTTCACTTCGATCTCCTGGAACAGGTTCCAGGTCTTCTCCGGGACCCTGGATTCGATCTCGGAAACCGGGACGGAGAGCAGCTGCGCAAGCTTGGCGAACAGCGGCGCAAGGTTGTTCCGTCCCACCTCGGCCGGGATGACATTGATGGCGAAGGAATCGATGTTCAGGACCAGGGGCACGTCGCGGTTCGTGTCGTAGATCTCCCCCCTCTGGGCCGTGATGGGGGTCGAACGCTGGCTCACCGTCCGGGCCTGCTGCTTGTATTCGCGGCCCCGCAGGATCTGCAGGGAGAAAAGATAGATCCCGAGGATGACCATGGAACCCGCGAAGATGGCGCTCAGGGCCAGGAACCGCTGTTTCAGCGATACCCTGGGCTGGCCCCGCCCGTGCTCTTCCGCCATCAGGCGCCTTCTTTGTCGCTGGGCTTGAGAACCTTGAACAGGCCGAGGAGGGCGAACAGGAAGGGGGACAACACGGTGTTGAACGCGAGCTCGATCCAGAGGCGGCCCCTGAAGTACAGGAATCCGGAAGCCTCGATGCCGAAGATGGAGGACACGATGCCGGAGAGAAGGCCCTTCAGAAGCGTGGCCACGATGGTCAGGATCATGGGCATGAAGACGGGATCCAGGAACATGTTACCGGAGAAAATCCCGTACAGGTAGCCGATGATCGTCTTCATGAGCGGATGGAACCCCAGGGGCGCGACGCTCATGAAATCCTCGAACAGTCCGGAGACGAATCCGGAGACCTGCCCCACCATGGAACCGCGGCGGACGGACACGTAGACAAGGACGATCAGGGCCAGGTCCGGTCGGGCACCGCCCAGCGGAAGCCGGGAAAGAAGGGTCGACTGCAGCAGGATGCAGATGCCCAGGAGGAGGAGCGTGAAAAGCGTGGCGCGCGTGTCCCGACCCATTTAGCCTCCGCTCTCCAGAATGAAAAGGTATTCCAGCCTGTCGAAATCGATGATCGGCTCAACCAGGATTTCCAGAGACGTTTCGTAGGATTGCGCGTCCCATTCGCGCACCCGTCCGACGTTGATGCCCTTGGGATAGGTCCCGCCGAGCCCCGCCGTGACCACGAGGTCCCCGTAGGCCATGTTGTCCTTGGCAAGCTTCTTCACGTAGCGCATGACCAGGAGCGGCTGGTCCTTGCCCTGTCCGTTGACGAGGCCTTCATGGCGGGAACGGTCCAGGCGGGAGGAGACGTAGCAGCCCGGATCGTAGAGAGGCAGGATCTGGGCGGAGGCGATGCCCACGTTGACGACCTTCCCGACGAGGCCCTCGAGGCCGTCCTGGAAGGCGATCACCGCCATGCCCGTCTTCACCCCCTGATGCATCCCCTTGTTCACCGTGATGGTCGAAGAAAGATTGTCGTGGTCCTTGGCGATGACCTCCGCCGCGATCCGCTTCATGGCGACGGCCTGGGAAAGCCCCAGCTGCTCGCGCAGGGCCTGATTCTGCTGGCGCAGCGCAACGACCTCCCGCGTCACCTCGTCGGCTTCCGCCAGCCGCCTTCGTGCGTCCGCCAGCTCGCTTTTGGCCTCCCGCAGCTCACGGATGGAATTGAACGTCCCTCCGACCCATTGGGAGGCGCCCGTGAGTCCTCCCTGGAAGAAGGCGACGAACGAATGCCCGATCTCCTTGGGCTTGATCACGACGTTCCTGTTGGAGACCAGGAGACAGATCAAGGACACCAGCACGAGGACGGCCAACGTCACTCCCTTGCGGTATCGCTTGACGAATCCTTCGAACAGCCCCGCCATCCGGTTCCTACACTCGATGCGTGAAGAGGTCGTCTTTTGCGCGCATTGCGGATCAGGACTTCACGTTGAAATACCGGGAGTTCTTGTCCTTGACCAGGCTCTCCAGGAACTTGCCGGCGCCGAGCGCCACGCAGAGCAGCGGATTCTCCGCCAGGATCACGGGTACGCCGGTTTCCTTGGCGATCAGTTTTGGGAAACCCTTCAGCAGGGATCCGCCTCCCGTCATGACGATGCCACGTTCCACGATGTCGGCCGCCAGTTCCGGGGGCGTCTGCCCCAGTGTCTTCTTGATCTCCTCGATGACCGTGTTGATGGGCTCCTGCAGGGCTTCCCGGACCTCCACGGAGTCCATCTCCAGCTTCCTGGGCAGGCCCGTGATGGCGTCGGTGCCCTTGATCTCCATCTTCTCGATCTTCTTGTCCGGGGAAGCGTTGCCGATGGTGATCTTCACGTTTTCCGCCGTGGATTCGCCTATGATCAGGTTGTGCACGTTGCGTACGTGCTTGATGATCGCCTCGTCGAACTCGTCACCGCCCACGCGGATGGCGTTGGTGACCACCATGCCGCCCAGGGAGATCACGGAGATCTCCGTGGTGCCGCCCCCGATGTCGCACACCATGTGCCCGGCCGGTTCCAGGATGGGGATGTTGGCTCCGATGGCGGCGGCCATGGACTCCTGGATCAGGTAGACCTCGCGGGCGCCCGCCTGCTCCGCGCTGTCGCGCACGGCGCGCTTCTCCACCTCCGTGATGCAGGTCGGCACGCCGATGACCATGCGCGGCTTCACGAACCACCGGCGGGAGATGACCCTTTCGATGAAGTAGCGCAGCAGTTTTTCCGTGGCCTCGAAGTCGGCGATCACCCCGTCGCGCAGGGGCCGGATGGCCACGATGTCCCCTGGAGTCTTCCAGAGCATCTTCTTGGCCTCGGTCCCGACGGCCACGACCTTCTTGGTTCCCCGCTCCATGGCGACCACCGAGGGTTCGCACAGTACGATCCCCTTGCCCCGCGCGTGCACCAGCGTGCTGCAGGTTCCGAGGTCAATGCCCAAGTCCATGGAAAAAGCTTCAAACATCCTGTCCCAACCCATCGAGAACTCCCTCCCCGCCCCAGTAGTCTATCCGTGACCGCCCCGCCATGCGTCCGGGGGGGCAGCGGTCCGTCATTTATAGTATCGGAGCTTGGCCCCGACATGCGACGGATCGATGACAAGCACCGTCCGCCATTCCCCTCTCGCCTTCACCAGGTCGCCCCGCTTCGCGTAGATCTCGCCGAGGTTGAAGTGCGCCTCGGCGGATTTGGGGTCCGCCTTCACGATGGCCTGGAACTGCTCCTCCGCCTTGGCGAGGTCCTGCCGTTCCAGGTAGATCTCCCCCAGAAGGAAACGCGCCTTCTTGGCGATCGCCTCGTCCTCCGTGCGGTCCAGCGCCCGCGAAAGATATCCCACGGCCTCCTCGGTCCGCTTCATCGAGTAGTAGCTCTGCCCGATGGTCAGAAGCAGCAGATCGCTCGCCCCGCCGTCCCCCTCCATGGCCTTGAGGAAGTACTCGAGGCCCTTTTCCATCTCCCCGAGCTGCGTATAGGCGAGCCCCAGGTACTCGTAGCTGTCCTGCATGACGGTCCCGTGGGCAACCGAGTTTTCCATGAAAGAGGTGGATAGATCAAGGTAGTAGCGCCCCTTGTGGAAATAGGCCTTTCCAAGCACGTAATCCAGTTCCCCTTTCCAGGAGCTTCCCATGAGCTGGGCCTGGCGCAGGGACACGATGGCCTGGTCCAGGTTGGCCGTCCTTTCCTCGCTGGACTCGTCGGATACGGCTTTGTAGAACGAGGCGAATCCCCGGTAGCCAAGCGCATCCCGGTCCAATGGGGTGGCCTTCAGGATCTGGTCCGCGCATTGGATGACCTCGTCATAGCGTTTGGCCTGCCAGAGCGTCGCGAGGTCCTTCACGTCGCCGCGCCCCCCCCGTACGGAAAAAGGCTGCCATGTCCCGGTGAGGAGCAGGATGACGGGCACCAGGACCGCGACCACGGCGGCGGCCGCCAGAAGCGCCGGCAGGAGGCCGCGATGGCGCCCCTTCTTCCGCAATCCGTATCGGTACTGGTCGTAGTTCAGCAGCATTCCTTCTCCCTGTGCCTCGCAAAAAAAAGGGCGGACCGATAAGCCGGGTCCTGTCGGGGGCCATCATCTCTCTGGGAGGCGCCGTCACCGGCCCTCTCCAGCAGTCTACCCGCAGGCTGTTCGGCGAGCAACCGACCTGCTGCTTGACTTTGCTCCTGATGAGGCTTGCCGTGCCCCGTCCGTCACCGGACGGGCGGTGAGCTCTTGCCTCGCCTTTTCACCCTTGCCCGCCTTCCGGATCCCGAGGGACCCGTCCGGCGGGCGGTCTGTTTTCTGTGGCGCTGTCTGTCGCCGGTTTCCCGGCGCCCGGACGTTATCCGGCATCATGCTCTATGGAGCCCGGACTTTCCTCCCCCCCGCGCGTGCGGGGGAGCGATGGCCTGGTCCGCCCCGAACATCCACTCCTACAGATCGTCCTCTTCCTCGTCCCCAGCCTCTTCCTCCTGCTCGTCCTCGACGTCTTCGTCCTCGTCCTCGACTTCCTCGTCGACGCCTCCCGCCTCCAGCGCTTCCTCCTCCTCGTCATCGGCATAGAAGAGGATGCGGCTGCAGTAGGGACAGAACATGACGTTCTTCCCGGAATGGACGGTGTTGACGAATTCGGGAGGAAGGATCATGTAGCAGCCGGAACAGACGCCCTTGTGCAGGGGCACGATGCCGACGCCCGCCTTGCTGCGGATGATGCGCTCGAACTTGAAGAGGATCTCCTCGTCGATGCCCGGCGTCGCCTTCTTCTCCTCTGCCTGCAGGCTCTTCAGTTCCTTGGTCTTGTCCTTGACCTTCAGCTTGATCTTGGACTGCTCCTCCTTGACCTCCTCCTCCTGCTTGCGGATCATCATCTCTTCCTTCTCGAGATTGCCTTTCAGCTCTTCCCGGAGGTTCTCTTCCCGCTGGAGGTCCTTGCGGAGGTTCTGCTCCTTCTCCGTGGCTTCCTTGATCTCCTTGTCCAGGGCCTCGTATTCTCGCTGCGTCTTGATGGCGTCCATCTGGGATTCGTACTGTTCGCGGGCCTGCTCCGCTTCCGCCAGTTTCTGCGTGATCTCCGCGATGCGGTTCAGCACCTCCTGGAAGGTCGCGCCCTTGTCCGTGCAGGACTTGCGGATCCGGTTGAGGAGTTCGCTCTTGGTGGCCAGGGACTTCGGAATCTCCTCGATCTCTTTCTCCACCTCGAACTTCCGCGAAAGGATGTCCTGCAGGGTCCTCAATTTGTCGTAGATATTCGCTGCCATTCCTCTTCCCCTTCTCCTCAGTGTTCCAGGTAGTCTTTCAGCTTCCTGCTGCGCGTCGGATGCCTGAGCCTCCGGAGCGCCTTGGCTTCGATCTGCCGGATCCGCTCCCGGGTGACGTTAAAATAGAGCCCGACCTCCTCCAGAGTCAAGGAATAGCCGTCCTCGAGGCCGAAGCGCATCTTGAGGACCTCCTGCTCCCGCGGCGGGAGCGTGGTGAGCACGTCCTCCAGCTGCTCCTGAAGCAGACGGAACGCGGTCTGGTTGGAGGGGCTCTCGACCTCCTTGTCCTCGATGAAGTCCCCCAGGAGGGAATCCTCCTCCTCTCCGATGGGCGTCTCCAGGGAGATCGGCTCCCGCGCCACGTTCTTCACGGATTTCACGCGCGCGCACGGCCATCCCAGCTTCTCGGCGATCTCCTCGTCGGTCGGCTCCCGTCCCAGCACCTGCATGAGCTGTCGGGACTCGCGCATGACCTTGTTGATCTGCTCGATCATGTGCACCGGCACGCGGATGGTGCGCGCCTGGTCGGAGATGGAACGCGTGATGGCCTGCCGGATCCACCACGTGGCGTAGGTGGAGAACTTGTAGCCTTTGCGGTACTCGAACTTCTCCACCGCCTTGATGAGGCCGATGTTGCCTTCCTGAACCAGGTCGAAGAAATGCAGGCCGCGATTGGTGTATTTCTTGGCGATGCTCACCACGAGGCGCAGGTTGGCTTTGATCAGCTTGTCCTTGGCGCCCTTCAGCAGGATGCGGCCGCGCTCGATCTCATCGGCCATGGCGAGGACGTCGGTGAGCTTGTTCTCGAAGTCCTGCTCCACCTTGGACAGCTTCTTCTCGTTGGCCTGGTAGAGACGGACCAGTTCCTTGATCCGTTCGATGCCGAGCGACAGGGAGCGCTCCATCTTGTCCTTTTCGGAGCCGGCAGCGAGCTTCTTGGCCAGCTGCTTCATGTCGCGGGGACCTCCAACCTTCAGGCGTTTCTCGATCTTGGACTGCTCCTTCTGGATGGTGCGGACCTTGCGGGCGACGCTCACGAACTTCTCCGAGATCGTGAAGATCTCCTCCGGATGCAGATCCACCTTCTTCAGGGAGTCCGCGAAGTTCTTCCGCTTCGCCGAAAGGGAACTGCCGAACACGTCCCCCCCCTCGGATTCCGTCTGCCGCTTGAGCTCCATGTACTCCTTGAGCCCGGAGAGGTGTTCTTCGATGGGTTCCCTGTAGAACTGGCCCAGGCGCCTTTTTTCCGCCAGATACTCGGAGGCTTCCCGCTTGGACAGATTCAAGGCCTTGGGGTCCTTGTGGGAGGTGGCCCGAAGCCCGAGGCGGAGGAATTCGGACACCAGGATCCCGGAGTCCTTGATCACGCCCTTGATGATGTTCTCCCCCTGCTCCATCCGCTTGGACAGCTCCACCTCCTCTTCGGCCGTGAGGAGGTTCTCCTTGCCGATCTCGCGCAGATAGAGCCTGATGGGGTCGTCGATGGAGGATTCCTTGTCGTTGTAGATGAGCTTCTTCCTGTCCTTCCCGCCCTTGTCCTCCTCGATCTCGAGGTTGAGGTCCTCCTCCTCGAGCTTGATGTTGTGCTTCGACAGGAGGGTGATCACCTCCTCGATCTTCTCGGAGTTCAAGCTCGCGCCGGGGAGGAAGTCATTGACCTCGTCGTAGCTGATGCTCTTCTTGCCCTTCGCGTATTCCAGCAGCTTCTGGAGCGTAGGATCAGTCTTGGTTTCCGGCATGGTACCCCACCTTGAGGTTCTCTATCTCGCCCACGAGATAGGTGATTTCACCCTGGATCTCCGAAAGGGCGCTCAGATCATTCTTCTCCTGGAAACGACGCAGGTCCGCGATCTTCTGATCCCGGCGCCTTTCGAAACTGCGCAGGCGGATGCGACGGGTTCCGTCGGCGATCATCTGCATCGGATTCATGGTAAACTCGTCCGTGGAGGCCTTCTCCCTGAGGAGCATGCGCAGGCCTTCGTCGGCCAGGCGGGACGCCACGTCCTCGAGGGATGAGTCTCCCGCCCTGAACGATTCCTCCAGGGCGATGAACAGCTCCCGCGCCGGCGCCTCGTCCAGGTCGTCGGCGCCCACGCCGCGCTTGCGCACTTCCTCGAAAGCCCCGCGGTTCAATGCAGCCGCGATCATCAGGAAGAGCTCGGGGCCGATGGTCCGCTTCAGCGGCTGCTGCGCCGGTTGGCGCGCATCCCGCGGTGCGGGCCCCCTGGCCTGGGAGGCCTGGAAATCCCGCCGCACGGCATCCCGATCCACGCCAAGGGCGTCGGCGAGCATGTCAAGCCATGATTCCTGTTTCACGCGGGATTCCGTGGCGCCGCAAAGCGGGAACAGGTCGTCGCACACGCGGGTCCTGCCCTCCGGGGTCCGGTTTCCGTGCGAAGCGAGGGCACCCTCGAGCAGCCAGGAGAATCCCGCAGCGGCCCCCTGGACCGCGGTGCGGATGGCGTCCGACTCGCCCTTGGCCATCAGGTCCGCCGGATCCTTGTCGCCCTGGACGGCGGCCACGGAAGCCTCCACCTCGCTACGTTCGCAGAGCTCCAGGGAGCGGACGGCGGCCTTGCGGCCCGCCGCGTCGCTGTCGAACAGCAGTACGGCCCGGGACGCATAGCGCTTCAGGAGCTTCACCTGCTGTTCCGTAAGCGCGGTCCCCAAAGGGGCCACAACGTGGTGGATTCCGGCCTGATGCAGGGCCAGCAGGTCCATGTAGCCTTCCACGACGATGAAAAAACCCTCCGTCCGTATCGGTTTCACGGCCTTGTCCAGTCCGAAAAGATTCTCCCCCTTGCGGAAATAGTCCGTCTCCGGGGTGTTCAGATACTTGGGAACCCCCTCCTCCAATGCCCGGCCTCCGAAGGCGATCGTCTCCCCGCGCGCGTTGGCGATCGGGAAAACGATCCGATGTCCGAAGAGGCTGCGCGATCCGCCCCGGGAGGATTCCACGAAAAGGCCGGATTTCCGCAGAAACTCTCCGGTGTAATTCTTCGCCAACAGGAAGTCCCAGAGCCACCCCCGGTCAGCGGGCGCATACCCGAGCTGGAACTCCTCCAGAACCCGTTCCTCGAGGCCGCGTCCCAGGAGGTACCGGCGTGGGGCCTCCCCTTGCGCCGTTTTCATCAGTAGATGGTGGAAACTCCCGGCTACGCGCCGGTACAGTTCCATGTATGCGTCCCTCTTGGGAGCGTCGCTTGGCTCCCCAGCGGTTGGCAGTTCCACCCCCGCCTTGTGGGCGCAGATGCGCAGCGCCTCCGGGAAGGGTACTTTCTCGATTTCCATGATGAAGGTCAGCAGGTCTCCGCCCTTCTGGCATCCGAAGCAATGGAAGATGCCCCGGTCCGGGGAAACGGTGAAAGAGGGGGTCTTTTCCTGGTGAAAAGGACACAATCCCCAATACCGTCCCCCTTTCTTGTGCAGAGTGACATATTCTCCGATCACTGTCGCCAAGTCGAGACGGCTTTTGATCTGGGAAATGACGCTCTCTGAGGTCCCCATTCCTGTTCCCGATCCTTCAGTTGCCCAGCCCGGTCTTCTTGAGATACTGGTATTTCGCCTGGTTATGCTCCTCGAGGTTGCGTGAAAAATGATGCCGCCCTTCCGCGGTGTCTTGAAGAACGAAATAGAAGTAGTCGGTCCTGGCAGGATGAAACGCCGCATCCAATGCTACCAGCCCCGGATTGCAGATCGGGCCTGGAGGCAGTCCGGCCCACTTGTACGTGTTGTAGGGAGAATCGATCTTCTTGTCCTCAAAGGTAATATACCCCGGATGAGGCTTTTTCTGGATCTCGGTAATAATATATTCAAGGGTGGCGCATGATTCAAGCCCAATGTTTTTTTCCAGCCTATTATAGAAGACCGAGGCGATCGTGGCGGCCTCATCCGCCACCCGGTATTCCCTCTCGATGATGGAAGCGAGGATGAGTTTCCTGCGGATCTCCTCCGGGGGTGTTTGCCCGGAGTCCGGTGCCAGGACGGCAAGCCTTTCAAAGAAGGTTTTAACCATGAGTTCGCTCATATCCTCGGCGGAAAAAGGCTTGGGGATGAAGTAGGTGTCCGGAAAAAAGTAGCCTTCCAGGGACGGACCCGGGATGCGGTAGCGGCGCAGGAGGTCCGCGGAACGGGAGACGTCGAGGAATGCCTGTTTGCCGCAGATCCCCTTCTCTTCCAGATACTCCGCGACCTTGGACAGGGTCCAGCCCTCCGGGATCGTGATCTTGTCGAGGATCTGCGCGCCCTGGACAAGGAGGCGCCGGATGCCCGCCGTATCGGTGCCTTCCGGGATCCTGTAATATCCGGCCTGGAAGGATGCGTCCGAGCGGGAGATGCGGCTGAGCGCGATCAGGAGGGAAGCGGAGCGGATGTAGCCGTCCTTCTCGAGACGCTGCGCGATTTCGGAGACCGTCTCGCCCTTGCGCACGGAAAAGACTCCATCCACACCGCTTTTTCCCCGGGGTGCGCTGTCGTAGAACAGGGCCGTTCCAAGCAGGGAAGCCATGGCGCACAAAAGGAGAAAACCGACGACGGCGAGGGTTCCGGGGACCTTCCGACGGGTCGGAGCCCCATCGGGTTCCGGTACACCGGACGGTTTTCCATCCAGGGGCGGCGTGTTGTCGCTCATCGCAGACCCGCGGCGGGAAACAGGCTTTCCATCTCGTCTATGGTGAGCGTCTGGTAGAGACGCTTCTCCATGCGGTTCAGGAGGACCAGCACCGTCTCGGGTAGGCCGCGCTCCTGCGGTTTGAGGACACGGAACAGGTCTTTCACCTCCTCCTCGGAAAGCTGGAGCGGATTCATAGCGTGATCTCCATTCCCTCGCGTGCGGTGAGGATTTCCGTGACGAAGCTCGCGTCCAGCTGGTCGCGATGCCATTGGGCCCTGCGGAGGATGGAGAAGACCTTCCTGTCGTCGTAGCGCGGCTCGTGATGGAACAGCACGAGCCGCCTGATCTGCCATTCAACGGCCAGGTTGACCGCCATGGTATAGGCGGTGTGGCCCCAGTCGAATTTCGAGAACGACTCCTCCAGGGTGTACTGGGAATCGAGGATCAACAGGTCCGCGGCCTGGAAGAACTCCTTGGCCTCGAGGCCCTGCTGGAGCTCTGTGACCTCGGCGTCGGTGGCAAAGATCATGGTCTTCCCGTTCTCCATGACCCTGTATGAATAGGAATCCCCCGGATGGTTCATGGCGTGCCACCGCACTTCCATGTCCCCGATGCGGACCGATTCGCCCTCCAGGCGATGAAAGCGCAGGTCGGACTGCATGACGTCCATGCGGACGGGGAAATACGGGGGCCGCATCTGGTCCCGCAGGGTGGCCTCCATGGTTTCCTTGGGGCTGTAGAAGTGTACGGTGCGGCCTTTCATGTATGCAGGATCGAAGAAGGGCAGCCCCATGATGTGATCCCAATGGAAATGCGTGAAGAAAAGATGGTACTCCCGGACGGGATCCTTGCGCCGCGCGAGGGACACGCCCAGTTCCCGGATGCCGCTTCCGGCGTCGAAGATGATCATGGTCCCGTCATCGCCGCGCACCTCGACGCATGTGGTATTGCCGCCCACGGTCCCGAACAGGTAGGCGGGAAGCCGCGCGAGGAACGCCTCCCTCGTCTGCTGGCTCTCGAGGTCCGCGGGACCGATCCTCTGGACCACGGCGGCGATCTTGCTGCGGACCTGATCCGGCGTGATCGGGGTGGGAAGCGATCCCCTCACGCCCCAAAACTTTGTCATCATCGGCGTACAACTCCCTCGTTCAGGACTCGATCAAACCTTCCGCCAACCGCAGGCGAAGCCATTGCTCGATCGTCTCCCTCGAATGCAGTTCCCCCTTACCGATGCCCGGGCAGCCCGCGGAGAACCCGTCCCAGCTTTCCTTCGTGGAGAGGCAGGAACTCCAGAACGGGAAACTGCGGCACTGAAGGGGCCGGTTCTCGTAGACCGAGCACCCATCGCCCTCCCAGAAGATGCAGTCGATGTTTTCCTTTTCCCTAAGGCTGACCCGCTTCATGGGACCGATGGCGACTTCCCGCGTGTATTGCGCGAGGAACGTCTGCGGTTCCATGCCCAGACCGCCGCTCATGCGGTCCACGTCCTTGTGGGAGAGAAAGACATAGCCGGGCGTATGACGGCAGCAGCGGGAACAACGCTGGCATGAAAAGCGCAATCCGTCCGTGTAAAACGGCGTCTGGCCCACCGGCATCCTCCGGTAAAAAAAAACCTTCTCCCAAGAGAGAAGGCGCTATGGGGAGAGAAGGATTCGAACCTTCGAAGGCTGAGCCAACAGATTTACAGTCTGCCCCCTTTGACCACTCGGGAATCTCCCC
>Ga0153915_10000342_pt1 | contig 42639 bp, 57 predicted proteins | sample Opewatmetagenome_2_FD_107003 | JGI IMG/M metagenome (GOLD analysis project Ga0153915, IMG submission 107003) | Freshwater wetland microbial communities from Ohio, USA - Open water 3 Core 3 Depth 3 metaG | ecosystem: Environmental > Aquatic > Freshwater > Wetlands | place: USA: Ohio, Lake Erie...
CTCCGCGCCGGGAACTTCAATGTCGTTTTTAAGCGCTTCGGTAATTGTCTTTTTATCCAGCACCTTTGACGCAGGTATTACATTGAAATAATCATCGGGGATAGCATTCTCGTCGTTTATTTTGACCGCAGGAGGGTTCTTTTGTAGTTTGATAGTAAATATACCCGTCTTAATACTTTCACGCTTTAAAAACTCCATATTCGATTGAAGATAATTTTTAAGCGATATTGCTCTGTTTTCTAATGCTTTCTTTTTATCAGCCAATCTCTTAGCTTCAGTTGCTACCGCCGTAGCGTCTGCGTCTAACTCTTTAACCATTTTTGCAATGCTCAGTGCCTTTTCTTCAATCGAATCATTGATGCTGTCCAGGGTGTCTTTGAGCGTTTCTGCGTCAACATCATCCATATTTAGTAGCTCTTCATAATTAGCAGCTAATTCGTACAACTTAGCCATGTTATTTCCTCCCCCATAAATCTCTGTATAACCGTTTAATATCGTTTAGTCGTTGATTCTGTTGTTGCTGAGTGAATTCAAATTGGTCGATTAGCTCAAATAACTCCGTTGCTGTGTCTAAATTTATCTGAAAATTCTGATAACACGACTTGTTTATAAAGTGTGGTGGTACTACAGGTTCAGCCGCTTTACAAGCCATATTCAGTTTGTCGATGCTCATTGTACTTATTGCCTCCTTGAAGGTATTCCCTAGTCTATAAAGAAGTTTTTAAGGTTGGGAGGTGATTATATTGTCTGGAAAACATTGTCCATTCAGAGATGAAAAACTATGCGGAGATCAATGCGAACTATTTATAAACTTTACATGTTCTATTAGGGTTGTTGCTGATTACATTCTAAAAGATTCTCAGCGACAAAAGAAGAATCAAACTCCGTATTCTCAGAACTTGCGTTAATTAAGTATTCGATTGCTTGCAAAACATCATGTGCGGTTTTATAATCTAGGGCTTGCTCTCCAATTACAGCAATAATTGCAGACGCGGCCTTTCTTTTTTCCTCAGTATCCAATATTTGTTTAGCGTATTCTTGATATTCATTCATTTCATTTCGCCGTCCCTTTTTTATTTATTAATCCTCCTGCTTGTCCAACTCATTTACAACAGCTTCATTCCACTGTATCTGGTATCCGCTGTGCCCGTGGCACAAATATGGCATTTCCTCTGCATATTTCTTGCCTGCATCGGTTAGTCGCCAACTTCCGTCAATCTTAGCCTGTAGACCATTATCTTCTAACAACTTATTTGCTTCAGTTGGTTTAAGACCAATCCTCTTACCTATCTCTGTGGCATTCAGAAAGCCAGTTTCATGTTCTGCCGCCGGTAGCATCTTCTTAACCGGGGACATGTTAACCTGATAGGTTTCTTCCAACGCGTCAAACTGTTGCCATGCTTTGTCGGTATCAAGTATTTTACAATGGCGATTTGCACCGCGATTAGTCCAGAGATAAAGCTTATTTAGATTTGGCGCAAAAGGACTATTGGTCATGTCGCCCTTAAATTCCTTTAATTCCTGCCCTTGTAATAAATAATAATCTCTTCCATCAACAAATCGATCTTCATTGCGGGAAAAATTCTTAACAATGTTATTGGATTCTGTTTCATACACTTGTGCTAATTGTTGGGTTGTTAAGACCCGCTTGCCTTGATGCTCAATTATTTTTAAGTTATTCATTGGCTTGCCTCGTTTGTAGAGTTGGCGTTAATAAATTTTTCAACATCAGACATCCTTAAATGATAATATTTTTTAGTCCCAGTGCTTATTGCCTTTAACTTATCTTCCCGAATCCATCGACGAATAGTGCGTGATGTTACTCCCAATTGATTAGCAATTTCCGTAGTTGAATATAATTTCTCCACGCAATCAACCTCTTTCTCTTTATAATTTTTACTTTCTAAACCCCAAAAATTACAAAAAGGTCTTGAAAATGACGTATATTCGTGTTAATATTGTCGTATCGGGGACACAATAACATGGAAAATAACTCATTTTCGTTATTCGCGAACTGCAATTCGCGGATAATGCCGTATTCCTTTTATATAAATTCTTGGATTACTTTTATTATAGTGCGTTGTTTTCCAATCGTCAAGGAATTTTTAGCATTAATACGGAATTTTTAACATTATTCTGAGAGGGATGGAAAAATGCCGGTTTCAATTAGTGAACGAATTTTAACAACATTGCAGCAGCAAGGCAAAAAACAAAAAGACCTAGCCGATTTTTTGGGAATTAGAGCGGGTGCAATAAGTGACTGGAAAAACAAAGGGGTTACGCCATCACCGGTTCTATTGCCTAAAATAGCTGAATTTTTAAACGAGACAATTGATTATCTTTTGACAGGAGCAGATGATAAAGGCAACTTATCTCATAATTCGATTATCAACGGGAACAAAAATACCACATTAATCGTACAAAATGGAGAACATCATAAGCGATTGCTTGGTGAGCAAGAATCGGAATTATTACGAATATTTAATAAACTAAGCATAAAAAGAAAAGCTGCATTATTATTAGCAGCTTATGAGCACGAAGATCAAGAAAAAAACGAGGGATAACAAAATAAGGAGATTAAATGGCATCTTATTTTAAGCGCGGTAAAACGTGGTATTATTCTATTGATATTGGGGTTGATAAAGATGGAAAGCGAATAAAACAGTCTAGAGGAGGTTTTACTAAGAAGAAAGATGCTGAGAGCGCAGTCGCTGAACTAAAAATAGAACTGAATAACGGGTCTTTTGCCCGCGAAGCAAAAATAACTTTCCGGGACTTTTCTCAGTCATGGATGGAATTTTATAAAACGCAGGTAAAAATAAGTAGCGTCAGGGCTAGGCAAGTAGAACTTAACTTGGTCTACAAGTACTTTGACGGTATTATATTGAAAGATATTTCTCGCAAGCAATATCAAGACATGCTTATTGATCTATATAACAAGAAGTATTCGAGCAATACTCTTAAAGGAATCCATGTGCTTTGTAGGATGATATTTAAGAGAGGAATGGAAGTTGAAGCGATAAAAAGAACCCGACTGACTATGCTAGAATTCCTAAAAAAATAGAAATTAAAGACGATATCCCCAAATATATGGAAAAAGAGCAGCTAAAAACATTTCTTAGTACAGCAAAATCATACGGTAAATATGCGGATTACCAAGCGTTTCTATTATTAGCATATAGTGGGATGCGTGGTGGAGAATTGTGTGCCTTGCAATGGGAAGATGTTGACTTTACCAATAATAAAATTAATATTAACAAAACATATTTTAATCCAAATAATAATGCTAAGAAATTTGAACTATTGCCGCCTAAAACACCAACATCAAAAAGAATTATTGATATCGACAGCGAAGTTATGCAAGAAATAGGGAAGCTCCCTAGACGATCTGATTTTGTTTTTACGGCGAGAAAATATAAAAATCTACCAATTGGGTTAAGACTATTAGATTATCGGTTTAAAGAGCTGCTGCATCAGTCTGGTATTGGATTAGATTTAACGCCTCATAGCCTGAGACACACACATACATCATTGTTAGCGGAGGCCGGGGTAGGATTAGAAGAAATAATGGATAGGCTTGGTCATGCTGACGATTCAACAACCAGGAAAGTATATTTACATGTAACGCAGAAAATGAAAAAAGAGGCGACCCAAAAGTTTACTACGCTAATGGGTCGCCTGCAATAATGCTATTTCGGTAGCAAAATGGTAGCAATTAATTTCTGGATACTTGATATACAAGGAATTTGACAGCATTACACCAATATCATCATGCTTCTAGTAAAATGTTCCGAGATCAAAGAAGTTGTCTGCGATATAAGCATGTTGTCCGGTAACTAACCAGCAACGTTGTCCCCTTGCTATATAAGCTTTCCTAGAGGTTACTATTTAAAAATGGTAGCATTTCGGTAGCATCAGATGGTAGCAATATAACAGAATTTTAATAGTTTAACTCATTTGAGTAGGTACTTTTCTCAATTGAGTTGTTAATCTATATGTAAAGTTTCTGTTTCGGGGGCCGCATATGAATATAAGGGTTAGACTATTACAACTTTGCGAAGAGCATCACATTACGCCGTATAAGTTGGCCGAGAGATCATGCCTTATGCAATCGACAATCAACAATATAACGTCAGGCAGAAACAAATCGGTGACGGTCAATACACTAGAACAAATATGTGATGGCCTAGGGATTACCGTGGCAGAGTTTTTCGAAGGTGATGATTAGATGGTGGAGGAAAAGTTAAGACCAGCTACAGGGTTTGTCTATGGGGTTATCGGTGGATTGCTATGCTGGGCTATGATAGGAATGTTATTTCTTCTTTTTAAATATTAGTTCTAACAGTGGCAGTATATTGATCGTGAATTTGAAGTCTGGTATTTTCATTTAGACAATCCTTTCAGTTTCTTCATTAAATCAGCCGGGGTAACATTATCAGGGTTGAAATCGGGGAATATGTCTAAGCCTCCGGCGCGAAGGATTCTTGTTACTGCTTCGGAACAGTCCACTGTATTATCTCCGTCACCAGGGACTGCAATACCTAGAAGATCATGTAACCCCCCATCGATACAGGCTCGGTAGCCATACGGTGTTCCAAGCAACTTCTGGCACTCTTTTTCGGCGGCCTTATAGTCTGGCAAGTCTACAGTGATAATATCGTGTTTAAAGTCATCGTAGGCTGTCAGGGGAGATTTTACAAAGCCGTTGTCTAATGCTTCGCATATCCCGCCTAGCATGAATATAGCAGCGTGGCTAGGATCGTCGTCAGGTCCTTCTGCCCAATCAATTAGCTTGCCTATTTCGGTTACTGGATAAGAAAATAAAACTTTTGCTTCCATATATATACCTCCATAAAAAATAAGCCCCGGTTATTAGCCGGGGCCTTTGTATTATTTAGCTAGTTTTTTAAGTTCCGTAGTAAGGCCCGCCGTTATTCCGGCAAGCGCACCAGCAAGAGCGGCAATCTCCACCGAATTTCGAATTTTAACCCACGGGCTAGAAGTCGTAGCAATTTCTGCGCTAAGCGTTTTGATTAGTGCAGATAATCCGTCTGAAGTACTTGTTACAATGGTTTCACCGCTCGATACTAGACTTGCAGCAGCAGCGGTAGCAGCGGCTTCTTCGGCGGCGGTAGTAGTAGAAGTTGACACAGTTGATTCCTCCTCGGTAGTTGTAGTAGTTTCTTTAGTTAAGCTAATAGTTCCTGTCACAGTGGTATCGTCGGTGACAGTCAGCGTAATGCTTGCACTGGTGTATCCCGACAAAGTAGCCTTAATTTCATAGCTTCCAGCGTCCAGCCCTTCAATAGTTGCCACCCCTGTACTGTCAGTTGTAGCCGTACAAGACATATTACTTACTACATAATCAATTGTAACTCCTTCTAATATATTAGTCCCATCATTTACTATAATTTTGGCTATTCCTGCCATAATTTCCACATCCTTTTTAAATTTTGCATATATCCACCGTATTAAGCGAGAAATGGTTTTTAGACCATAAGGGACGGCTTTGCCCGCTTCTTTCTCAACTATATTAATAATCGCCACCTTTGCGGCTTCTAGTTCAGCCTGTACGGGTGACGATTCTGCAAGTTGTATAAGATAAGGTAATACCTGTTTTTCAAGCTCATTCAAGGCTAGTCACCCCTTAACGATGGTAACATTTCGTATAGTTTATCGCCCGGGCAGGCCGTTGCATAATCGGGACGGCCAATAATACCAGCCACATCCCTATGTCCTATAATCTGTGTATCGGGGTATTTATCTTGATAATCAGCAATGCATTCATTTAGCGACTTAATCTGTGCGTCTGTAGGAGTGTCTCCGGCTTGAAAGTTACCTTCTAGGCTAATCCCTACCGAACAATAATTAACTCCTTGCGCGTGTGCTCCTTGCGCCCAATCAGGGCGGCCTTGGACAATCGTACCGTCGCCCTTGAAACCCGGTGATAGCCAATGCCATTGAAACCTTCATTAATATGTTCATCCCATATGTCTTGCGTATCCTGATTCTGCGGCCCCGCCGTATGGTGAATTACAATATACTTTGTATCCTGTCTTTCAGTTAGCCCATGGGGCCAAGGCCAATCCTTTTGCACAATCTCCATATAATCATCCCTTCCATATAATAGCTAAACCCAACAAGCCAGAAACAGCAAACGATATTGCAGCAGTAATAAAGGCGTTGGTTAATGTATCCCAACGTCTTCCCGGCTTTTCAGCCAAGTTTGCTACCCCTGTTTTTAGGTCTTTTACCATTTCTGTTATGTAGTCTAATTTTGTATCCATTTTGGCCTGTTGCAATTCTAATTTATTACTGTTGCCTTTTAAGTCGTGGATTTCTTGCTCGCATTTATCAATGCGCTTTTCTAATGCTTCATAGTCCATATTATTTGCCGCCTTTTCTTGGAGACTTTGGAGATTTCGGTGCTTTAGCCATTATTGATTACCACCTTTCAAATTCAAATTAGCGTTGCTTCCTTCTGTCCCGGACATGTTTTGTGTAATGTTCGGCGTTGAATTAGTATTGCAAAAGTAAAAATATGATACTCCTAATGACACACACGCAAAAGTTAGGCAATATGCAATTGACATAATAATTATTGTTTTAGTTAACTTTTGGTTAATATGATCTGTTTTGTCGATCATATTGCTCATTACGTTCAGAACTTCTTTAATTTCTTCATACGGCATATTCGACCCCCTAGAATTGATAAACTATCGCGCCGACTAATGTTGCGGCAATATCTCCACAATCAAAATTAGAATCACACCACCTTTCCTTGGCGTAAGCAATGCAAAACACCGTCAGAGTACGCTCCAACGGTGTCAAATGTGTATGCCTATGCAATTGGTCGTTGATAATATATCCAGCGCCTATGTGCGACCATTTGTCCATTGGCAAGCTATTTTCTATTGGATTAGCGCAACATATTGGCATTGCTAATAAAAGCAGTATTGTTATGATGATTTTCTTAAACATCAGTAGCACTCGAAAATTCAGACAAGGTCTTTAAGTATACATATCCCTGCTTAATGAAATTCGTAGCCCCATCCGCAACTGAAGTCGTAAATACATATGTATTAGATTCTAAGCACGGAGTATCTTCCGTATATGCACTTTGACTGACATAAGACTTAACTTCGATTGACATTAGTGATTTATTACCCATAATTGAATAAATACGGCAATAAGCATTCTCTGCACTCAGCCCGTTTGTCAATGTTATTGTTTTTAATAATGCCATATAAAAAACACTCCTCAATAACTAAATTTAGAAATAGGAATCCAACTAGAACTATCCGATATAACGCACACACAACTACCTGCGGAGACTATTATACTACCCGTTGCGTCTTCGACCGTCCCTGAATAATACGCGCTTGCCGTCGATGATTTTGAGTTTTTTAAGTATAATATTCTTTGATTATTCATGCTACTAGCAACAGGCAAATTTATAGTTGTAGTTGCTGTTATTACTCCTGATGTAGCAACGACTGTATACGAATCAATAGTTTCTCCTGCACTATATACTACATATTGTCCTCTTAATCTGCCTATAATCCCGGTTTTGCCAATTGTCATATATATATTATTTGAAGCATCTTTCACAGCAAAAGAATATGTTGCGGAATTTTTAGCGACAAAAGAAGTTGTATCATTATCTGATTGAAACCCAACCGGAGTACTCCCTTGGCTATAAAATCCTATAGCAGTTGGGGTTTGGGCAACAAACCCATAATCGGTTCCGGTGTAAGCATAAAATCCTTGCGCGAATTTACCCCTGCTTTGAAAAGCATTCGTATTTTTATATGTTCCTAAATTTACGCAATCATAACCAGACAAGGCTCCTACTACTTTATTGTTTAGCAATCCTAATTCTATTCCCATTCCTGACGTTGCGTGAGACGTAGAGTCAAGTTCAACATTAATATTTTCACCCCATACTTTAGTTGCGGGATTTAAATATATTGTTGTTCCATCAGTTGGTGTGCTGGTATCGCCCGTTCCATCAGTAATAAACCATCCAGACACGTTTAGCGTATTAGTTGATGAATCTATACTGTGTATTATTGCCGACTTCTTGGTCGTTTCGTTTGTGTCAATAATCATCCCAATTTTTATACTATCCTCGCTAATAAGTGTAGCAAAATCAGATGAAGTAACAGAAGTTGACAAAAATGTCGTGTTTGACGTTGTTAACAATGTTGGCTGAGCATAATTATACACATACAATCCCACACTATCTCGCGATGAATAATCAGACAAGCCACTATCCCCTATAATCCCCATAACCTGAGTCGCTGGTATACTACCGTCATTTGCCGTTATTGATACTGCAACCGCGTTGTCATATGTTCCGTATGTTTGTTTCCACGCTTTTACGTTTTTGTTATAAAAATTTGGTTTAAAAAGCCTGGTGTCCGTAATGTTTAAATCATTAACCGAAGTAACCCCGGCCGCTACCGCTATTTCGGCCAAAGATAAAGCCCCAGACGGTAATGTCGGGGCTGTTGTGCTTGCCGCTGTACTCGTTGTTGCTGCTCCGCTGCTTACTACGCCGGTTCCGGTTACGGTCATGGTGCCAGGAGTGTTGCCGCCGCCTGCCGTAATTTCGGTAAGAGTAATCACTCCGGAGCTTGCCGTTGCCGTATAGGTGGCGCTTATCGTGCTGTTGGCGTTAAGCGCGGTTGCAAAGTTTGTCATAGATGTTGCTATATCTGATCCTAAAATAAAGTTTGTGCTGTCCTGCGTAGCCGTTGTGACCGTAAAAGTAATGCCCTCAAATAAAATCGTATCACCAGAGACAAAAATAGTCGATAATGTGTAAGGGCGAGATCCAGCGATCGCCGCTGTCCCCAAGCCACCTGCAAGATAAGTGATTGATCCCGTAGAACTAATATAAATCAAGTCAATTCGCGGTTTGGTGCTATCTGCCGTAGTTATAGGTTGAGAAGATACCGCCGCCACATCAAAACGTTTGCCGCTGGGCATATGAGCAATGCACTCAGTTACTGAATAGGTTAATCCAGATGTTGTTACTACGCCCCCGCTGATTATACCGTAACCAGTTGATTCGTAGAACCTTGAATTTGTAGAATCTACGCTATCTATAGCCGATTGAACATCAGTTGTAGAAAACGTTCCTGATAAATCAGTCTTATTTTCTAACGCGGTGGCCGCGGTATTCCATCCAATAATAGCGTCAGAAACAGGAGATGGGAATATTCGGCTAACATCATCGCTAACCGTAACGGTAAAACTAGCAGTACGATCAACGACTTCGGCCACTTGTTGTATTTGCATTTCAGCCCGATCAAACGAAGTTTCAACTACTTTAGGCTTTAATGCCGTATTGTTTGGGTATTTAGTTGGCTGGAGCAAGTCCATTTCTCGGATAATCGTTATTTTGTAATCAGAGCTTAATGGGGTCCCACTTGTAGGATAAGTTACGGTCCCACCATCAGTTGGGTATTCATCATCTTCTGGCGTTATTGTATAACCTGACGTTACTTCCGTAATATCCCCGGTAGATACGTTAGTTAAGTAGATACTTAGGTCGTCTTCGTCAAGCACCCGGAACGTAAAATCAAAATCAGTTGTAGAACCATTGCCAACATAAGTTTTCTTGGTTATCGTGGAAGAAATTGCCATATTAATCCTTCCTTTCTTTCTTCGGTCTGCGTTTCATAATATCCAGCCATTCGGGATCCATACTGTTGTTTGCGTAGTCATACATATTCCAAAACCAAGCATTAAATTGATCGGGTATGCCCGTACTGTACGCGGCGAATTTGCTAAACGCTTCGGCTACATCTTGCCCGTTGGTTGACGTTTTGGTTGGTTTTTTATTTGTTAAATATTTGTTTGTTTTAGTCACAAGGTTGGTAATATTTTCAAAAGCAGAGAAAGTTACTGGTGGTTGATACCCATAACTTTTTAGGCCCAACGCACTATCAAGTAGTAAAGGAACAACATCGCGGCTAATAGGTGCTAATTGAAATGGGAATGACGCTATTTCTCTGGCCCACCAAGCCATAGGGTTGTCCTTTTTGTCTGGCTGCTTGCCGCTTAACAAGTCGGATAGAACAACAAAAGCCACATATCTACTGGCTACAACGCCTAAGAAACGTGGCAAGTTCTCTAGCCCTTGTGATGCAATACCGGCCTCTCTAACCCATCCATTGTATTGCGTATTCATAAAGCCATAGAACGGAGTCATTACTCTTGTTAATTCCGATTTACTTCGTATTACCGGTGCTACATCATATTTGCGTCCCGAACCGTTAACCCGCTTAATCAATGTATCAGCATAAAACGCCGCTTGCTTTTGATCGCCTGTTCTTGCAAATTCCTTGTCATAGGCTTGTTTCCACATCGGTACCGCAAATAAATCATCGGCACCAGCCAATAACCCAAATCCGAAATGAGAAAGCATGGAATCATCACCAAATAGGCTAGAATGTAAATCGTTTAACGAATAATCAGGAGTATTGCGCCTATCGCGCATAAAGGGCGATAAGGTATAAATGTTTTCCCTCATTGCTCTTGCGGCTTTCCAATTAATTGTCGCTTTTGGTATGTAATTAAACAAGCCATATTTAAGCATTGCGGTGGAAGAATCGATAAAGCCAAACCCTTCTACGGCTTTAGGATACAAGGTAATATTAGCTAAGTTCTGCACAATGGTGCTAACTCTAAACAAAATAGCCGACTTTGAACCAGCTTTTCGTAAACTATTAACTGTTTTTTCTAATCCTTCCTTCCCCACATTCTTATATGCTTCACCATTTGCAACATTAGCAACCTGATCGGCGAATGCTTGCAATCCTTCCGGTCCCAACTTAGCCGTAATAACAGACTGAAAGTTTTTGTCTGCCAATACGCGCCGGTAATCAGCCACTAAGTCGCGAAAATAAATATCGTGAATAACATCTACTATATGCCCATTCATGGTTGATAAATCAAGGCTAATCGCATACTGTGCGCTTGTACGTTCTTTGGTTGCACCGGTTCGGGTTGTCGCCTTTATGGCTGACCGGGTATCGTTATATAACGGTCCCTGAGTATCAGCCTTTTCTGCGTTCTGCAATGTTCCGCGAGAATCCCGTTTTAATGGATAATAACCGCCATCCAGTTTTAGCAATTCTCCCTTTGGAGTTAATACTGTAAAAGGTAATGATTCAACCTTTTCCGGCTCAAACCCGGTCATTTCGGCGTGTACTCTTGATAAGTCAGGCCATAGTTCATTAACCAAGTTCCATACATTCTGTACTGTTTGCCAATCTTTTTTATCTAGATACTTGGTTAATACCCGCATTACTACGTTTTCATTCCACTCTTTAGCATCAGTAAAATCAATAGGTTTAGTAGATAATAGTTTTTCTTTATTACCTTCATTTCCCATATTAAGAGCAATACTCAATAAATCATATTTTGTTGCGGATATTCCAAGTTCATCAATATTAAACTTTCTATCAAACTTTAAACGTTCTTTATCAGAGTATTCTTTCCAAACGTTCATAATCTTATTTTTAAATTCATTAATACGGTTACTTTCTAAGTCGGCCCGTTCATGAGTAGCCTTAATCCAGAAATCGCTCAAAGGACCGGAATCTTTCCATCCCTGGAGTTTGCCTATAACGTTTTCGAATGTACGAAGACTATATAAAAATTCGTTAGCGGTTCTTTTAACGCTTTCGGTTTTTGTCTGCCGTTTAGCCTTATAGGTATCGGGAACATTTTTGTTCATCGTGGCAATTTGTTCTTGTTTTATTTCATCAAGATCGCGGTTCTTTTGTACGGCAATGGATTTATTCTCGTGATTGGCCGCTTTTTGAATATTCTTAAGCGCATCGGTTAAATCGCGTATTTGATTAATGCTTAAATCTTTATACGGAGTGCTAAACGATTCATCATATAACCATTCAGCAATATTAATACTGCCTAATGATTCATCCATTCTAGTAGACCACTGCTGCAAGGTTTCGGATTTTGCGGCCTTATTGTAATCAGGTCGATTCAATCCAAACCGGTTTAGCATGGATCCAGTTTGGTTAAAGTTTTCATCGGTTTTGAATAGCGTTTTCTTTTTAGATACAACACCCTTTAAGTATCGTTCTTGCTTATTAAACACCTTGTTTAGCTTAACTGATTCTAAGGCCATGGCATGGTTAACCATTTCAGTATCTTTCCATTGCGCCGCCTGTTCATATCTGCCAGCCCGATATTCCTTCTCGGCTTGTCTTGCGGCGTTTCTGGCTTGGTGCATGTATTTGGTATAGGCCGTAGATTCTTTTACCGGCTTATCGGCTAATGTATCCTTTGCATAGGCCAGTGCGTTTTTTAATCCTATTTGTGCTTGCCTTGCTAATCGCTGGCTAACATCTTCGGCCTTTAGCCATTCTTTAGCCGCTTTCCACTCTTCTTTAGCAGCGGCCTTATCTTCTTTTGCAGTTTGCTTCTTTTCGGCGGTACGTTGCTTATCGGCCTCTTTATATTGGTCCCTTAAAGCGTTAATTTCGTCTTTGTGCTGTTTTTTAGTATCGGTCAATTGTTGTTTTAAATCGTTAATTTTCTCTTGCCCTTTGGCTTTTTCAATTTTAACAGCTAAATCCTTTTCAGCATCGGCCCAACGTTTGTTTATTTCAGCTTCTGATTTAGCCCGTTTGACTTTAATATGTTCGCCTTGGGCTAATCCCCTAAACGTTTCAGCTTCAATGGCTGCGGTCTTAATCTTTCCTTCGTTAATCTGTGCTTGTTCTTTTACTACATCAGAATTGCCAAGTTCATCGGTTTTAAACTGGCTAGAAATGTTTTCTAATCTGGCTTTTGCTTCATCATTTTTAAGACGGTTTTTGCTTATATCTTTTGCCAATGCGTCGCCGGATGTATAACCATGATCTTCTGCAATAGCATCAAACGCGGCTCTCTGCGTTTCATCAAGTTTATCCGAAATATACTGTTTGGCAACATCTTTGACGTCTTTAATTTTTCGGCCAAATAGTTGCAAATTAAAACCAAGCCGATCACTGGCTTGGTATAATGGCGATTCATTTAATTGTTGATCAATAGTCTTTCGAGCTTCTTCTAAATGTGAAGCTAACTTGCTTTGGAATCCCGGCGATTGTTCAGACGCTTGCCTCTCTAAAGTAGTTTTTTGTTCTTGCTCCTTCGATTCTGTAATGGCATCTAAATATGGTTTAGTTTCAGTTAACCCGATTTCTTCGCTTGCCGGTTTAATTTGTTCCGGCGCTCCCGGCGCTTCTACTGTTCCGATCTCTGGTACCTATCTGTTCGCCGCCGTTTCCTGTTCTTGAAGTTCTTTGTAAGTCGGCTGATCGCCAACACGAACATCGTTCAATAGGGCTTCGCGGTATTTCTTTGGTAATACCTCAAAATCGCCAAGGGTAATATTTACATCACCGGCGGTTGTTGCTGCCTCTTCTAATTCTTTAGGTGATATTTTAAGCCGTTCCAATACTTCCTGTGCTTCTTGTGGCTTTTCTACTGCTAACTCTTGGATATAGTTAACCAGTTCTCTACCTGGGATAGCAACGTTATCTAATACCGTCCCTTGAACTTCTGCATTAATTTTGGTTGCAACGGCCTCCGGCGCTCGCTGTGCCGTTTTTGAATTATCAACAATATTACCAAGTTCACGAATACCGACAAACGCATGGCCTGGTAGCGCCATTGCAAGGCCCATTGGAATCATATTAAAGCCGCCTTGTGCTATCCTAGAAAAGTCATTCCAATTCCAATTAGTTAGTCCACCTTCTGATGTTTTCTGCGCTGCTATATTGGTTGCTGCCATCCCCGCGCCAATTGCTCCCTGTTCTAATGCCGTAGTGCCTAGCGCTTTTAGCCCGGTCCCTTCCGGTATCTTTAGCAATTTACCAATCTGTGTAGTCGATAAAACAAGATTGCCAGCGCCGGAGACAGCCGCACCTTTTGCAGCATCTGTAGGGCTAACTCCCTTTTGTATTTCATCAAGGTATGTATTGCCTACGGCGGTAGAGGTAAAGTCTTTTGCAAACCCGACCTGGAATCCTTTACCCGCCCCGGTAATTGCACCGGATATTGCTCCCGGTATTGCGCCAACACCACCAACCGTCAAGCCTGCCGCGCCGCCTATAGCTGCACCGGTAGCCGCGCCTCCGGCTGCATACTTTAATCCAGTTTCTAAGGTTGGTATCATCCCAGTAAGGCCGGATAGCAACCCCCTAACTGACCAAGTAGATTGCGGCATCTTTGCGCTTAACTGTTTTATTTTATTATCTAAGTCTGTAAGTCGCGCTTGGTCTTCCGGTGGTAATGAATCGACGGTTCCAAAACTACTTAATAATTGATTCCCTATGTCAGATCGTTCTTGATTTAACGTACTAAGTTCGTAGGAATCAGCCATAATTCGGATAGTGTCTTCCTGGCTACTCAGGTTGGCAATATCGTCGTGAGACATTGCCATATTTTTACCTTTAGACAAATAATTAGCTGTTGCAGGATATTGCTGAACAAATTTAGTCCAATCATCAGGTGAATTGATCTTTAGCCTAGCAACATTATCTGCCGCTGTTATCATTTCCCTTGAAGCGCCGGCAAAAGTTGAAGGATCTTGTCCTAATATTTGTCCGGCTTCTATTGCTCTTGCGTTTTCGTCCGCCGATTGCGAACCCCACGCATTATACATAGTTGATACCCAATTAGCTTGTTCATCATAATCAGGGCCTTTATTTAGATTACGTCCTGCATATTGAACAAACGAATCTGTTGCATTGTTAATTGCATTGCCTATTTTTTCGGTAAATGTATAGTGAGGAATATTATGTATTTCTTCGGGCGTATAAATATTTTCATTATCATCAATATATTTTACTGACCCATCGGCTTGCGGTATTGCTCTAACGCTCATTCCTTCACCTTCCATTGACCGTTATCATATACAACTTCATTACCGTTAGAATCTAATACCCCATATTGTGTTCTTGTCCAACCATCTGGCAATTCTATTTTGGGAATATCTTCTGTCCCTGTGTATAACCCGCCAAACTTAGATTTGTTAATAGTTATTTTCTGTGATGCATCTTCGGCAAGTTCTTGAACATCGCGGACAGTAACCGGTAATCCCTGTTTAATTAGCTCTGCCGCTCGCTGGTTCATTTTTTCATATACTAGCCCCTGATCGGTACCACTCATTGCATGATCTTTCATAATACCGTTAAAAGCTAACATGTTTTCGGGTGAAGCCCATTTCATTTCTTTTTTAAAGCTATTAGCCAATGGTATTAATTTTGAATACGGTAAACTACCACCATATGCCGCATCAAGCTGTTCCTTGCTGGTTATATCTCCGTTATATATTCGGCCCAAACATTCTTCATATGTTGCTGCCGTTTGTTCGTTTTGTTCTACCTTTAACAGCCCAGAATATTGTTTAGCCGCGCCAATTGCTCCAATAAGGTCTTGCCCTTGAAACCCAAATTGTCGTGCCACTTGTTCAATCTGCGAAATAGATGTAGGTTTATTGGTTGTATACCATTCAGTCCATGAACTCATGGCATTTTCAAGGCTTTGTTTATGTTCGGCCTGAGCTTCAGCAACAGCTTGTTTTATTTGTGCCTCGGCCATTTTATAACCAACTAAATCGGGGTCTGGTACTTCTTCTGTTGTTTCTGGTGTCCCGCCTGTTGCGGTTCTACCATCATTGCCAAGAGCATTAATTACATATTGCCGCACAGATGGATATTCCCTACCATTATAATATTGAGGTTGATCTGCCGAATAAGGTTTACCGTTATCGCCAATAAGATCTTGACCTTTCATATATCTTTCAGCATTAGAAGTTCCTGCATAATTAGCAACAAGAACGCCAGCCGCGCCAAACTGATCGTAAATTTCTTTATTGGCTTTTTCAAAAGCTATTTCCTGATTTTCTGGTGTGTGCGGCGCATCGCCCATTAATGACGACCATGTTCCCGGCATAAATTGATATTTACCAAAAGCTCCAGAATCTGAATTATAGGCATCATAATTACCGTTGGATTTATTTCCTCCTACGACTTCTTTGGTTTGATCCCAACTTAATCCTCCACCTAATACTCCGCCAGTCCCCGGATGAACGACTGTTTTAGTCTTATTCATATAATTTTGTTTAGCAGCTTCAAGCATAGCGCCCAAATTTAATGTTCCGTCAGGATTACGTAATGCAGGATTGTTTTTTAAGGATTCTACATAATTATATGCTTCATTTTGGCTTAATGCGGGGTTAATCTTAGCCATGTAAGCGTCTTTAATACCTTCTGGTAATTTGTCTCCATAATAATCCAATGTTTTTTTGGCATCTTCCGGCCTATTGCTCGCCAATAAAATATCAACAGTTTTACCAACAGAATTATAAATATATTGTTTTTGATTTTCTGCTATTGTCTCAGGAGGAATGCCGTTTAATGCTCCCATTTGGTCAGATAAGGTCATTCCCGAACGCAAAAACATATCGGCCTGTTTATATTTACCTAGCAAAACATTAGATTGAAATGATTCGGCTGTAGCGTTTAATTGTGATTTGTTGGCATCATCATGTGCTATCTGTAATTGCTTTTTTTCATGTTCCAATACTGAATTATACATGCTTGGATAAATAGATTGATACCATTGTCCAAACTGTTGACGCTGAACATCGTTATCAAATGATTTCATCGTCTTTTCAAAAGCATCATTGGTCTGCATTGCGAAATCTTCCGATACAGGTAACCTTCCCTCAACGCCAGCCTTTGCCACTTGCCCCAATGCGTTTTCTCCTTGCTTACTTAGCATATCCGTTTGAATCGGCATCACTATTTGCTGGAATGAACTTGTTGCATTTGCTACGGCTATCTGGTTTAGTTTTGCCTGATCTTCTACGGCTTGCTGCGATAATTGTTGCCCCACTTGGCTGGTGGCTTTCCCAACACTTGCCCCAAAAGTATCTTCTGTAGCTACCGGTTGCACTCGAAATCCAGAAGGTTGATTCTGTTGTATTTGTCTTGAATATTGAACTACAGGCATTATGTCACCGCCTAAAAGGAATATTTGCTTTTATATTTTTTAACCGTAGGAGTACCAAGAGTATAGTCATTATTCCCTATAAAATAATTACCCGAAGAATCTTTATTTGTTAGGTTATAACTAGAAGAAAAATCGCCGCCTTGGTAAACTCCTTCATTGTTTGCAGTATTAGTATTAACCGAATTATAAGATTGATAATTTTTAGCCAATGAAGTTAACCCAGTTAGTAATGTGCTTGTTGCTTGATTTTTACCTGCCTTTGTAGCAGCGGCGGCTTGGCTTCGGTAATTTGCAGCCTGCTGGTTTAATCCCCACATATTCATCATTGTATTGTAACGGCTGGTTTGCACATCCTGCTCACCTTGATATGCGGTGCTACTTAATGTAGCTAAAGGAGAACCGTACGATATATCAAGCCCACTAGCGGCATATCCTGTTTTCTGTGCCGCCGATGTTTGTTTTACCTTTTCTCTAATCTGCGCCTGCTCTGACGCCCCGGATTGGCCTGCCGCGACTGCTTGGCGCTCGGCTAATGCAGCATTAGTATTAGCTACTGATGCCTGATAAGCCGCATTGGCTCTAGCTGTTTTCATTTGTGATAAAGTTCCTAAAACACTTGTAGCAGTAGATAAACTTTGCATCGTTTGAGGATTATTCCCACACATGGTTTAGCTCCTTTCTTGATAAAATCTATAAAACGGTTCATTATGTAACCCTTCTAAATGAGGTTCACATATTTTAAATCCCATAAACTTAGCCCAATCAAGTGAAAAAGTATTTTTATAATAAATATTTCCCTCAATTAATGGATACTTTTTTAACATTTCATTTATAAATTTTCTGCTGGCTTTGAAAAAACTTAATGGCAATTTATCAACTCCGGAAGAAAAATAAAGCCAAATAGAATTTTCAACCATTCCTATTAAACAAATAATTTTATTTCCGCATAATACTTTCTTTTTATCAGTTGAAGCATCATATAAAGCCGCCATTATAACATCAAAATCAATGTTAACGGCGGCTTTTATTTCGGCTATGTTTTTATCATGTGGGGTAAATGTAGCAAAGTCTTCTAATGTTGCATCATCAATTATTATCTCCACCGAGTTCCACCTCCGGCATGATTGATAATATGGTTATTGGCAAAGGATCTGTTTGCCGTATGCATATTCTTGCATCCGTATCCCATTCATTAAACGGAGTTGTCAACTTGTCACCGCTATATAGGTCCGCAGGCTTACCCCATGTATCAGCAAGATTATATTCAATAGCTTCCATATTATCGAAGTCGTTAACTCCCACATATCCACCATAGGAATCTTTTAGCCGAACTGTTACCCGGCACACTCGTTTCTTTCTGCCTTGGACTGTCCCGTCTTTCAACGGAGTGTCAAGGTTAAGCCCTTCAAAATCACATGTATATCCCAGCCCAACATGTACCCGGCTTGCATAATCGGTTAGTGTAATACTTCCTCCCGTTACGGTTTGTGCCGTATCAACAGAACCGTCAGCTAAAATAGTGACTGTTTTACCTTCTAGGTGATCTAACCCAGTTATGGTTATTATCGCTTTTCTTACATAACCCCCAGAACTATACGCCGTAAACGCCGTCCCATCAATGTTTGTATCATCGTCCATATTGGTAAGTTCAAAAGTATTTGTAGTAACATTGGCTACTTTATAGCGGCTACCGTTAAGCTCTGTCATCCCTTCAATGTCTGAAATGTCAACGTAATCGCCATTGCTAAACCCATGGCTAGCCGCCGTTATTACTACGGGGCTTGCTTGAGTTGCTCCGGTAATATTAATCGGGTTATCATAGGTAAGACCACAATCGACAAAGAATTGATCTTGTGGTTCGTCTGATTCTAATCGAATAGCCATTTTTTCAATAAACCTTTTTGTACTGCCGTTTATTGTTCGCTTAACTACAAAATATACATCTGTATATTCATCGCCAGGGATAGCAGCAACACTTTCGAATTCTCCATCCGTTGTATGTTTTGCCCAGGACCAAACTTCTTGTTCCTTAATATAAGTAAAGGACAGTAACGCTCCATCGTCGCGGACTGCCCATATAATTCCATCTGGTTCTTTTTGATATGCCCAATCTACTATTTCATGGCCTCTAAATAAATGCCTTGCAAGTACGGTTAAATCATCGCCTTTGTATACATCGTCAGCCAGACTATATCCAAAATCTCTAACTGTACTTCCTTGCTCCTGACAATATAAAATTCTGTCGCCAATAATTAGAGGTTCCAATGTTGATGAACCTCTATAACCTTGTTGTGTGGCTCTTACGGTAGAAGGAGTAAACGAGGTACTTTCCGATCCGGTTCCTATCTTCCATTCCCCTCCGACGGTAAATGCCAGTATACTTCCCATTGAAACCATCGACCGTATGGAATTAACGCCCTGTGATACTAATGGTGCTGTTATCGCATCATCATCTTCAACCGTTGTATTTACCAAAAAGTTAGGATAATCGCCAACCTGCGACCACCACATCGTTAAAGGATCTTTAGTGCTTGATGCAAGCCCTAACCTGTTCTGATAAAATTTAACGCAACATGGATACCCATTTTTATCCGACCATGCTCCTTCGGCCCAATCTTCTGTTGCCGTAGTAAATGCTAAATTAGTTTGTACCGTTGCACTAACAGACGTACCGCTAGTATATCCAGTTATTTTTACTACTCCATCTGATACAAAAGAATATGCATTCAAATCTACATAACAAGTACCAGACGTATATGTGTAGGATATTCTTAGCAAAACTAAATCATCGGTTTCTCCACTATCTTCTATATTTGTATCTGATGCAGACGTATATGATCTGATTGTTTCCCATGTAGTTCCATCGTCTGTTGACCATTGCAATTTAACCGTTCCGGCCCATGTTCCATGAGTGATTAATGACCAATTTCCTTTGCACATGATTGAGCCAGACGTAGTTGTCGCTGCATAAGTTAAATTTAAAACTTGGTCAGTAACATCGTGGGAAATTTGCCACAATGATCCAACATGGGAAGATAAAAATATAGAGGATGAAGCTGTTAAAGTTATATCCCCTGTTGTTGCTGACGGAGTTATCGTCGTGCTGGTTATATTTTCCGTTCTAAATGGGCCATTTCCATAAGCAAAATTAGCCAACGTCCAATCATAGTGGCTATTTCTTGTTAATGTTCTTGGTGCATAACTGTTATTACAAATATATAAAGTATCTGCTGATTGTGCCGTTTTTAACTCAAATAAATCATCTTCGGCATAAGTTGTTGTGGTTTCTACTATATCGCTTTGTTCCCAGTATGTAGCCCAATTAGTCCCCGTTCCTGGTTCATCTGTTGCACTGGAAGTGTGTGCCAAAATGCATCTATAAATTAAACTACCAACATATACAACATCGTCAACTACATACGCCGTTGAAGTAACCCAAGCATCTGCATTGCTGGTAGTATTAATGATCTGTCCGCCGTCTTTATAGTACCGAAAATAATCTTCTCCGGCTTCTATAATATAAGCTTGTTCAACGCTAAATTGGAACGGTATAACTCTTACGGCTTTTGAACTATCTTTTACTTCGGCTATCATAACGGTTCCTGGCCGATTAGATGCACCCCCAAACGGGTGCGGAAACATATTTAATAATGTTTTACAACTTACTGCGTATTTGTTAAAATCATCGCGCCCGTACAAATCGGGAGATACTTCACCCCCGGCAAAAGATGATTGTTTTAAATATAACTTTTGAGAGGATACTGTTGCCATTTAACGTCGCCCCCTCAAATATGAATTAGGCCATTCGAGTGGGATGTGCTCTTCTGTTGCCCCTGCTAGATTAGCTTCTTTTATGGCTAACTGGTATCTTTGAACCATTTCGGAAGTTTTTGACGCATTACCGCTTAAGGCGTTACTAATTTCTCCGGCCAGCAAATAACTTAATGCCTTAACAAATAAGGGATCATATATAGTCGGATTTGTTACTCGCATTGTATATTCGATATAAGCATCTTCTATATCACAAGCGATATATTTCTCGTCACCATCGCTAATTATTTTAAACTCGGATTTTTCTTGTACCCGGGCATTATTTCCCGCATAAATTTTTAATACTTTTGTACAATCTACAGGATAACCATATACATAATCCCACCCTGGAGTAGTATCGTCGGTCAATGCCAATAATTCAATCTTACGTGCAAAGTTCCAGGGAAAATCTCTTAATGCCATTTCTAAACATACATCGTAGTTAATTTCTAATTGTCTTGCTTTTTCGGTTCCGTCGTCAAGCGAAGTAATCTTACCTCCACCAATATGTGATAGAGCTAAGTTACAAATATAGGTTTGTGATACCATTTATATACCTCCAACAAACAACAAAGAGGAAAGTCTTTGCTTTCCTCTTCAAAGTTTATATTATCTATTTTTGTTCTTGGTCTATAACATCAATTAGCGACTGTCTTGTTCTTAACCCGGAATTATAAACCCCTTGTTTTTGAGCTAACTCTTTTAGTTGTGCTAATGTCATATAATTAATATCACCGGCTACTATCCCAGACCCTGTAAATTGTGCGTCATTTATTTGTGCCGATAGTTCAGCATAAGTCATAGGTTCGTCTTCTTCGTCTATTTTATCTAATGCTTCTTCTAGTTCTTGATGATCGTTAACTAATTTAAAATGTTCTGGGGGTATTTTATCAGAAGATAAGGGACCGGTTAAAGTCCCTTCTTCCCAATATCTCCCGTCCCATGTACAAGTAGTAACGCACTTATACACGTTAAGCATTTACTCACATCCTATTCGTATCTACTTCGTCAACTAAACCGGCAGTAATAGTACCTGCGGTCAATGCGGCGGTTGCTACAACATATTGCAATTTATGATATTGTTGTAATCCTAGTGGCAAACGCCCATTATAAATAACAGCTCCTTCTGAATAACTAGAAACCGAAGTGGCAGCTACAAGCGGAATCGTAGTTGAAGATCCGAAAGCCGAATCATCATCTGTCACAAGATTAATGGCAATAGTAGCCCCTGATCCAATAAAAGCTGTCCCGACTTGAATACGAATAAACGGAGGATCTTCATAACAATCCCCGTCTGCTTGTTGATTGATTGTATTAGTTGAATTAGTTGTCCCGGTACTTACAATCATTGATTGTGCATCAGAATATAAATTATCTACATCCCAAATCATTTAATTACCTCCTTAAGATATGGTTGCTTCAGTAGAAAGCAATGCGTCACATTTGCGAATAGGTATCCCAGCAAAATATAGTTGAGGGAATGTCCCTTGCAATTCTTGTTTGGTAATCCAAACATTGCTCTTGCTGGTCAGCATAATTTCGAACCATGAATATACTAATTCATTAACATAACAAAAAACGTTATTAGGCATATTAATACGATTTTTTGCTAAAATAAACTTTTGGATAAGATTAGCCGATGTATCAGACGAACTATCAAAAGTTTGTAATGCCGTAGTATCAATATTCGCGACTCGCGCTACTTTTCGATAATCCTTTACCGCAAGCCCTGGTTTCCATTTGAAGTTAGTACAATATGCGTAAAATGGATTACTAGAATCATCTGTCACTCTCAAAAGTCCTTGGTCGCGAGTTTCAAGTCCAGCGGTTGAACCTTTAGGATAAATACCACATACGGCTTGATCGCTCCAATCGATAAACCAAGCAGATGCATTAACCGATCCTGTCCCACCAGCAGAAATAATCTGATACCCTGGTTTTGTTTTTGTAGTGCTAATTGTATTAAATCTTACTCCAAGACCATTAAATTCCCCCGGGGTCGTATCAGAATCGCCATAAAAGTCCATGGTAGCTACTTTTTGCCTAAATCCTTCGGTAAACGCAGCATCTTCGCTAAGCCGATATGCCTCTTTGTTTGGTGTGAGGGCCAATACTTCTTCATCAATTTCGCTGTTATCTTCTAACAAACAACAAGTATCGGTAACTTGCTTAGTGGTTGATTTTTTCCGGGTTGCCCCTTCATTCAACCTTCTTACTCCCGGAGTAGGAATGCTCGATCTTTGAGTCGTTACATTACCTGTGGGAAGATTTCCCTCCATCCATTGCATATCAGCAATAATTTGATTTTCAAGTGCCAATACTTCAATTACTTTTGCCATTAACCCGTTAGGGTCTAGACGGCTTTTAATGTCTAGTAAATTAACTGAATTACCTATAGTTGCCATTTATAGTTCCTCCTTATTTGTCGTACATTTCCGGGCTGTTAGGGTAAAGTGACTTACTATTTGTAGGGCTTTTCCCTTCTACCCATCCGCTTTCGGAAATCTGTTCATTAATTGATTTAAACAATCCAATCATTTCGGGATGGTTCCCAAGACCGGTTTGATTTAAAAACTCTTTAAATTCGGGCGTAGAAAAACGGCCTAACGCTTTGTTGGCCGCATCAATACCATTGTTCCCATATTTTTCAACGCTTTCGTTTTTCCAAGTTTCCATTTGCTTTTCTTTTTCTTCTAACTGTTGAGGTGCAATCTTGTTCACATAAAAGTCAACAGCTGATTGTGCCGCTTCTTGTGTTAGGTTTTGTTCTTTAGCCCAAGCCTTAAAATCATCAATTGGTGCGGTAAATCCTTCGGGAACTGTAAAATCTCCGTATTGTTCCGGCGCTCCGGTAACAGCAGGCGGTTCAGCAGGCTGATTTTCTGTCGGTTTTGGAACATTAGTTGTCTCAGGCTGTGTAGTCTTCTCTGACGGTTTTTCCTGTGTTCCGGTCCCAATCGTACCAGTATCGCTTGTTTCTACCGGCGTAGGCGATTCTACAACTACATTTTCTTCTGCAAATAATTGCAAATCAAAAATAGCAGTATCGGTGTTACCCTGCACCGCCGTTTTTTATCAATCATTGTTAAACCTCCTTTTATGTATAAAAAATAGAAGGCATTAACCTTCATAACTAAATTATTTGTATTTTATTTTCCGTTAACTCGTTTTAGTCTTGGATTAGATTTCTTAGCCGCCGAACTTGCTTTTCTAGTTGAATTGGCTAATATTGCGCCAGCTTGTTTTTTAGTATATCCTTCTTCCATTATTTTGTTCTGCACTGACTTAAATCCAGGATGTGCTTTGTTCATACTATTTCCCGCCTTTCCCTTTTCCACCTTTGCCGCCTTTCCCACCCTTACAAGCCATTCATATCACTTCCTTTTGTTTTTACCAGCTTTCGACATTGCTATCGCAATTGCTTGTGCTTTCGGTTTCCCATGAGCTATTTCAGTCTTAATGTTTTGGGATATAACTTTTTTGCTTGAACCTGATTTTAATGGCATATTTGTTCATCCCCTTATACCAAATCGTACAATATACTTAAATTGGTTATTACACTAGCTCCACCTGCCGCCGCCGTAAGTGTAACCGCAGTATTAATTGCGGATGCTTCTAGCGGGCAAGGAAACGTTTTTGATACACAGTCGCCAATTGCTTTTCCTATTGGGACACCATCTAACCATTTAGTAGTACCGCCGATAGCTAAAGTCAACGTTACTGCATTTACTGTTGCAGCTCCGGTTATTAAACAATTATAGCCATATATTCTATAACGACTTCCGGCACTAGCCGACAAAGTAATTGTATTGGCCGCATTTGCTGTTCCAACAGAAGTTGTCGATTGTACTCCATCAATATTTACACATTTTGAATATCTCATTTTACACCTCCGACCATGATATGTTTACGCCATATTCATGCTTCAAATTGCCATAATTTGTGAATACGCACATAAACGCATCGCCAGGGGCAATAATACTCATTACCTCTGCTCTGTCTTTAGGCTTTTCAGACTCTGACCATACCGTTTTTAATATCTTGTCTGTACTTGTATCTGTCCATGTGATTGTTCCTATGAGATTTTGAAACCATGCTTGGAATGCCGGAGTTGTTGTTGAATCAGTATTAAGATTTCTATATGGCAGTTTTATAGAATCATACGTTGACGAAGTATAGTCAGCCGGGTCATACGTTGTTCCGCCAAGCGCAAATATGCCATTTTTAACAATCTGAATTAAAAATGGTCCTTCGTTAAATACAATCGGTCTAAGCCATATAGATTTTGTAGCGCTAGTATTAACGGCATAATAATAATAAGTAACTCCACTAACCATACCAGTAACGTCAGTAAATACCATTTCAAACGCGTTACCTTCAATGGCTGCTCTTCGAAATGAATCCATGGTAACGGCAGAACTAACGCCGTCCTTTATTTCTTTATAGGCGTTCCCAATATTTTGATTTGCCGACCCCATAATCTTTGCTACCTTCCTTGTTATTTATTTTGTTACTTTCTCGACCTTTTATTTCTTCGCCGGTAGCGATTTGTTATTTTAAGTATTCTGTTTCTGCTTGTTGCATTAAAGAAACTCCCTGTAATCCCCATGACTTAATAGCTCTAATCAACATAATTGATATATTACGCATCCCGGCCAAGAAAACATCACGAATATTGCCTTTAAAATCCTGTGTATCTCGCCCGCACTTCTCTAATAACCAACTAAAAAAACGTCTTCCTTCCGGCGTTTGCATGATTGCATATATATCTTTTAATGCAATAGTCTCAAGTTCAACGGAAATCATATCTTTAAATTCTCTATCGGTCATTGTTGAAGACCTCCAGACGGCCCACCAAGGACTTGCGTTAATGCATTAGTACCGCTCATATCAGACTGCGACATTGTTTTTGCGGTTTGCGCCATTGTTTGGCCCATTTGTGCCTGATTCATTAATGCTTGTTGTTGTGCTCTTGCTTTACGTATTTGTTCAACTTCTTCGTCAGAAATAATAATATCTTCCGGCACACCATTTAATAACCCAAGATGATCGGTTACTTTATCAAACTTAATTTTGTCAAGTATTTCTGGCAATTGAGTTGTTGTTGAAATTTCAATAACACTTTTAACAGTATCTAATATAGGTGTAATCAAATTTTGCTTTTGTGCCTGATTTAGTACAGATACATATTCAACTTTAATTTCCATCCCTTGTATCTCGGGAGGAGGTGGTGGAAACAATCCAAGACGTTCACATACAGAATCAACCCGTTCAATAACTTGCGGCAAATATCCAGTCTGTAAACGTTCAAGTAATGGCCCCATTTGAGACATTTTCTCAGAAGTTAATTCAATAATCTCTCGGGCAGTACGTTGCCCGGTTCCCATATTCAATTCGCTAATCAATTGGAATACGTCTACCTTGAAATGCTTTCTAATACATTCTTCAATCTTCTCTTGTACAGTGGCCGCATGGTCCATATTCAAATTAACGTTGAATACCGATTGTATTGGATTTTGCCCGCTAACTGGATTGTAATAGTTGGCACCACCCGGGTAAAGATTAATTCCGGCTTTCATCATGTCTGTAGATGCCATGACGGATGGTTTTACTGCAAGTTCTGCGGCTGTGCAAATATCTTTCCACATTAACTGTATTTGCTTTGCATCGCCCAATGACCATATACCTGGGCCGGTTCCATAAACATCTGCGCCGCAAGTCTGCCAGCGTTCAACCATTACCGGGAACTCATTGAATCCTCCATGTTTTAAATATTGTCCTTCATCCATTGAATCAGTCCAATAGTAGTCGGTAAACTTCATGAACTCTTTACCAATTTTGCGGGGATTATAACCTTTGTTAGGCATTACAAGGTGTTTAACTTTATGAGTAGTTTTATAATTACCATCGTCATATTCATGTTGTATTTCATTAGGAACATTTTCATAGCCAAACTGTTCTACCATCTGATATGAAGTCATTACAATATTGTTTGCAAACTGGTTAGGCCTGCCTTTTTTATCAATTCCTATAGCAAATTCGCCAATCGTAAAGGTTCGACAGTTTATAGCGGTTTCTGGGTCTTCTTCAATTAACATAGCCGCAGTATTAAATACTCCCAACTCCATATAAAACTGATGGTTCGAAGGATAGAAATTTGACCGGTCTAATACATCAAGCACTATATCTCGTCTAATCTCTAGCCACTGACGTATTTCTTCCGATTGCATCAAACTGTAATCAGGTAAGCGGTATTTTACCCATGGCCTGGTTGGCGAAGTTATGCCCCATTGCATACCGGCGGCTAAAATATTTGCGTATTCGATAGAAATAGTTCTTTGTAACATTTCATCTTTTCTATCTCCGCTATTAGGTGTTTCATCTTCAAAATATCCTAACCAGGGAAACAGAAAATCGCGGACTTCCATAAACAGCGGTTTCCACTTTTCAAACTCGGCAAAAAGATTTTTATGTTGTTGGTTTATATATTGTTTTTCTGTAATATTTTTCATATTAAGCACCCAGCAAAGTTTTCTTAGCCGTTGTTGCCGTATCTGTTGTTCCTTTGCTACTTGTTGCTATTGTCGATTGATACCCCGCCGCTGCCGCCGCTTTCTTCTTCGCGGTCTTAGCACTTTCAAGCGCGTCAACACCGCTAGTAACATCAACCGATGTAGGTGTTGCTGCTACAGTTGTTGTCGTTTCATCATCAGACGATGTCAAAGTATTTACAGAACTTGCTACGCTAGCTACTGTTGCTGCACTTGATAACCAGCTAAGCAATGTTGCCCCTACTCCGCACATATCACCGCCTCCTTTTGAACAGTTTATAATCCGTATTGGCAAATTTTAATTTGTTATTCAGCTTAGTAAATAATCCTTTGCCCATTGATTCCATTACAGGAACGGCAAAAGTTAAGGCCAGCCCATCTCCCAAATCAGGAGAGGCTAGCCCTCGTTTTTTCATATCTTCTTTTCGCTCTAACTGAACCTTATTGGATGATCTTGAATAAAAATACTGTGGTCCTACCAGATCATCCCTTAAATCAGTGTTCTGCGGTAGGCAGCCTCCATCTTTTAACCACTGTAATAACTTCCACCACATTTCCGCTCTCTTGTTGTAGCAAGCAGGATCGCCGGATGAACTGCCGACCATAATCCCGTTCCAACTTCTTCCCCAACTTCTACCAGCATCTAGCACTCCAGCGCCACAACCAGTTAAGTCAATATTAACCACATCGGCCTTTTCTTGGTCTTCATATCTCGCTACGGCGGTTGCCAACTGTGTCGTGTCCATATTCTTAGCCGATAACAACATCCAGCTTATTAAGCCCTGCCGTTTAAATATAGAACAGCGATCATCGCCAAAATAACTAACATCAACACCCAAAACAATAGGAGCATGGTTATATATATCAGATCTAGGATTACGCGCCATTGCAGCATCAACCAAGTCATTAGGTATTAATTGCATAATCGAAGCGTTAGGGAATTCGCCAAGAACACGTACCCTATACATATCCGAATCTTCGCCATATTCCTCTGCTATTTCCTTGGCATAGGATGGGTCTACTAATGGGCTATCAAGACAACTAAAAGTAAACCTTGTCCAATGTTCGCGGTTCAAGTGGTGGCTTTGGTAAAAATATCCGGTTGTCTGCGTAGGGTTAGCCGCCATGGCTACCCTTGCTGACGGAGTGGACAAAGCGCCTCTTGCTACCTCAAATACTTTTTCATCAACGCCCGAAGCTTCATCAATCAAGAATAGAATATTATCAGCGTGGAACCCTTGCAATGCATCCGGGTTTTCTCTGCGGGCTGTCCGCGCTACTGCAAACTGATTCTTCTCTAACCCCACAACTTCAACTCTATCAGACTTAACCTTTATACTCTGTTTGAACCACGGGTGCATCTTCTCATGCCACTTGGCGATTTCAGCCCACAGCACATCTTCCAGCTGATGTCCTGACAGTGCCGTACATGGTATCTTAACATCTTTATAACAGCAAAGGAACCATAACACCAGCCAAGAAAACACAGTAGACTTACCAACGCCATGGCCTGCCTTTACACTTACCTTTGCCCCAGGCTCTGCCATAGCCATTAGAAAATCCTTTTGCTGCTCTGTCTGCCCGAATGTCTTACCACTAATCATATCGATTGTTCTAGGTACTCCCAATACCTTCTCAACAAACAGCGTAGGATCTTTCCTAAACTTGGCTATTAACTCTTTCATCTGTTGTTCTTCTGTCATAGAATCAACTCGCAATTAATAATATATATTTATTAATTTATCTCGCGTTTTATTTTTTTAAAATTTTCGCGTTTTGTATTTTTAGGGGAGAGATGGAGACCCGAGCGAGCAAGCCGAACGAATTCCATGGGTACGCCCCCGCCCGGCACCCTTCATCCGTAGAACCGCGGCCAACTTTTTCACTATCCAGCAAGATAGTTATCGGAACCTCGCTGGGCACATTATCTTGTCTAAAAATGCTGCTTGCTTATTGCCTATCATCGTGTATCAAATATCATCAATGTCCGATAACATCCATTATGTTAATAGACAAATCCAGCATTGGCGCGGATTCGTAGGTATTGCCTAGTTTACATAGTGTAAATGTACACTCAGCGGAGTACTATTCTCCCAGATCTTTAAGCGTATCGGCCAAACTCTTGACATTGAGATCAACCTTCTGGGTATCCTGGAATCCCCAGTTAGCCTTGAGGTTGAAGATAGCGCCAGCCGGATTTTTAATAGTATAGAGCGAACTCTCTGCATATTCCTTGATTGTCTCTTTAGCGCGTTTAATTGCGTCACTTAGCCCCTTGAATAATTCCTCGTTATCCTTAATTAGCTTCTCTCCAAACACGCTATTTTGATAGTCTAATAGTGTCTCACGCGTTGTATCTAATGCTACTGCAAGACCCGTAATCGTATATGGCTTGACTTGTGCTTTTTCATGCAATGGCTTACCATCATTCCCCATAACTACATTGCCTTTGTTGTCTCTTACTAATCTGTCCTGCCAACAAGATTCAAAGTATTGGTCTATCTTGGTTTGCAATTCTCCAACAGTTGCAAACTTAAGTGGTCTTCCTGTAGATTTGTATGACATATTATTTCACCGTCTTCCCTTTTCTTATTAATTTAGTAGAAATAAAATAGCCATCTGAATTATTTATCAGAAGGCTATTGCTTTTTAACTCTCGTATAATCCTGTCTAACTTCTTTTTTCCACACTTTAATACCCTCGATAGGTCAATATACTTTAATGGCTTCTTGTTTCTTGTATGGATTAACTTACCGGTGTTCCATTCGATATTATTGCCAAGGCAAACTAAATATCCTATTAGTTCTTCTGCATTATTAATAGTGTTGCGTAGCTCATTCATTTTAGTTACTGACACCAATAGATATGGTTTCTTCCCGCCGGTATGTTTGGGCTTGCTATTTACAGGTTTATTGGGGTTATTCCAAAACTGATATACTTCATAATCTCCAACGGATATATGGATTAGTTCAGTTCCACTAGTTGTCTTTTCTCTCGATATAATGGCTTCAGCTTTAATGACATTACATTGGCCATTTATGAAGTCGTTCCATGTGTAAATATTGGCACCACTTCCTTTTTTGCCACTCAGTAATGTATTATATAAACGAATTACATCACCGAATGGGCATGAAGCGTTGATACTGCTTGGTTTATAGACGTTTTTCTTTGGTTCCCTCATGGAACCTTGATTGGCATTAATTAAATGCCTTGCAATAGCACTTAATTAATTTGTCAAGTATTTCTATAATAAATATTAAACAGAAAACCCACCCACAATATTTGCCGTAGCAGGATCAAACTCTAAATTATATTCTTGTAAAAACCCCCCTTCATAACATACAATCGCGTCCTGGTCTTGCTTCTGTAGTAGCTCAATTAACTCTTTAACCGTCATAGTTTCCGCCTCACAAAATTATATTAATATCGCTCCTACAACAAAAATCCAATTGCAATGCCTATCGCAATTGCTATTGCGTAGATTATCAATTCTTTATAGGTTGTTCCTGTCAATTTTTGTAACATATTTATCACCTCTTGCAAAATAAGTGTAAAATATCTCTTGACTTGTTATCCCATTGGGTGTACAATGTAATCAGATAAACAAAAGGAGTGAGCGCAATGAAAACATTTGACGGTTATTTAATGATTGGTATTACTGAGGAAGATAATAAAGCTATTCTTGAGGAATTAGACAAAGAAATAGATTTAACAATCGACAATGCTGGTCGTGTTTACAACTCTGGCGGTATCTATATAGCCGATGCTAAAGAAGTTGAATCCGGCGAAGGAATTCTTTGCCGATAAGTTATCAGCTTAATCTATCCATATTGGAGCACTGGAAAGGAGCATCAATCATGTCTAAAGAAGAAATTCGCATCAACTTTCGCGTCGATGCAGAGATAAAAGAAAAATATCTCGAATACTGCAAAAATATAGGGACATCGTATAGTGACGATCTAAGACGCTATATTACCAAGTGTGTGAACGAATCCAAAACTTTGATTAGCCGCCTCCGGGCGGTTTTTTTATTTCAGCACCCCATTGCGCCTACCACCCCTCACCGGCTCATGGTTGAGTGCCGTCTGGTTGTCGGCATACTCATATGCGCTGCAATAGCCGTGGTCTAATGTAATGCTTTTAGCCGTGCATACGTCGATACCGTTGTGTTTACATGATTTTTCTGTACATTTTACTTGCATATTATCACCCCAAATATAAAAAGCCCCTGCGTATGCAAGAGCCTTAATCTCAGCGGGGCCGAAGCCCCATAAAGGAGGAAAGTAGAAGCGAGCTATGGCACCATGTGTGGCGTTTACGCATGGTTATTATTAATTAACCTAATATCATAGTAACACTTAAAAGTGGTGTTTTTAGCCAAACTAATATTATTTATAGACACCCTCGCCTTATTGCAATTCTCACGGTCACGTCGATTATTTCTTGCCACCAAGTCCGCAAAGTATTGTAACTCGGAACATAATCCCCACCATACCGACGGCTATGCCAATCAGCGTAACGGGACATAGTATAGTCTATCCATCCTGGTCGTCCTGGGCTGTTAGACTTTTGTTTTTCTGCTTGCCGCCTAATATCCAAGAACGCCAGTTTCTTTTCCCCTAGCGTCTTCTCGGCGTCCTCAATAGCCATCAACCATAATCTAGCCTTATCAATATCAGCTAGTCTAATCCCCTTTTTTTCTGCGGGCCGTCCTATCTCCGTGCTACGCGGCATTCCATCATTTACCGCCGCCCCAATGAATTGCACATTGTTTAGCATTTCAAAATAAGCCTGTTTACGCTCGGGATATGCTAATAACCACCGAGCTGCTTTCTTATTTTCTAATTGATATATAGTCCCCACCATAACCCCTCCCCACAAAATCAATTAAATCTCAAATGTAGTTGAACCGTACAATGCTAATTTTCTATATATTCTGGTGCTTTCTTTAAGCAGTTTCTGGTTATATGCTTCAAACCACTTATATATATCTTTAGTGATTATCAGGTTATGTTTCGGCCTTAAAATCCATAAATAATTAATTTGCTTTCTATACGTCCTTGAGATTAGCCGCCTTCTATTGTTCATCCTATACTCGCCTGCCGGTCTTTTAACTCTGCCAGCTTGGCCGCATTGAAGTTGCTTGTCTCACTCAAATAGCCCGTAATTCGACGTATTCTGCGTATTGGCGACTTTTCATGCGCTTCGATTGTCACATAATCCTTAAAACCTTTTATCATAATCGCATCCACCAGCTTATCCTTTTTTGCCCACTCCATTATCTCGTCTGTAGCGTATATCTTGGCCTCCTGCTCGGTTATATCGTCCGTATATGTCACCCTTACAGCATCTACCACTATTTGCATGTTAACCCCTCCCACGCCAATAGGGCGGTACTAAGCCGCCCCTAAATACTTATTTATCTCCCTGACCACGCCAACCAGCATCACCACTGCGCCGATCAGCGCCGCTATAACCAGCATTATCATTGCTTGCCCTCCCCTTCATGACTTTTTGCCACTGTAATATGTAAGCTGACCTTTTCTCGCGCCGCCTCGCTTGTGCGGCCTTACTCCTTCTGCCCATTGCTATCCTCCTTTACCTTGGCTAGGGCTTGATTAACCACATCTATAACCATGCTGTTGTCAATCATCCAAGTTATATCCCAAATTCCTCCTTCTTCGGTTAAATCATATAGTGCAATTTCCAGTGCCCCAACCAGTTCAGCAACCCTAGCCTCTGCCGCTTTTGCGCGATCCGATTCTTCTTCTAATTCTTGGCTTAACTTTGCAATTTTCAGCTCTGCCTCACCAAGTTCAGCCTCTGCCTTTTCTGCCCTGGCTTTTTCGGCCTGTAGATGGCAATTATCTTCTTCTTTGCACATAGGGCATTGGCATCTGCTTGGCTTATTAAGCCAAGGATTTTTCTCACGGATTTTATCTAATTTTTGTTGTAAATCTTTACTCATCCTTCTTCACCAGCCATTCGTCTAATTCCCACCCAGATAAATCTTTATCGCAAAACACATAATCTTCTATGCACCCGTCACTACCATCGTGTTCACAGTTCCCGCAGCACCGCATAGCCTTATTCTCACGCTCCAACCGCTTTATCTTATCAAGCAGTTCGGCTCCGGCTGTTGTTGCCCGAAATACGTCAGCAGCTTCCGGCGTTAAATAGTCATTTGCTTTAATATCTTCATAGGCTAATCGCATAGCCGCTATTGTAGCCTGTTGGCGTTTAACATTATCGCGTTCCTGCTGTATCTGCTGTTCTAGCTCGTCCATTACGTCGGCGCCGCATTCAGCACATATTACAGTACCTTTATCCCAATCAGCATAAGTATTAACATGTTTACACTCAGCCATCACTTACCGCCCTCCCATTACCATTCCGTAGTAGCTATTTCATACGGTTCAGTAAAATCTTCACTTTCTTTAAGTACTTCTCTGAATGATGTGAATTTAAATACTTCGTTACCTCTACGCATTAAATCGCCAATAACCGGCTCTGATATATCGTTTACTAATTCATCACTATCCCCAAGTGCTTCAATATCCGCCTGGTCTTCCGTCAAATACCACATTCCATCCTTATCTAGATCACATTCAGTAACGTCATTAATGTCGTTATCATCAATTTCATTATTGTAATATTGATTAGTCTTTTCTTTATCCCACTTGGAAGCAAACCACGAACAATCATTCATTTCGTAAACTTTCACTTTCTCGATATCAATATCAGCCATCACTTACCGCCCTCCTGTTCGTATTTTTGTTTCAACCGCTCATATTCGGCCTTATCATGTTCTTCACTTTCCTTTTTCAGCTGCTCGCGATATAAACGGTGTTCTTTAATTCTTTCAGCGGTAAATTTATCAATTTCTTCTTGAGTGCAAATATTATTTTGAATTAGATATTTTTTGGTCGTTTTACTATTAAACACATGGGCTTCTACCTGATAACCTTCGAAAACATCTGTTTCCATATCTCCATCATCTTCTGTCCATGTTCTCCACGCCATGATCCCGCCATCAGTAGTGGTTAATAAAAGTGGATCACAGAAACGGTTCATCTCGATATGGGCTATTGTTTTACCAATCAAATCCTCGGGTTTTTCAATCACGTATAAATCAGCCATTATTTTTGTCCTCCTTACAAATATCACTCAGCCTTCTCGACTAGTTCAAGGTCAATATCCATATAATCAGGCTTACCAGCTATTACATTTACACCAAGTTTTCTACTACCATCATCACTCATTGATATAACTACTACCGCATCGTTGCAAATTATAGCGAGTTGCTCGCCATCATCCCATCTACCAGGAGCTAACTGCCTAGCTTTATCCAAAACCGTACCAATTTTATCCATAATACTCATTTAATATCACCGTCCTTAGTCATTGTCTGCCTCCTAAACTGCCGATCGCGGCGGCAAACGCTATCAATATAATGGTTGTCAAAATCGGATACTCAAACATCCAATCATCTATTGTCCTCGTCTGTACCTACCTCCGGCAATGTACTTGTAACAACATCAAACAATTGTTGACTTAACACCTTATTGTCAGTTTTTAATTTTTTATTCTCTTGCTCCAACTCAATCACCCTATGCAACGCCTCCGGCCATCCTGTACGGGCCTCTGCAATAAAACGGGCCATAGTAGCGCTTAGCAATTGCGCTTTGTTGGTTTCTTCGTCAACGCCTGCAATTTCATAGTATCCTGCTATAACTGAGCATCCATAACCTTCATTTTCATCTATCTTCCACGGCCCTGGTATGGCCTTCTCGCATAACTCCAAATCATTCTTCCAATCTCTCATTCGCTCGCCACCTTTTCCATCCGCTCCAACGCCCTTGCAAGCACTAGCGCAATATCGCTTATTTCTTTCTCATTTAGCACCGGCCCAATCCGGTGCATAAGCCTGTAATGTCTTCCTTTGTTTGAGCAAGGCCGTATTGACTCGCGGCCTTGTTCTTTTGCTTGTCGTTCTGCCAATCTCTAACGCGTTCAACACGTCCAGCTCCTAAATCACCAAAGCCATATCCATCCCTGTAATATCCACTATTTAATTCCTCCTGGCAAGGATTGCAAAGATGTTCAGAAAAGAAATTTCCTTCAAACTTTCCAGCTACATACCACATGCTCCGACCTTTTAGAAACTTCTTACCACACCCGAAACATATAGTATCTTTACGAATGTGCTTTACTTTCCGCTTGTTGTAAAATTCACAGCACACCTACCCCACCCCCTCATATATCTAATCTAACGGCCTTGTTCTTTTGCTTGTTTACTCAAATATCACCGTCTGGTCTGGATCAACCTTTTTGCTTTCTCGCCTGTGCATCCATGATTCATACATGTCATTGCCGCAGGTCCATTCCGGCCGGAGCGATAGCCCCCTATCTTTTTTCCGCTTGAACAATTTATCGCAGGCTCTTTTGTACGAATCAGCTATTTTGGGCCAGCGTCTCTGCTCGGAGAGACGCTGATTATTATTCGCCATCGGGCACATGATGCACCCAATGCGCTGAAAGCCCTCATCGTATAATGTGCAATAAGGCAATTTGTTGTTGTGTATGTAATCCCAAATTTCATCATCAGACCAATCGATAACGGGGTTTAGGTACCTTTTTGTCGGGTCTAGATTGCATGTTTCAACCATACGCCTTTTTGACCGTCTAGCGCTTTCTGCCCATCGAACGCCTGTTACGACTAGCCTATCGTGACCGCCGTTTTCTTTAAGCACCTTGCAGCACCACCGAAACCGCCTGTCGGGTAGCCCATTTTTAGGTATTAGCTGCCACATTGTTTTCTTCGGTTTATTTACCTCCACATCTGGATGATGTTCCCGGATGAAATAGACCAGCTCGGGCGGATCTACCGTCGTTAAATTGTAATGAGCGCCATACTTCACCTTGGCCCGCTTAACCAAATCCAATACCACGCAACTATCTTTGCCACTATCCCCCCGAGAAAGCTACGTAATAACCTTCTGGGGGTTCGAATGTTTGAATACGTTCAATGGCGATTTTAACTTTGTCCACTTCGCCAAATAACGTGTTTTCAATTAACATTCATGTCACCTTCCTTCCTTTTTATGTTATGCTGCGTTTAGATGCCAGATACGATCAATTGCTATCTGGACTTTGTCTCTAACGCCGAATAGCGTATTATCTATCAGCACCCGCCCCCTCATTCCTCCAGTAATTCCGGTGTTGTCCATATGTCGCCTATTACCTCAATACGTTCTTGCCAATACTCTAATCCGACATAACTAGAACTTCCGCATTGTTTTCCCATAAATCCAGTATCATTCCATACAACTTGGTATTTTATGTTTTTGTCTCCTAAGTGAAATATATCGCCCTCGTAAATTTCTTTACCGTTTTTATCTTTCATCCCGGTGTACTGGATTAGTTCAACTTCGGACAGTCTAATACAACTTATCTTCCCAGTTTCTTCGCTATAGCTGGCTATTGATGCATCCCTAAAATCTTGGAATCCCAAACTATTAAAGTTAATTCCATCAACAGGAATCATCACTTTATTTTGCTTATCCCATGCGCGAAACTTTATTTGCCTTTGCATGTTTCTCTGAATACCTCCTTCTCCTTGTAGCCATTTCCCGGCATATTCTGCATTGTCTAAATCCCCTAGAATCAATATAGGTAGTTTCTGGTGTATATAAATGTCCATGTTTGCAGTATGGTTTTCTTAAATCAAATTTTCTATGACAAGATGGGCATAATTGCATATAATCTGAACGTTCTCTTTTATATTCGCCGCTAATATTAGCCCATTCGTATCTGCTGGTGTTTTTAGTGCCACATTTTTCACATTTATTTGCTTTACCGTAATGCTTTTTAATCCACATATGTTTAGCAACATATCCAGCGTTTTCGCCTTTCCACCCACGGCTCTCTTCCTCACATTTTCCTGTTTGTGCTTGGCTTACAGTCCTAACGCCATAACCCTTTATTTTTAAGTAATGGCTTATTGTTGTGTCAGATACTCCAATAACGCAAGAAGTTTCTCTTAAACTTAACTTGTAATCCCAATATAGATGGCGCATTTCTTCTACCATTTTTGAATTAACTACTCTCACACTCAACACTCCCTCGCTTGCATTCTACAACAATATCTAATTCATACAGTTCAACTTTTTTACCGCACTTTTCGCATGTATGAATTAATCTTTCTCGCTTATGAGCTGCCACCCACAAAGGCCAAATATGGTCTTCCCCGCAGTCACATTTGTGCCCAATCGGAAAGTCATTTTCATTTCGGATAATACTGTTCATCCTCAACACTCCACCTTTTTAAGGCATTTTCGATTCCCTTATTTACCGCCCATTCGATTATCTGGTAAATATCCTCCATGCTCATTTCATCCTTAATCAATTGGTCTACAGTTTGGAATACACAGCCAGACAATAATCTTGCATTTTGGTCAGAATCTTTAGCCATTGAAAAGCAGGCGTATGGGTTAATTCCTTCCGGCTCAACCATCACCATATAAGCAACACCCTCTGCCTTAACATCAACAACTTCATCTCTTGACGTTGCGGCATTTATTGTTATCGTGCATTTACTGTCCATCCTCAACACTCCCTCGCTTGATACCAGCCGCACGGTTGGTCTTTCTCTTTTACCTCAATGTGCAACCCCGCCTCATTGCGTCTATGCTCACATACGGATTTCTTTACCGCCCGGAATAGCTCATTATCTCGGTATTTGCATGTGCCACAAGTTTTAGGATTAGTCTTCATATCTTAAATTCGCACTCCCCTTCCCCTGGTAATTCCTTGACTACCGGCAAATCCAACCTGTGCATAACCAGCCTAAACTTACAATTTTCAGTATTACTGCAATCGCATCTTGTGCAGCTGTCTAATGCTAATTCCGCCAAATCTTCTATATCGTCAACGTTCACCGTGGCTTTCTCACGGTCTTTGCGGTTAAGCCTGTCCGGATTTTCGGTACTAAGTATTATTTCAGTATGATCCCTACGCCTTATAACCGACTTTAACTGCGCCGGGTCAAGACATTTCAGCCGTTCTAGCGTTATATTTTCTAAGTACGTCGCGCAAGTCTTCAATTTCTTATGCCAATCTTTTTCCGGTGTTTTATCTGCTATTGCGGCTGTTTCTCCTGCTAAAACCCCCAATTTTAACCAATTTATCATTTCCGGTTTACTCATATATGGTGCTTTTCGCATTTAATTCACCTCATCATGTAAGCTTTTTTAAGCCGTTTTAATATTTCTTTGCCATTTACTTTTTTACCATTTCTTCTTACTTCGGCTTTCATGCACCCTATAAACCGTTCTACCCATTCAGCTTTAGGCCATTCAGATTCTGGCAATGCTTCTTTATAGCTAATGCCAATATCTCCACAATAATGATTTGCTGGTAGATTATTTTGTTTCCGCCAGTTAAAAACCATGTTTTCTGCTGTCCCTAATATTTCTGCTATTTTCTTATCACTTAATCTTTTTTTATATAAAGTTAATGCATATTTATTCAGCTTATTTTTTATTCCCCTTGTCCCATATATTGACATGTTGCTAGGTAAGTTTTGCTCTCTTCTCAGTCTATTTATTGTTGTGATTGATAATCCAACCTTTTCGGCTATTTGGCGGTCAAATTTCCCTTTTTTATATTCTCGCTCAATCGTTTTTAGCTGGCTATTGCTTATCACCACTAATCCCTTCTTTCGGATCAATCTTCTGCCCACAACTCGCCTTAAATAGCCATTCTGCATATCTCGTAAGCTTTCCATGATCTTCTCTTGCGTCGCCCTTCTTGCCAGCCCTAAGCATGTATTTAATAACATTTCCTTGCAAAAATCCTATAAATTGCTCTTTGCTTAGATACATCTGCATTACCTCGATAGGCTGAATTTCTGCGGTTTTGTAATGATCCGGGTCAATGTCTTTGAGTATGTCAACTTCTTCGTTGATTGGCTTATCTTCGTTCTGCATTTGTTTGTATATGGAGTAACATTTTTTTGCAATAGTCCACTCTGGATCTTCTATATCATTGTTTACATAATTAGTTGACTGTTTATTTTTAGGCATAAATTTATAGCAATTTTTTATTTTGTCTGCAATCCCGCGGTAAGTACACGCCCAATCACACATTTCGCATACATTGTCAGTGACTTCTTGCCATTGTTCAAACGGATTAAACTTATCGCATTTTTGGCATTTTAAATTGTCGCCGTATTCTAGTTTAAAGTCTTCATGCAATATAAAATTCTGTATATTCCCGCACACCGGACATTTGTACTTCTTCACCATCATTCTTCATCTCCAGGCAATTCGTAATCATCCGTCCAATATTCAATATCTTCTTCACCCATTAACCCCGATGTCGTATGCCATAAGTCACCGTCAAAATAGCCGCTAAAAATATCGTTATCATTCGTGCACAATAAAACGTCCGTTTCTTCACTTGGCATTTCATCAGCACATTTATACCATTTCATTGTTTGCCCCCTCTTTCATCATCTTTTATTTGCCCTTCTCGTTGTCACATTTCGTTTGTGGCTGGCTTTTGTTGGTTGCTGGTGAATTTATGCGCAGAGTGTTGCAAAACTCGTTAGAACTAAAATACTCAAGAAATAGGGTCATCCAATCTTCGAGCGGCATTGTAACCAGCCATTCACTATTATTTTTACGCCAAAATACGGTTGGCAGGTTTTCTTTCTTTGCGTCCCTTTTGGCTTGGTTTATTGCATCGTAGACGTTTAAATGCTCATTTCGTTTGCATTCGATATGGATTCCCGGTAATGCGTCTACAACGTCCGCACTATCTTCTCCCTTGCCGCAATACTGTTGACTTCTTCTTGCGCCTTTAAAACCATATTCTCGCAATTTAGAAGCCAATTCTCGCTCACCCACAGCACCCTTGCGCTTTGAGTTAATCATTTTGCTTCTCCTATCTGCCCAATCTTTGCTGATATACCACCGATTAATTTGCTAACTACCTCGTTCTCATGCTTGTCTATATTTCTCGTTAGCAAATTGTTGTATATCTTGAAGAACTGTGAGCGGTCCATTCCCGGATTCTCGCTTGTCAAAAGTTGTTTGTATCCCATAACTCTTACGGCCTCTTTTATGGTCTTTGTAGACCACACAGGCGTTTTATAAGGGTCAAGTTTATTGCTTACTTCCGTCCATGCTTCCTCTGCTGTTGGAATGTCCTTTGACCGGATAGCCCTGACATTTTCCATTAACGCCGCCACGCTAGGATAACGACCGTTGCGGATCATTTTCGCCGTTGCGGCTTTTGCTTCGTCGTAAGTAACATCGCTTAGTAAGAACTGCCAAGATGTCAACATCATGCTTACGTCTTGATCTTTAGCGAAGTTAGGGCATGCGCTCGCAATCAATGTCAATATCCGTCTCGTTTCTTCCCTGGTCAATATCGTCACACTCCATAAATCTTTGCGCTGCACTCTTTTTCTGTTGAGTAAATCCCGATTTAGCACGTTCCAGCATTCGCACAAAGTTTTTTGGTCCCATTAGCCAATCAAAGTCAGCTCGCCATCCTCGGTCGTTGTCGCCGTTATAAAACTTTTCTTGGCTGGCGTATCGAAAGACTGTAGTTATTGCCTCCCGGCCTTGTTCTCTAATCCGGGAATTGATTGATCCCTTACGGGGCTTAGTCAAAGAAACAGCCTTTGGCATTTTTGAACATGTCAAGTTGTATTCATCGATTACGCCTTGATAATCCACTCTGCCAATTTTTTTTGGTTCTAGTTCTTTATCTTTATCTAGTTCTTTATCTAGTTCTTCTTCTAGTTCTTGTTCTGTTGCGTTACCTTGCGTTACATCAGCGTTACATGTAACGTTACAGGACTCCAGTCTTTTCCTTTCTCTATATTCAGCTACTCTCTTCCTGGTCTGCTCGCGAATCTTGCCCAGCCCTTCTATGTTCTGGTATTCCTCCCAGTTTTTAATCCACACAACGTCGTCAAAGATTTCAATCATTCCGTACTTTTCAAGGGTTAACAATGCAAACCTTATCTGCTGAACCTCAAATCCGTATTCAGCCGCAAAATCTTCTTCATGGTAAGGAATTGTGTCAGCTATGAATAAACCGCCGTTTTGGTTTGAATCTCCGGCTGTAACCAGAAGGAAAAACCAAATCAATACAATGTCGTTCCCTCCTGGTAACCTGCGAATACTCTTGATTTTTTTGTTGTCCATTACATCGACATATAACTTAATCCACTTTATTTCGCTCAATTCTCTCCCTCCGTTAAAGGAACTTGCACATGCATGCCAGCAGAAACGTAGAAACAATAACTATCGTCATAAACCCTGCTAAGAAATATAAAGTCTGTTTACCATAATCGTCCATTCCACTTCCCCCGAATAATATCTAAAAATATGGGCATCATATTTCTACTAAGAATTATCTAGTTTACATAAGGTTAAACTTATAGATTAATCATTGCCGCTAAAATAACAATCACAACGGCTACATCAGAACTTATGTTTTTCAAAAAAATTGACCGTATCTGCCCCATGACTAACAATCTCCTTTTCTCTCGTTATCCATTTCGCAATAGCAGGTTTTCGCGAATAATCTTTTTCTTGGGATTTTCTAACAATCTTTGAGCAATCAGGACAATATATTCTATTTTTAGTGACCCAAAACGGGGTGCCACACCGCTTGCATTGTTTTACATCATCCATTTATAGCAACTTCTTTCAGCTTTCTAACATACTCGATAAAACCAAGGTATTCAGCCAAATATTGCTTGTGACCGGCGTATACTTCTTTTACCCTCGTCTCAAATTCGTCCAATGTACCGCCTCTGTAGTTGTTCCAGCAACCGCAGGTAATGTTGTCATCATCGAAGCAATATGTTGTTGTATCTTTGCGGCTACCGATGCAGGAAGCTTGGATATAACGCTTGTCGGTGCAGGCACTCCTGAGATTGGCACTCCTGAGATTGGCATCACTGAGATCGGCACCACTGAGATCGGCACTCCTGAGATCGGCATCACTGAGATCGGCACCACTGAGATCGGCACTCCTGAGATCGGCATCACTGAGATCGGCACCACTGAGATCGGCACCACTGAGATAGGCACTCCTGAGATCGGCACCACTGAGATCGGCACCACTGAGATAGGCACTCCTGAGATCGGCACCACTGAGATTGGCATCACTGAGATCGGCACCACTGAGATAGGCACTCCTGAGATCGGCA
>Ga0153915_10000343_pt1 | contig 42566 bp, 35 predicted proteins | sample Opewatmetagenome_2_FD_107003 | JGI IMG/M metagenome (GOLD analysis project Ga0153915, IMG submission 107003) | Freshwater wetland microbial communities from Ohio, USA - Open water 3 Core 3 Depth 3 metaG | ecosystem: Environmental > Aquatic > Freshwater > Wetlands | place: USA: Ohio, Lake Erie...
AACCCTTTTTTTAAAAAATGAAACGGGCGGCCTGCTGAAAACTCTGCGTCAAGCTTGTAATAGCGGGCGGCGGGGCGACTCAGGGGCTTACAGGCTTTAAATTTCAGCGAGACATGACAGTTCGTATCCGCCCGCTTGAAGGCAACTTGTGCCGAATTATTGCATGAAATCTATTTCATTTTTATAAAAAAAGGGCTTCCGGCGTTTATAATGTATACTTATTAAAGTCGTTCACTATAGTCAGTTGTTTGAAGGCAAAGGGTTTTTTTAAGAGGGTGGATCGAATGAAAATCTATTTTGCCGGATCTATCCGCGGCGGTCGGGGGGAGGCCCCGGTATATGAAGAGATAATCACATCCCTTGGCTCTTTTGGCGAGGTGCTCACAGAGCACGTGGGGGATCCGCTGCTTTCAGAAAAAGGAGACGACGGCCCCGATGACCGGCATATCCATGACCGGGACATCGCATGGCTGTCCGAATGCGACCTTGTGGTGGCAGAGGTTACGGCGCCATCCCTTGGGGTGGGGTATGAGCTGGGGATAGCCGTTTCCTTGAACAAGCCGGTATTATGCCTGTACAGACCTGTGAGCGAATGGCCTATATCGGCCATGATAGCCGGCAGTCCGGGCATCAAAACAGCAACCTATTCATCAATGGATGATGCAAAAAGGATTATCCGAGAATTCATCAGCGAAACATATGGCTATATCCCTTGAACTATTAGCGCCGGCAGGCAATGCCGATATAGGCATCGCAGCCATTGATCACGGGGCCGATGCCGTATATATCGGGGCGCCGAAATTCAGCGCCAGGGCAGATGCAGGAATCGGTGTTGATGAGATTGCCCGTTTGATCCGCCATGCGCATCTTTATTATGCCAGGGTATATGTGGCGCTCAACACCATCCTGACGGACAGTGAAATTCCTGAGGCGCTTGAGATCATCCGGGAGATCTATAACTTGGGGGCCGACGGGTTGATCCTTCAGGACTTGGGCCTGCTGGAGGTGAATCTTCCGCCCATCCCCCTCATAGCCAGCACACAGATGCACAACAACACAGCAGAAAAGATACAATTCCTTGAAGCAGTCGGTTTTAAACGCGTCATTATGGCAAGAGAGCTCTCACTGGACGAGATTTCAGATATTCGCAGGAGTACCAGTATTGAACTGGAGGCCTTCGTTCATGGGGCGCTGTGCGTCTCCTATAGCGGCCAATGTTATATTAGCCAGGCGATCACCGGACGCAGCGGGAACCGTGGCGTCTGCGCCCAGCCCTGCCGCTCCCGGTATACCCTTATCGACGGCAACGGCAATGTTGTCCTGGCCGATAAATTCCTGCTCTCCCTTAAAGACCTCAATCTGATGAACACTATGCCGGAGCTTATCGCAGCCGGTGTTACATCCTTTAAGATAGAAGGCAGATACAAGGAAATCGATTATGTAAAAAACGTCACAGCCGCTTACAGCCTTGCTATTGACCGCTTTATCGACAGTCATACGGGCTATCGTAGAGGCAGCTCAGGCAGAAGCGAGCTCGCCTTTTTGCCGGACCCGGAGAAGACCTTTAACCGTGGTTATACACAATACTTCATCTATGGCAGAAAAGAAAAGATGGCATCCATGGACACTCAGAAATCCATTGGCCGGCCTGTCGGGACCGTCACCGGCATGGGGGAAGGATTCATCAGAACAGATTGCATGGATCTTAAAAACGGAGACGGCATCTGCTTCTTCACGGGGCAAAAGGAACTGTCGGGATTCCGGGTGGAACGGATTGAAAAAGAAAGGGTATATCCAAACTCCATGAAAGACCTTGCTGTCGGCACAGCCCTGTATCGCAACCATGATATCGCCCTGACAAGACTCTTGAAGAAACCTTCAGCCAAGAGACGGATAGGCGTGGAAATGGATTTTATCCAGGAGGATGCCGGGATACGGCTTGCGGCTAGAGATGAAGACGGCAACCAGATGGAAAAGTTTGTGGAGATTCCATATGAACCTCCCAGGGACCAGGCAAGGGCGCTGGAACAGGTGAAGAAACAGCTGTCCAGCACCGGAAATACCCCCTATAAGATAACGCGCCTCAACAATTACAACAGCCGGGCGGGCTTTATTCCTGTCAGCGTCCTGAACGCTATCAAACGGGATGTCCTGAAGGAAATTACCAGGATACGGCTTGAAAAATTTCCACGCCGGACATTTCGGCTTGCGTCCAGCAATATTCCATATCCGGTAAAACAGCTCGATTTCAGGGCTAATGTCCTGAACAGCTATGCAAGGCGGTTTTACGAACGCCACGATGCAGCGGTAACGGAGCCGGCCTTTGAGACCCTTTCCGACACCCTGGGCAAAACGGTCATGACCGCCAGATACTGCATCAGACACCAGTTGGATGCATGCCCCAGGGCCGCCCGACAAAGGCCTCCCCTCAAGGAGCCCCTCAGGATAAGCGACGGGCGTCATATATATCTGCTGAAATTTGACTGTCTGGAGTGCCGGATGTCGGTTATATTGGAAAGCAAGGAATGAAGACCAGGGCATAAACGACTTACCAGGAATGAGATATGGCACCTGATTTACAGGCATCAATGCATGGGAGAAGGGTCCTGCCTGCCGGGGCCTTGCATGGATTGCACGCGTATTTCAAATTATTCTTTTTGTCTGCCGCCACAACAGCTACAGGTTCATCCCTCATGGGATCATTAGGGTCTTCTTTGATCACCGTAAAGATTGATGCAGGGCAGACATTTATACAATCTCCGCACCCGTTGCACATGCCGGTATCGATAGTGATGAAGAAATCCCCGGACGCATCTTTATACCCGTAATTGGCGAACATCTGTTAACTAAGCGGCTATTTTTTCCTGCCCTTACCTTTCTGGCATAGGGCATGGCCGAAAAGGGCCGCGCCCACTGCACCGGCTATCTGTGCGTCCCACTTTGTCTTCATGCGATCAAGGCCTACCATTGGCATCAACCGCTCCATTACTCCCCTGTTCTTTGCCATGCCGCCGGTAACCGCGAATTCAGGCACAACGCCGATCCTTTCTATTAAAGAGTAGATCCTCTCCGCCATGGCCCGGCAATAGGCCGCAAGGACAGCTTCAGTGGTCCATCCCTTTCTAAGGAGCCCCGTAGCCTCTGACTTTGCATATACAACACACGTGCTTGAAACAGCCTTGGGCTCTTCCTTTATTTTAAATGACCTGTCGCCGACTTCATTAATAGAAATGCCCAGGAGATCGGCAAGGACCTCCATGCCTCGGCCCGTACCCGCCGCGCATTTATCGTTCATAAGAAAATTCGTAACTTTGCCCTTATCATCGCACTGTATTACCTTGATATCCTGGCCTCCGATATCAAGCACGGTCCTGACTCCCGGGCCATAGATATAATTCGCACCTCGTGCATGACAGGCAATCTCCGTTATCGAACGATCTGAAAAGGGCACGTTAACGCGTCCATACCCCGTGCCGATACAGTAATCCATCCTGTCCTCCGGCATATCTATGAGGGCGTCAAGGGCAAAATCGAATGCGTTTTTTGCGCTGTTGGGGCTGTCTGAACCGGTCCTCATATTGCTGTATGCCAGCACCTCTCCGTCTCCCATTATCACCGCCTGGGAACTGACCGATCCCACGTCAATGCCGACTGTAACAATCTTGGCTTTTTCCCATTCCTTATCAGGATTTTTCCAGTTGGACTCAGCCCATCTCCAGAATTCCTTTTTATCCTCAGCCATTTTATATCCTCCAACCATGAAAATTGGTTATTTGAAAATTGTCTTGATGATTATCCGGTCCCTACGGCCTTAAAGATTATTCGCTGACTGCTGCGGCAGCGCCGGTTGCGGCGCCGAATTCCGGATCATCAGGTATCAGGATCTTCTCAACATTAAGTTGTGTCTTCATGGCGTTAACAAAAGCCGAGTTATAGGCCAAGCCTCCGAGCATCACAACATCTTCATTAACGCCTATCCTGCGGATCATTGAAACGATACGTCCGGCGATAGCGTCATGTATGGCCTTGCTTATATCCTTTTTCTCAGTCTTGGCATGAATCAGGCTCACAACTTCAGACTCTGCGAATATAACGCACTGGGCATTCATTGGGATTTCCATGTCGGAGGTCAATGCAAGGGGCCCCATCTCTTCAAGAGGCGTTTCAAGCGCCCTGCTCATTGCCTCAATAAAGGACCCTGCCCCTGCCGCGCATTTTTCATTTACCGCAAAATCGATCGGGCTGCCCTTTTCATCCAGTTTGGCTGTCCTGGCCTCCTCTGCACCGACATCGGCGGCAGTCCTTGCGCCGGGGAAAAAGAAATGGGCGGCCTTGCCCATTGCCTTTATTTCATTCACGATAACAGCCCCCTTGATGGAATTCTTGCCGGAACCTGTCCCTCCGAATTTCTCGATGTCCTTCTCAGAAACGCCGGCCGACTTGTAAGCCGCTTCAAGGGATTCCCTAACGGCCTTGTCCTGGTCAAAGCCTGTAAGTGCCTTCCCTTTGCCTATTATCTTCCCGTCTTTAAGAATTACGGTCTTTGTGTTTTTTGCGCCACAATCGATCCCTGCTGTTATCATGTCTATTTACCTCCTTTAAACCCCGGATGGGGCATATGGGTATTATTATCATCTTATTCAGGACTTTTCAATCTTATAGGGGAAAAGAATCCTTTTCAGAAGTCCTTATTCAAATCAATAACGTGATAATCTTTGTTGTTATCCGATAGCCTTGTGCAGATTCATAAAATCACTCCTGCCGAAACCGAGGGTCTTAAAAAAGGAAAGCAGATCAACGGAATTCCACTCAAAGCTTGTATGAACGTCCTTGACGCCTGTCTTCTTATAAACCTCAAAAACCCGTTCAGCAAGCCTCTGCCCGATGCCCTCTCCCATTAATTTAGGATTCACACAGATCAGGGGTATCCATGCACTCTTATTGATCCCGAATCCCCCATAAAATACATAGCTTATTAAAAAACCGACGATTTCATTATTGATCTCTGCAACTGAATTGACAAAGCAGGCGCTCTTGCATTGTTCCCTAAGTTCCTTAATAAAATCAGAGCGTTTAGGGGCTTGAACAACAGCGTTATAAACACTGATTACCGCATCAACATCCTCTATCTCTAATTTTCTGATGATCAGGTTGTCCACTTGCCCGCCCAATAGTCCAAGTTTAATCGTGCTTTAATTACATTTTAGCTATAATGTGACAATACAGAATGACAAAAGATGATGTCAAGGAAAACTTATAATACAAATTCACTATCAAAGATAAAAATACATGATAGCTCGGGAACCCCCTTTTTTGCTTAAAAGCATCCCCGGAGATCAGTTCCGGTGATTGATGTTTGCCGGGGAATTGGTATGATATGAAATCATTCCAGGCAGATACGCCTGTTTAACAGAAAGGATTTACTGATTTGAATAAAATTTGAACAGGCCCGTCATAAGTCCGGACAGGATAATTGAAAGGCCCCATGATGAAGCAGGGGGCCTCCTGTTTAATTCTTATTTCACCAGTTCAGCAGATACAAGGTCCATGTCCTTTAGGTTGTTTTTCATGATGTTTGAAAGGTTAAGGCCGTTCAGTCTTACTGCCAACCCGCCCAGTTCCGCATCGCAACCCATGCAGATCTTGAGACCGTTTATATACATCTTCTCCGCGACTTCTTTTACAAAGAGTCTGGCCGCCGCCGTCATGAATTCAGGCGTCCTTTCCTTGCCGCTATAATTCGCCGCCTTCCTGCATAATGCGTCTCCTACCTCTGCCCATGTCATCATGTCGGCCATAAGGAATGTTGCATACTGTGATCTGGTAACCTTGCTGCTCCTGGCCCCAAGTATGATGTCGTTCAATAGACGTATCATGACGGCAAGGTCTTTAGCGCCTGTGTCGCCCGGCAGTTTCTCCAGTCCGTCGGCCATGTTCCCGTAGTATTCACCCTTTGTCCTCACCGTCTTCTGGAGCCTGAACATGGCAATAAGCCTCTGTTGTATCTCGCTTGTGCCCTCATAGATACAGGTGATCTTGATGTCCCTCTTTATCTTTTCCACCTCATATTCCCTTATGTAGCCGTAACCGCCAAGGCCCTGTATGGCATCATTGGCCATGGCATCCCCTGCCTCTGTGGCGAAATACTTTGCTATGGAGCCTTCCACCTGGAGGTCCTTTTCATCGGAATCAAGCCTTCTTGCCACCATCTCTATATATGACCTTGCCGCCTCAAGACGCACGGCGTTAGGCACTAGCAGTTTATGTGTATAACCCTCCTTTTCTGCAAGGGGGGTCCCGAACTGGACCCTCTCCTTTGCATAGGCAATGGTTTTTTCAAGGGCGGCCATGCCGCCGCCGAGACCGAAGGCCGCAACCATCAGCCTTGTATATCCGAACACCTCATTGGACTGTTTCAGGCCCTGACCCTCTACCCCGCCTATAAGATTTTCCTTGGGGATAAAAAGGTCCTCAAGGATTAAGGGGCATGTGTCCGAGGCCCTTATCCCGTGCTTGTCTTCATGTTTGCCGGGCGCAAGGCCCGGATACCCCGCCTCTGCTATAAAAAAGGTCGGCCCGTCCGGGGCGTCGGCAAGTATGGTGTAGATCTCTGCCACTCCGCCGTTTGTGATAAACTGCTTCTGGCCGTTTATCCTGTATCCGATTATCTCTCCCTTGTCGTTGAGGACCCGTTCAGCCTTGGTCTTCAAGGACTGGACATTAGACCCTGCCTCGGGCTCTGTAACGCCATAGGCTACAATAAGCCCTTCTTCGGCTATCCTTGTAATGTATTTCTGTTTCTGCTCCGGTGTTGCCCCGACCCTTATGGGGTCCATGCCCAGGCATATGGCAAGAAAGGATGTGGCAATCCCAAGATCCATCTTTGCCATTCTTTCCGACACAATTGCGATATCGCCGGAACCTGCGCCGAGTCCGCCGTATTCGGCAGGGATAAAGATCAGGTGAAGGGCTACCTCGGGCCCCATCATGAATTTGATAAGATCCATGGGAAAATCACCCTCATGATCCATGGCGAGCTTCGCATCGATGGTTATTTTTTCTTTTTCAAGTTTTGATATTGTGTCAAGGACCATGGAAAGCATTTCCGGGTCCAGTTTCATCTGTTCAGTCATTTAATCTCTCCTTAAATTTAAATAAAACGGGATGTTATCCTGAAAGGTGTATCCGGTTTTAAATGTTGTACACTGTTAATATGGGCGAAGGAAATTATATAAACCAGGATCAAAAGGATGTCTATTCTTTTATCTGGCTTTTTCTATGCTGTATGTAAGCGTCCCGGAAGGCTACATAGGGGTCTAAAGCAGAATTCTTCAGGGTCTCATAATCGCCAAGGGTAAGGGAGGTGCTGTTAATGGTCTTATAACCTGTTATAGCCGCCCGGTATCTGGTGTCTGTGTCTGTATATTTTATTGGTTCAAGAAAGTAGTCACCTGCCGAACCTGCCGTCTCAAGGACGCTGGATGGCCCCAGGATAGGCCAGTTGATATAAAATCCTTGTCCAAGGCCATAGCGGCCTAATGTCTGGCCGAAGTCTTCATCAAATTCCTTTGTCCCGAACTCCCTGTCAGCTATATTGATAAATCCTGCAAGACCAAGGGTGGAATTGATAAAAAATCGCTCGAACTCATAGCCTGCCCCGGTAAATTTTGCCTGGAGCAGACAGTTTACAAAACGGATCGGGAAGCCAAGGTTGGAAAAAAAGTTCCTGACGCCGACGCGCACCGGTTCAGGCGCAACTGTCTTGTATCCCCTGGCGACCGGTTTTAGAAACCAGAAATAGAGCTTGTCATTAAAGACAAAAAAGGCCCTGTTTATAGGTTCCAGGGGGTCTGAGATGACAGGTTGAATATCTTCCGATTCTAAATAATCCGAATAGTCATCCGCTTTATCCGCCGTTTCAGGGGAAATTAAATCATCTTCAACAACCTGCGGACCGGACTGTAAACCCTGTACATTGGTTTCCTCTGCCGTTTGTGAATCAGGCTGCATGGGCGGCGCCGACGCCTCATCAGATCCCGCTGCAAATAAAAGACCGGGGCAGAGGATAATACAGGCTACGGATAAAATAATCAAAAAGCGGAAGGTCTTCATCTGTTTTTCTGCTCCTATGCCCCTTTTGCAATCTTTTCCTTCAAACGCTTTATAAGTTCCTCAAATGGGGACTTGACCAATATATCGTTGAATTGACTCCTGTAATTGCTTACAAGACTCACCCCTTCTATATAGACGTCATATACCCACCATGCCCCGTCTTTTTTCATCACACGGTAGTCCACAGGGGTCTGAGTGCCGCTTGACGAAACCAGCTGGGACTTTACAACCCCATATTCCCCATCTATCTTTTCATCGAGGAATTCCACCTTGCCGCCGGAATACTGGCCGGATTTCTCCATATAGGTCCGCTTGATCAGCTCCTTGAAAAGGGATATAAATTCCTTTTTTTCGGCGTCAGTCCTCTTGCTCCAGTTCTTTGCAAGCGCCCTCTTGGAGAATTCCTCCCAGTTGAATGCACCTTCCACTGCAGCCATAATCATCTGCTCTTTCTTTTCCTTCATCTCCGGGGCTTGAAGCGTTTTATCGGAGATGATGGAGAAGATTTTATCCGAGACGGTCTTAATGCGGTCGGTGGCCTCTCCTGCCGATCCAATCGAAGGGAAAACAAAAAGTAACAAGAGAAAAAACGTCAATTGCTTAATATGTTTCATAGACATAAAAACCTCTTATGATTTATGCTGGCAATCAATCTAATACGTTAAATTTCAGGCATGGATCTTCAGACCTTGCCGAAGACATACTTTGAGATCAGTTCTTCAAAATCCACCGGGGGAGTCGTCTCCCGGATCTGGCCCCCGGCTGCAATAAGCTTTTCAGAGCCGCCGGGCGTGAGGTTAAGATATTTTTCTCCAATCAGTCCTCTTGTCTTAATGGCTGCAATAGTATCCTCCTGTAATTTTATATCCTCGCTCACGGACATTACAACCTTTGATTCATAATCTTCAAGGCTGATGGATTTGACACGGCCGACCTCCGTCCCTGCAATAACTACAGAAGAACCGGTTTTCAACCCGCCCACGTCTGAAAAAACAGCATAAACCTCATAGGTGCTGCCTCCGAATATCTCCATCTTTGCAAGTCTTACGGAGATGTATCCCATACAGACAATCCCTGCAAGGACAAATATGCCAACCACTAATTCAAGATCAAACTTTTTCATATTGACCTCCAGGATATAACATCTTTGTTATATCGTTTTTCTTATTTGCTTTCTTATCGATACGATATCGGTCCCTCTGTCTCCCCGCTGATAAATTGCTTCACAACGGGGTCTTCCGAGTTCAGTATCTCATCAGGGGTCCCAATGGCCCTTATTACTCCCTCATGGAGCATGGCAGCCCTGTGGGCTATCTTAAACACCCGCTGCAGTTCATGGGTGACAATAACAGCGGTAAATTTCTTGCGGCTATGAAGTTCCTCTATCAACTGCAATATGGCATGGCCGATAATGGGGTCCAGTCCCGTAGTCGGCTCGTCAAAAAGGATGATCTCGGGCTGCCACACCAGGACGCGCGCCAGGGCCGCCCTCTTCTGCATGCCGCCGCTTATCTGCGTGGGATATTTGTCCTCCGCCCCGGAAAGCCCTACATTGTCAAGCTCCTGAAGGACCCTTTCCCTTATCTCATCCTTTTTTAAACCGAGTTTTTCCTTGAGGGGGAAGGCGACATTATCAAATACCGACATGGACTCAAAAAGCGCCCCTCCCTGGAAAAGGAACCCGATGCGGCTCCTGATTCCGGAGATATCCCTGCTGTTAAGGGGACCAATATCTTTGCCGTCGATCAGGACCCGGCCTCTGTCCGGCTTAAACAGCCTGGCAATATGTTTTAAAAGGACGCTCTTGCCGTACCCGCTCATCCCGATCAGGACAAGGATCTCCCCTTTGCTGACGTTCAGGTTGACGCCCTTCAGCACCTTCTTTCCGCTTAATGATTTATAAAGGTCTTCAATCTGTATCACGTTGCATCCTAGAGAGAAATTAAGGCAGTCATAAAATAATCCCAAATAACAATCATGGCGGATGAGAGGACCACGGCCTGGGTTGTGGCCTTGCTGACACCCTCCGCCCCGAACCCTGAGGCGCCGGTATAATATCCCTTATAACAGGAGACCCAGGATACTATCACGCCGAAACTGATGGACTTATAGAGCCCCTCCAGTATATCCTTCATGTCAAGATAGTTAGGTATCTCGCCTAAATAGGTCCCTGCCTCCATCCCCAGGATCTTTACCGCCACTATGTAGCCTCCGAAGATCCCTAAAAAATCGAATATGGATGTCAAAAGGGGCATGGATATCACAGCGGCGAACAGTGCAGGAACGACAAGATATCGGAGGGGATTCAACCCCATCATCTCAATGGCGTCTATCTGGTTGGTGATGCGCATGATGCCGATCTCGGCTGTCATGGCCGATCCCGCCCTTGCGGTTACCATGATGGCGGCAAGCACAGGCCCCAGTTCCTTAACTATAGCAAGGGTAACCAGAGGCCCGGTAAAGGCCACAGACCCGAGCTTGTTAAGGTTATAATATGACTGGAGCGCTAATACCCCCCCGGTAAAGGCACCGATGAATGCTATCAGGAAGACGGACTGGGCGCCTATAAAACGGATCTGTTTGATAAAATTTAGAACCTTGAAGGGAGGGGTCAGGGCGCACAGCAGCGTCTTTACAAGAAAGACCGTCATAAGACCCATCCCGGAGACGTATTGTAGTGTTATTGCCCCTAAGTTCCTTATCAATTCCATTGATCTCTAATCCTCAAATATCACCTGCCGCAAAATTATCTATGTGATTTATTAACATCAAAAGATGCATAATACAACATATAAAAAACGGGGCGCTTGGCGTTAGGTTACACATGGCTCCAAAAAGGAAAGGCCCGCTTCCTCTGTATCCAGCTCTGCATGCATGCCTATGGGCACTGCAATATTTTTCCTGCCATGGCCCACAGGCAATCCGCTGATGACAGGGATGCCAGTCTCTGTTGTGACATCCTTTAATAATTTATTTATATCCTTTATGTCACCGCAGTCTGTAAAGCTGCCTGCGATAAGACAGGAAAGCCCTTCAATAACGCCAGCCAGCCTTAAATGGCTCAGCATCCTGTCGATCCTGTAGAGTGGCTCCCCCTTGTCTTCGATGAACAGGATAGCGCCTTTTGTCTTGGGCATAAAGGGTGTGCCCGCAAGGGAACATATGAGGCTCAGATTCCCTCCAATGACCACTCCTCTGGCGCGCCCCCTTGCAATAACGGTCCCTCCTGAAAGATCGACAATATGGGGTGATTTTGAAGACAGAAACCTGATGAGATATCCAAGATTCCTTTTACAGCCCCTGGCATGGTCCCTTAAGACAGGGCCGTGAAAGGTCACCAATCCGGTATGCTTATATATGGCAAACAAAAGCGCCGTGATATCGCTGTAACCGGCTATTATTTTAGGGTTCTTCGAGATTATATTATAATCTATCCTGTCAAGGAGCCTGATGGCCCCATAACCTCCCCTGGCGCAAAAAATGGCCTTTACATCTTTATCTAAGAACATGGATTCAAGATCACCAAGACGCGCCTCATCGCTGCCGGCCAGGTAGCCTCTTTTTTTATAGAGGTTGGGTGATGTAAGGATATGGTATCCCTTTTCTTTCAGAAAGGCTATTGCGGGCCTGATCTCTTCCCTGTCAACCGGACCCGCAGGGGCGATTATGCCAATGGCATCTCCCTGTTGCAGACGCGGGGGTTTTATGGTCACCTGTTCCTCTTGTATAGTATCATAAGACCTTCAATGGTCAGATCTTCCTCAAGGTGGTCAATAACCGCCGATTCACCGAACATGAGGGGCGCGATCCCGCCTGTAGCAAGGACCGTTACTTCATATCCCATCTCCTTTTTCATCCTGTTGACAATCCCATCCACCAGCCCTGCATATCCGCAGATAATCCCCGCATTCATGGCGCTTACAGTGTCTTTTGCAATAACCGTCTCAGGGCTGGAGAACGTCTCTATCCTGGGCAGTTTTGACGCCTTTTCAAAAAGGGCCTCGCTTGAAATAACAAGCCCCGGGGCAATGGCGCCCCCGAGAAACTCCCCGTCATGTGACACGCAATCAAAGGTCGTAGCGGTCCCGAAGTCAATAATAATCAGCCCTGTGTGATATTTCTCATAGCCTGCAACGGCATTGATTATCCTGTCCGCACCCACCTCCTTCGGGTTATCATATCTTATGTTCATGCCTGTCTTTATACCCGGACCGACTATCAATGGGGCGAGATTAAGATAGCGGATGGAAAATTCCTCCATCGCTTTCATGATGGAAGGGACCACGCTGGTGATAATAATGTCATTTATCTCGCCTGTCCTGATCCCGGAATGTTCAAAGAGGTTCGTGACTGCAATGCCTATCTCATCCGCAGTGGCGTCTTTAACGGTCCTTATGCGCCAGCGAGTTACGACCTTGTCCTGTTCAATTAAACCCAGGACGATGTTGGTGTTGCCTATGTCGATGCAGAGAAGCATAATAACACCCTTGACGGTACAGGTTTACGGTGCAGGCGGCGATACAGCTATTAAACTGTTTTCCTTAAACCGTGCATCTTACGCCTCACACCTTATTATCTCATCAATTACCTTCGCCGTTTCAACCGCCATCTTCACGTTATGCACCCTGACGATATGGGCGCCGTTCATGATCCCTGCCGTTACGGTGGCCATTGTCCCGACATCCCTTTCATCCGGGTCTTTTCCCAGTATCCGTCCGATAAATGACTTCCTCGATGTGCCCAAGAGTATCGGCATGTCCAGGGCGGCAAACCGATCCACTTCTCTCATTATCGTAAGATTATGTTCGAAAGTCTTTCCAAAGCCTATGCCCGGATCAATAATGATCAAACCCCTTTTTACCCCTGCCGCAATCGCCTTGTCTGTTGCAGTCCTCAGAAAATCAAGCATTTCAGGGATGATGTTGCTATAAGAAGGGGCAACCTGCATATTGCCCGGCGTTCCTTGCATATGCATCAGGATAACCGGCACAACTGTCTCAGCGGCAACTGAGGCCATGTCATGGTCAAACCTCAGGGCGCTGATATCATTTATTATGGAGGCCCCTGCCTTTATGGCCGCCCTTGCTACAGCGGCCTTGCAGGTGTCGATGCTGATGGGCCTGTCGATCTCTTTTTTTAATCCTTCGATAACAGGCGCAATCCTTTCAAGCTCCTCCTCTTCAGACACAGGTTCCGAAAAAGGACGCGTGGATTCGCCGCCCACATCAATAATATCAGCCCCGTCACGCGCAAGCCCTATCCCCTGTTCAATCGCCTTATCCCTATTGAAATACCTTCCTCCGTCAGAAAAGGAATCAGGGGTAACATTCAGGACCCCCATTATGCAGGTCTTCATCCCTAGGTTCAGGATATGCCCGGGCCATAACAGGCTGTACCCCTTTCTGCTAAACCCTGTCAAGCTGCTGCAGCCTCCGGGGGCTTCGGGGGCTCATATGTCCCGTTCATTATATTGTCTAGGATGGACCCGTCCAGCGTCTCTCTGTCAAGCAGTGCCTGGGCCATCATATGAAGCTTATCAATTTTCTCCTTCAGGAGATTGCAGGTCTTGTCATAGGAACCGGACACAATGTCCCTTACCTCCTGATCAATCTTCTGGGCGGTCAGCTCGCTGAAATCCCTGTGCTGGGATATCTCCCTGCCAAGGAATATCTGCTCCTCCTTTTTCCCATATGCAAGGGGGCCAAGATTTTCGCTCATGCCGTAATCGCAGACCATCCTTCTGGCAAGTTCTGTGGCCCTCTCAATATCATTGCCTGCCCCTGTTGTCTTCATATTCAGGACGATCTCTTCAGCGGCCCTTCCTCCCATTAAAATACAGATCCTATTCAAGAGGAAATCTTTAGGATATGTATGTTTTTCGTCTATAGGCAATTGTTGTGTAAGCCCGAGCGCCCTTCCCCTGGGTATAATAGTTACCTTGTGGACAGGGTCCGTCCCGGGGAGCAGCCTGGCGATCAGGGCATGGCCTGACTCGTGATAGGCGGTTGAACGTTTTTCATCATCAGTTATGATCATGCTTCTCCGTTCGGTCCCCATCAAGACCTTGTCCTTCGCATCTTCAAAGTCGGTCATCTCAACCTTGTCTTTTCCCCTCCTGGCGCCCATAAGCGCCGCCTCGTTTACCATGTTTTCAAGATCAGCGCCTGTGAATCCAGGCGTACCCCTGGCAAGGGTCTTGAGGTCAACATCATCGGAAATGACTATCTTTTTCGCATGGACCTTCAATATGCCCTCCCTGCCCTTGATGTCAGGGATAGGCACAACCACCTGCCTGTCAAACCGGCCAGGCCTCAGGAGGGCCGGGTCAAGGACGTCCGGCCTGTTTGTGGCGGATATCAATATAACGCCCTCATTGGATTCAAAACCGTCCATCTCAACAAGGAGTTGGTTGAGTGTCTGCTCCCTCTCGTCGTGTCCTCCCCCAAGGCCTGCGCCCCTATGTCGTCCCACTGCGTCTATTTCATCGATAAAAATTATGCATGGGGCGTGTTTTTTGCCCTGGACAAAGAGGTCCCTGACCCTTGAAGCGCCGACGCCCACGAACATCTCTACAAAATCAGATCCGCTTATACTGAAGAAAGGCACACCTGCCTCGCCTGCTATTGCCCGTGCAAGCAGGGTCTTGCCCGTGCCGGGCGATCCGACCAGGAGGACCCCTTTCGGTATCCTGCCCCCCAGCCTCGTGAATTTTTTGGGATCCCGAAGGAACTCTATAATCTCATGAAGTTCTTCTTTTGCCTCATCAATCCCTGCAACATCATCAAAGGTTACCTTCTCCTGAGATTCATTCATAAGCCTGGCCCTGCTTTTTCCGAAGGAGAGGGCCTTTCCTCCGCCGGACTGCATCTGGCGCATGAAGAATATCCATACGGCCACAAGAAGAATCATAGGCCCCCATGTAATGAAGACCTGGAACCAGGGAGATGTTTCTTCCGGCTTAGCCGTAATTTTTACCCCCTTTTCCCTGAGATAGCTTATAAGCGAGGGATCACTGGGCGCGAATGTCTTGATCTTACCCTGTGGGGTGGTCCCGGCAAGGTTGCTGCCCTGAATCACCACCTCTTGCATGCCGCCGCTTTCAACCATGCCGAGGAAATCGCTGTAACCTACAGTTTGCGCAGCCTTTTCGGTCTGAGTGAACAGGTGGTATAGTATGACTATCATAAGGAGTATTATAAGCCATAGGGCGAGATTTTTATAAAAAGAATTCAATTGAAAGACCTCCAGTTAAAATTTAAGTTATCCTAGCACGATAATTACTTTTTGTAAAATTACAAATTAGGGCTGTTCTTATTAATAATGCATATAAGATCATAGTCAATAAAATCAAAAAAATTAATAAGTTTTCCTTATTATCTTATCCCCTGAAAAATCTTATGGGGGCATGGCTGAACTGTTTTTAAGACAGGGCCAATAGATTGATTTGATAGACTTTCCTTATTGCCTTTAACATCTTATTAAGGTAATGTCGCCTTAAAAAAAGAATCGATTGGGATTCTTTTCTCTCTACATCTTGAGCCGACAACCTTGCATATCTCCTGTCTATTGGTATTTTTACTCAAGGGATAGAGAAATCATAACATGAAAAGGAGCGCCACAAGTGAATATTGCCGATAATCTGGAAAAAACAAGCCTGTATTTCCCTGATAATACCGCCGTTATTGAAGGCGACAGGTCAATTGCCTATTCCCGGTTCAACCAGGATTCATCGCGCATTGCATCAGGACTGATCAATTCAGGGCTAAAGCCCGGTGATCGTGTAGCCCTCTGCGCCCCGAACTCCTATGCCTGGCTTACATTTTATTTTGGCGTGCTCAAGGCCGGGGCCGTAGTCGTAACCTTTTCAAACCATGTCAAGGCAGAGGAATTCAATCATATTATCTCCGACTGTGGACCCAAGGTTATTTTTACGACGGATGACAGGAGAAATGACCTGGGAGACCGAGGCAGGCACCCCTATCTGAGTCTTGTTGTATCCAATAACGGCGATATCTCCTGTGATGCCATAATGGAGAAAGGGGTGTTTGATTTTTGTGCTGTCGATCGCAACAGAAAAGATATTGCCGCCATCATTTATACCGGCGGCATTACAGGGAAAGCCAAGGGGGCCATGTTGTCCAATGAAAACATACAGGCATCCCTCTTCAATGTCGCCTATTATGAACGTTCGACAAAGGATGATGTTGTATTATGTTTCATGCCCCTGCATCACGTCTTTGGACAGGTTCACATAATGAACGCCACGATCTTTGCCGGAGGGGCATTGGTTATCCAAGCCGGTTTTGATCTGGGAAAGGCGCTGGATGCGATCAACCGTTACCAGGTCACCAAATTTTTCGGCAGTCCTGCTACCTATTTCAGGTTGTTGCGGCAGGAGGACATAAGGGAAAAAATGAAGCCTGTCCGCTATTGTCTCTCGCCCGCCTCAAACATGGCGCTGGATGTCGTCAGGGAATGGAAATCAAGGACGGGGATGGAGATCCGGGAGAGCTACGGCATGACCGAATGCTCCTCCATCGTATCCTTTAATCATTACTGTCGCACGGTGCTGGGATCGGTGGGAACCCCTGTAAACCTGGTAGAGGTGCAGATCAGGGATTATGAAGGCGAAGTGCTGGAGGCGGAAAAGGCCGGAGAGATATGCATAAGAGGCCCCAATGTATTCAAAGGTTATCTGAATAATCCCGAAGAGACAAATACCGCCTTCTGGGGGGACTGGTTTCGTTCAGGCGATGTAGGCAGACTGGATGAAGACGGCTATCTCTTTCTCATGGACAGGCTGAAGGACATGATCATCAGCGATGGAGAGCATGTGTATCCTCGAGAGATTGAAGAGCTCCTCCACGCACGGCCGGAGGTCCAGGAGTGCGCCGTGATAGGGCTTCCGGATAAAGAGTTCGGCGAGAAGATAACGGCCTTTATCGTCCCCCAAAGGGGACGGGAGATAGACCCGGTTTCTCTGCAGGAATATCTGGTTAAACGGCTGCCGGGTTTCAAGGTGCCTAAAGAGTTCCTGGCAGTAAAAGATCTGCCAAAGACCAGTTCAGGAAAACTGTTAAAGAGGGAACTAAAACGACAGTACAGTTGAGTTATAGCCCCGGGATTTAGAAATGACCGGAAATCCCGGGTGCCCGGAAAATTTTACCAGGTTATATTTTACAGGGCACTTTTTCTCTTTCATATCATCCATAAGTCTATAAAAAGTGGAAGATGCTTGCAGCGGCTGAATCCATCTTGACATACAAGGGAGATTTCTCTATACTCAAATAAAAAAAGCGACCTCTTATTAGCTCATCTCAACAACTCACCGCAAACTTATTGATATGTTGTCGGCAGCGAAGGCAGAGCGTAGGATTGTCATACTCGACTTTTAAAAATCCATCGGAAAAACCACCTTGTTTAAAAGGTCACCGCATTCGCAAAAAGCCTTTCCCGCCTAAACCGGCCACCCCTGTTTGGATGCTGTCCATGTGCCAGACTCGATCGGCGCGCTGCCGGAGACAGTCTTCAAAACCCTGGTCGCAAGGAATGATAAAAATGAATTCCTCGTCTTTGTGATACCCGGAAACTTTGAGCTCAACCTGAAAAAGGCGGCAAAGGCCTCCCATTCCAAAAGGGTGGAGATGATCAAGGTCAAGGAACTTCTAGCTGTAACCGGATATATCCGCGGCGGATGCTCCCCCATTGGAATGAAAAAATCCTTTCCCACATTCATCGACGAGACTGCCCGGCTTCATGATAAGATATATGTCAGTGCCGGGATTCGCGGGATGCAGATATGTCTTTCGTGGTTAGATCTTCTGAATGCAGCAGAAGGGACATTTGCAGACCTCACGTGAATGTAAAGGATTTATATGAGCCGACTGATCAGGAGAAAATTTAAAATTTAGGGGCTGCCTTTTTGAACAGCCCCGTATTTATCCTATTTTGCGTTTTTAGACGGCAGCTTGATTGTTGCACAGCCCATCATACCGCTGCCGCCTGCGCCTCCTAATCTCTCTTGCCACCAGACAAGTTCCACGAAAAATTCGCCGTTCTTTACATATTTGTCATAGACATAGGACCTTATCAGGATAAACCTGCTCCCACCGCCAAGGGCGGGATATACCTTGGCATCCTTTACCTCTTTGGGAACCCTGTCGATCTGAAGAAAGTCCATCGCGCGGGGGTTTACGGCAGGGTGTGGATTTCCACGCGCTGCCATATCCGCAGAAAAGAGACCGCCCCAGCGGATGTTGTAGAGCCAGCCTTTATCGCCCATCCAATCGCTGAGATGGCGGATGGCATAATCGCGCTGGGAGAAGTTCATCATGCCTGCACCGCCGCCACCGCCGGCAGTGGAAGCATCATAAGCGGCAGCATCTCCTTCAGCGCCGGACGAAACAACGCCTTCAGTCTGCTGGGCGCTGCTTAACACCGCGTCCACTGCCCCCATGTCGCCGAATTTCCCCCCGGTCTGAGACTCTGCCGGCACAGGGAGGATATAATCATCCTTGCCGGCCGGACGATAAATACCGTCTGTTTTGCTCCTGACCAGGGTTTTAAAGATCTCGGGGTCCATAATATACTTTTTAAGGGTTTGGTTGCCGCCGAGACCCATGCCCCATGGCACGGCAACTGCAGGAGCCGCATCTACCGGGCCTTCAAGGGTAGGGGTAGGCTGGTCGCCGATCTTTATATCCTCCCAGTACAGGGGCGTGGCGCCCTGATGCCTTTCCTTTGACCAGATATCCTTAATTATTTTCCAATCATCATCGGTGTAATAATATGTTCCACCGCCGGCGCTGCCGCCGCGGCCGCTGCCGGCAGTGCCGGGCGGGGCCCCGGTACCTCTTCCGAACTCTTCCCACCAATCATTAAAGGTAGGATTTGCCGGAGCTAAACCCTCTTTATAAACCTTGATGTTTTCTTCAACGGTGTATTTAACGTCCAGGACCTTTTCTCCCCTCTGGTTGTAAACACTTCCCTGGTTCACAATGGCATTGCTCCGATATATAGAGCCAGTCTCCGGTGTTAAATCAGTAACGTGCCTGGAATTATTGACTAAATAGAGGGTGTCTCCAGGATAAACAGGCCTGTAGTTTGTAACGCTGTGGATAAGATCGGCGACAAGCAGCGTATCCCTTGCCTTGGTGGGATAGGGAATCATAAATGTGTCATCGTGGGCGCCAAAGGTGGGATAGGCAAGGATGTCCTTAAAGCCTGCCTTTTTGGCATACGCGGCATCATTGAGGAGAGGATTTTCAGGGTCGCGCAACTTGTTAAAGTAACGAACCATTGACTCTGTCACCTTAAGGGTTGCGCCGAGACCCGGGGTGTCCTTGGGGAGCGCGCCGTTAATAAGGGCCTTTATGTTAACCGGATTCTCTTCAATGGCCTTGTTATCGGCAAAGTACTTTTCAACATGTGCCTTCTCCTTTTCCGTGTATACACCGGGATACAAGGTCAAAAATTTACTCATTTGTTCCGCCGACATTGTTTCCTGTGGCGGTGTCTGTGCCGGCGCCTGGGCTGTCTCCTTTGCCGGTTCCTTTGTTGCATCCTTTTCCTTTGTGCAGCTTGTCATGACGAACATGAGGGAAGAAATTAAAAGAAATAGTTTTAGGTTAGTAAAGATGTTGCGTCTCGTTTTCATAGATAACCTCCTTTTCTTTTTCACATATAGTTACGACCAATACTCCTCAAAGGTGTTGAGTCCTTTATGTCTTACAGGCCTATTAACCATATCCACTTTTATTTCTCCCGGCCATCCTGACCATATTAAAGGCCCCGGTTCCCGAGATATCGGCTGCCCGTGCCGGTTATGTGAAAATGAATCGCGTATAAGGCTAGAGAGTTTAATTGTCCCGGAAGGGGCGCTAAAGCAAAGATAATACAGACAGCAAGTGGAAACCCCAATGCTATCAAGTGTGTAACCGCAATCTACTCCCTAATAGACCTGAATTCAACTTTTATTCCATTCCGCTTTAGTAATGTCTCCTTAATCTTTCGCGATCAATTCATCATTGACGTAAAAGACGCAATTTTTTATAATCCACTCCCGGTCAAGCGCCCCGCCGCAAACTGTCGGGATATAAATAAATTTATTAAAGGGAGTTTTATAAGATTTATCAAATCAAAGAGGATTACGCTTCATAGGCTCTGTAAAGAAGGATTAGTTTTCCTAACAATTTTATTACATAGGAGGGAATATGTCCAAGAATGAGAAGAAGTCCGGAACACACCTTGACCGCCGCAGTTTTCTGAAAGGCATTGCGGCAACCGGCGCCATGGCCACCATAGCCGCCTCGCATCCCGTGGCCGCCGCACAGTCAGCTCCCGAGCAAAAGACCGCCGCAAAATCCTGGAAAGACAAACCTGATCCCATCGACGAGAGGCTTATTTCAGATGGAGGAACCTACGACGTTGTTGTTGTCGGTGGCGGTACCGCCGGTCTGCTTTGCGCGCGCGTCGCTGCCATGAAGGGCGCTTCCGTGGCCGTAATCGAGCTCCAGAAGGAAAAAGGCTACGCCTGGGTCGGCACCGAGCTCGGAACCGTCAACTCCCAGTATGCCCAGGACCATGGCGCCCCCAGGATCAATGAGGACGATTTCATAAGGGAGTGGGCACGCCGGAATTTAATCCGCCACAGCCCCAAGCGGGCAAGTTATTTCGCGAAAAACAGCGGCAAGATCCTTGACTGGGTTATTAAGGATATTAGCAAGGAATGGCTGGCCGAAAACTCCCACGTCATGAGCTGTCCCCCCACGCCCACGGTCCTAAAAGAAGTCTCCGGCTGGAGATTCTACCATGGAACCACCATTTTTCGCAAAATGACGGATGCCACAGGCACATTCAGATGGGGAGAGGTCATGAAGATCCATCACCAGAAGGCCGTGGCTGACGGAGCCAAATGGTTTTTCGAGCACCATGCCGAGATATGCGATGTTGACAATTCCGGTGCCGTAACAGGCGTTATAGCCAAAAGGGCCGACGGGAAATACGTTCGCTTCAAGGCCCGGAAGGCTGTGGCCCTCTGCGCAGGCGATTTCTCCGGAAACCGCGAAATGGTCATTGATATCCTGGATCAGATTCGTCACGAAGCCGAAGCGAAAGCAGATATGAGTCTTGTCCTGACGAGCGATAAAATGAGCGTACTCCCCCGCGACGGTTCCAGCATCAAACTGGGCATCTGGGCCGGCGGCCATATAGAGATCGGTCCCCATTCCGGGATGGGCAGCGGCGATCCAGGCACGGGAGGGTGGCACCTGCAACTTGACGGTAATGGCGAACGCTTCTGCGATGAAGCTGCCGGGACTATGATTTTCAGACCTGAAGATGAGATCAGCGTCACCATACATGATGCGAACTGGAAGAAGGTCCTCGAGATGATGCCTCCGCGCCACAACGCCCCTGATACAGCCCATACAATCAACTGGCCGAGAAGACTTCAGCAACTGGACAACGTAAAACCCGGTCCCCCGTCCCAAAACAAGCAAGAGGGGAGCGGAAGAGGGGGGATGATGCCTATGGGGGGCAATACCTTCTGTGCAAATACGATTGAGGAACTTCTCGACTACATGGATTGTTATAAGGGCGAAACCAGGAAGAAGGCCCTGGCCTCAATCGCGCGGTACAACGAGTTGTGCGAAAAAGGCGTTGATGAGGACTTCGGCAAAGACCCGCGTATTATGAAGGCGACTGCTCTTAAAGATCCCCCGTTCTATGGCAGCGTGAGTAAAGGCAACAGCGGCGGCGCCCCCGGCATGAACGGCATAAGCCCGGGCCTGTGCGCGACAACCGGTCTTGACACGGATGCGGATGGACGCGTGCTTAACTCTGCTTTTAAGCCCATCAAGGGCCTCTATGCAGCAGGAAACAATGCGGGAAACCGCTTTATCACCGTGTATCAGAGCCCCATTGCGGGCATAAGCCTCGGCATGGCCATGACTGAAGGCTATATGCTCGGAGAGAGGCTGGCTAATCTGTAAAGCCATCGGGTTTAATCCTTGATTCTTCACTAATTTAGTGAAGAATCAAGGCGACCCTGTATGGGATTGTTGTTATAAGTTTTAAAAAATTCTACCTGCTAGATTTCTTTGTCCCAGATGCGCATGCGCTTATAAATCCTGCCTCCCATCTTTTCAATAGGGCTGATGATTGCAAAATTGTCCTCAAGCTCCCAGGAAAGCTCTCCTTCCGTTATGCCGAGTTTCTTAGCGGACTCAAAGGGATGAATATACAGGAAGGCATCCAGGCCCAGGCCCCGGAATTTAGGCATGACCCCGGCCAGGAACAACCGCGCCCGTCTGAATTTGGGTTTGGGTTTGATAAACAGCCTCCAGGCCAGGTTGAGCAGCTGCATGACCTCCTGAGACCAAAGCGGGAATTTTCTGGCCCAGTAGGTGCACTCCATATAGTCATAGAGCGAGCAGGCCATGCCCGCAGGCTCTCCGTTGGGGCCTTCGATGATGACCACCAGGCCTTCGTCGATGATCAGCTTCAGGTTCTCGGCCAATTCCATGAACTGGCGCTTGGTAATAGGCGTGTATCCCCAGTTCTCAGCCCATGCCGTCTCATAGATATCCATGATGAGCCTGAGGTCTTTCTTCATTTGTCTTTTATTCATTTGCCTGAAGGAAAAACCTCTGGACTCCATTCTTTGTTTGACAATCACGGCGATCCTTGCGATGTTTTCCGGCAAGGGCTGGGCGGCATCTATGTAAAAAGCCACCAGATCCTTTGCCTTTTCCATCCGGTAGTTCCGGCACAGGTCCATATAATAGGGAGGGTTATGGGGCATCATGAAATAGCGCCGGGTATCGAAACCTTCATAAAGTATGCCGATCTCGTCCTGGGTGTCACAGCTCATGGGGCCGCGCATGACGGTCAAACCTTTGGCCTTGAGCCAGTCTCCGGCTGCGTCAAAGAGCGCATCGGCGACTTCCTGGTCGTTGCGGCATTCGAAAAAACCCCAGAACCCGGTTGTCTCGTGATGGTATTCATTGTGCTTGGGATTGGAAATGGCGGCGATGCGGCCCGCCGGCTGCCCGTCTTTGAATGCAAGAAAAAAATCGGCATCCCCGAATTCAAAGAATGGATGCCTACGCTTGTTTAACCTTTTTTTAAGGTCCATTACCAGGTCGGGCGCCCAATGGGGATCATCACGGTAAATAGCCCACGGGAGGCGCATAAACTGCTTCATCCCTTTTTTATCATCAGTGACTTTTCTAATCTCCACAGGCATATGACTTCTCCTCATTGACTTTTTATCCCTATGATGATACCGAGTGACTAATTTAAGGAGGAAAAGGGATGCGCCGTCTCAACCTGCCGGATGCTTTAACCATCGTATTCATCAGCCTTATCCTCCTCATGGTTATACTTCTCTACCATCGTTTCCCCCATGGATGGCAGCTGCTGACGGGATTCAGCCTCCTTCTCTTGCTGGCATTGTTCATATCAGAAGCCGGGCGGAGATGGAGGGATATAAACACAGTCCGTGTCCTATGTGATTTTTCCCCTGTCTTTTTCATCCTCGTCATCTTCGAACTGTTGGGCTGGATCACACCTTATGTGCGCCTTGATGTCGACGACCTCCTGATCAAGATCGACATGGCCGTCTTCGGGGTTCATCCTACCGTCGGGCTGGAACAGTTTTTCATCCCCTGGTTTGCCGACATCCTTGCGTTGGCCTATGTATCATACTATTTTATACCGCTGATATTAATCGTCTTCCTCTACTTCGAGGGAAAGGAAGAAGAATTTTCCCTGACCGTCGCCACCCTGCTGCTGGGGTATTATCTTTGTTTCATAGCATATATAGCCATGCCGGCCATCGGCCCACGCTTCACTTTGGCGTCTCTGCAGAGGGTCCCCCTTGAGGGCGGGTTTATCCTGAACTCTGTAATCAATACCCTCAATGCCCTTGAGGGAAACCAGCGGGATTGTTTCCCCAGCGGGCACACCCAGACAGTGCTGATCTCACTCTGGTTCGCCTTCAGATACAAGCGCCGCCTCTTCTGGGTCTATCTTCCCGTCACAATAGCGCTTATCTTCTCCACGGTGTATCTGAGATACCATTACGCCATAGACATCATCGCCGGGATTGCCTATGCAGGCATGACCGTGTTGCTGGGCGCCTGGCTTTGGAGATGGCGGGCGGAATATAAAAGATGAAGCTTTCAGCGATCAGCCCAGCCGCTTGCCGCTGGCGCGTCCAGTTTAATCGAACATGAGAACACAGGGCGCTGGGAGCTCTTTTTTACAAAAATGAAATGACTTAAATGCAATAACCCGGCATAAGATGCTCTAAAGCGGGCGGAGAGACTTAAGCGTGTCATCAAGAATCTCAAACACTGGTTATAATTGAAATGCCCCGCCGCCCGCTGTAATAGGCTTGGTGTAAGGCCCTCAGCAGGCCACCCATTTCATTTTGTAAAAAAGGGTTCCCAGTGCCTGGAAAGGGTTAGTTTCATACAAACAGCCAGCTAATTAATTGTTTTAGAAAGATTTTACTAAAAACCGAATGCCGGTGGATGACAGCATGGATCCGAAAATATATATTTTCGGACGGGCTCCATCCGACATGTCAGATCACACCTAACTGCCGTCCCGCCCGCTTAAAGGCATCCAGTATCCTGTCCAGCTGCTCCTCTGTATGCGTGGCCATATAACTGGTGCGCAGCAACTCTCTCCCCGGAGGGACAGCAGGGGAAATGGTTGCGTTTACAAATATCCCGTGCTCCTGCAGAAGCCCGCACATCTGCAAGGTCTTGAGCCGATCGCCGATGATGATCGGGATGATCGGCGTATTGCTTGTACCTGTGTCAAAACCGAGCTCCTTGAAACCCTTCAGCATCTTGCGGGTGTTGTGCCAGAGCCTTTCCCGCCGTTCAGGCTCATCCTGAATGACATCAAGGGCGGCGCTTGCTGCCGCCACCAGGGCGGGCGGCAGGGCGGCGCTGAAGATAAGCGGTCGGGCATGGTGTCTGATATAGTTCACCGCCTCTTTAGATGAGACAATGAACCCGCCGATAGCGGCAAGTGACTTGCTGTAGGTGCCCATGATCACGTCCACGTCATCCTCCGCCTGGAAGTGTTCGGCAGTCCCTCTTCCTCCGGCCCCCAATACACCGATGCCGTGAGCGTCATCCACCATAATCCGTGCGCCATGCTTCCTTGCTGCGGCGATGATCTCCGGCAGAGGCGTTATATCTCCCTCCATGCTGAATACCCCGTCCACAACTATGAGTTTTCCTCCCTTGCCGGACGAACTGCTCAGCATGCGATCAAGATCGTTTACGTCATTATGTTTGAACTTCTTCGCCTTCCCGAAGGAGAAACGACAGCCGTCAATGATGCTGGCGTGATCATATTTATCCAGGAAGACCTCATCATTTCTCCCCACCAGGGTAGAGATGGCGCCCAGGTTTGTCTGATATCCGGTGGCAAACACCACGGCGGCATCCTTATGAAAAAAGTCCGCAAGTTTTCCCTCGAAATTCTCAAGGATATCCAGATTTCCGTTGAGAAACCGCGAACCGGCACAGCCGCTGCCGTACTTCTCAATAGCCTTGATTGCAGCCTCTTTCACCTTGGGATGGGTTGTAAGGCCCAGATAATTATTGGATCCTGCCATGATGAGCCTTCGTCCGCCGACTATCACCTCGGTATCCTGGGCCGACTCTATCTCTCGAAACCAGAAATAATAACCCGCTGCCTTAATCTCATCTGCCTCTGTGAATTCATAGCACTTGGTAAAGATATCCATTGACAATCCTCCTCATAGCCAACCTTTTTCTTTATACCATTCTAGTGTAACCTTTACCCCTTTTTCCAGATGAACGCCGGGGCGGAATCCGAGTTTTGTCTTTGCTTTGTTTATATCACAGACCCAGTTTTGCTGAATGCCCTCGGCACATTTATTCCGGCTGAAGGCTGCCGGGCTTCTTGTCGCAAATCCCCATCCGTCCGCTATCGTCGCATAACACCATGCGGCCCAGCCGGGGATATGTATCTTGCGGAGCTTGACGACCCCCAGTTCAGATGACGCCAGATCGGCGAAGGAGTCTAACGTGTGTCTTTCTCCATCCCCTATGAAAAAGACCTCTCCTGAAGAATGTTCCCCTTGGACGGATAAGAGAAGGGCCTGGATAATGTCTTCTACATAGCAAAAGCTGAAATACATGGGCCCCTTTCCTAAAGAAGGGAGGAAACCCCGGGAGATAAATTTGAAGAGTTCAAGCATATATGTATCCCTGGGGCCGTATACGGAGCAGGGGCGCAGGATGGTAACGTGAAACTTATCCCGGCACATGAGGACTGCCTGTTCTGCCTGCAACTTGCTTTTGCCGTATGGGGATACAGGGCGGGGAAGATCTTCCTCTGTCAGGGGCCTGTCCTTGGGAGACGGACCCGCTGCGGCCTGACTTGACAGGTAAATAAATCGCCTGAGCCCCTTGATATTAAGGGCTGCATCTATCAGCCGCTCTGTCCCGTCCCGGTTGATGCGATAAAAATCCCTGTTGCGGATGGCCCTGGTTGCGCCACCCAGGTGGAAGATATGATCGAAACCATCGAGAGAGGGAAGACCCCCCTTCCTCATCAGGTCTCTGTGAATAAAATTGACGTTTTTGTCCCGTAACCAGCGCAGGTCACTGGTGTCGCGTATAAGGGCATGCACCTCATACCCCTTCACGAGTAGCGCCTCCACGAGATGACTCCCGATGAACCCGGCGGCCCCGGTTACCAGCACACGTTCTCCCATGTTTCATCCAATTGATGTGATCTAAGCTTTAATGTTAATCCAGAATCGACTGCAAAAGGATTGGAAGGGATCTGCTCTTGTCTTGATCCGCCTTTATTTCATAATGCGATTAAAATTTGAACCCGTTTCAGCAACACGGGGGATTAGAAATACATGACCAGATTACAGGTTAATAATTATACTGCAAACAGATTGTTTTGAATGGTTTTAATTATTCGCTATTTCATGCCAAAAGGATAACTCTAATGTAAATTATTTTGCAAGCAAAAAATAGTTGATGGGAGACTGTAGAATATGAATATTGCGCTATCAATTCAATTCTTGCGTCCCTGTTCATAATCCCAATATCCTGAGTTTGAAAGTTGTTTGACATGCAAGGGTAAATTCTCTATGCTCCCTTCATCAAAAAGGGTGTCCTTATAAAAACAAGTGGGGATGCACTAGAATAAACGCTGCTTTTCTATAAACACATAAGGAGGGATATCGTGTCTCAAAAATACTCACATCTGTTGTCGCCGATCAAAGTAGGCAATGTCGTCTTTAAAAACAGGTTAATAGCATCGCCGGGCAATCCTTATCTCAGTCAGGGCCCCGAGCATTATCCGTCCGATAGCATCATAACGCATTATGGCAATAAGGCAAAAAATGGCGCCGCCTTGGTCATTGTCAGCGGTGCGGCCCGGCCGGGTCTGGCATCAAAAGAAAATCTGCTTCAGGAGCGAGTGAACAATCCCAATATATTTAATCCGGACCACGGATGGCATATGGGCAGCGGCCGCGATATCTCCTATGATTTTCTCAACGGCGGGTGCCAGAATCTCCTTTCTGAACTGACGGAAGCCGTTCACTTCTACGGCGCCAGGGCTTTAATGAATGTTGAAATGCACGTGCCGCCATATGACGCCAGCGCCGGAAACCGTCCTATGGTTGTGTTCGGCAGCGGAATAAGCCCCGGGTCGGGCAAAGAAATACCGGAAGAAATGATGGAGAAAATCGCCGATGAGTTTGCCCTTCAGGCGGCCCTTATGAAAGAGGTGGGCTTTGACGGTGTGCATCTTCATATGGCCTACCGGCTGACTATCCTGGGAAGATTTTTGTCTCCGCTGACTAACAGGCGGACCGATAAATTCGGCGGCAGCCTTGAAAACCGGGCTCGTTTTCCTATTATGTTTGTCGATCGGGTCAAACAAAGATGCGGCAGGGATTTCCTGGTTGAGGCAGCTATAAGCGGTTGTGAGCCTCAAGGCGGATTTACCCTGCAGGATACCGTAGAATACGCCAAATTGTTCGCCGGCCATATCGACCTGCTTCAAATAAAAGCGACCGATATTGACGCGACACATTGCACCGGCTTTAATCCGGAGCGCACCCCGTTCCTCTATATGGCCGAAGCGATCAAGAAGAGCGGCACCAAAATCGCGGTAATAACTAACGGAGGATATGAGGACCTTGACGCTTGCGAGGAGATCATAGCCTCCGGAAAATCAGATTTTATCGGCATGGCTCGAGCCTGGATAACCAATCCCGATTTAGGCATAAAAGCATACGAAGGAAGAAACGAAGATGTGGTGCCGTGCATCAGGTGCAATGCCTGCCATGTGAGCAGCTATTATAAACCATGGGTTAGCGTCTGCTCCGTTAATCCTACCTGGGGGCTTGAACACAGGATCGGGAAAATGATTCAACCGCCCGCAGATAAAAAGAAGGTTGCCGTCGTGGGCGGAGGGCCGGCGGGCATGGAGGCGGCTTTGGTAGCCGCCGGCAGGGGGCATAAGGTCACGCTGTACGAAAAAAGCGAGGCGCTGGGGGGGCTTTTCAAGACCATCTCCAATGTTTCCTTTAAATGGCCGCATAAAGATTTCAAAAACTATCTTGTGCGTCAGATCGGCAAAGCAAACGTTGATGTCCGTCTAAACACAGAGGCGACTCCCGATATGCTTAAAAAAGACGAGTACGATGCGGTTATCGTAGCCGTTGGTGCGGACCCGATAGTCCCGGGGATCCCTGGCATTAATGGCAAAAACGTGGTATTTGCTGCGGATGTCTTCGGAAAAGAGGATGCCCTGGCTAAAAATGTGGCAGTTATCGGCGGCGGAGAAGTTGGAGTGGAGACCGCGATGCACTTGGCTGAGAAGGGGCATAAAGTAACTGTCCTGGAAATGGGAAATATGCTGGCGCCCAAATCTATACCTATCCACTATTACAGCATGTTCAGGGAAGCCTGGGAGAAACTGGAAAACTTCAATGCTGTTGTAAATGCCATTTGCACACGCATAGAGGCGGACAAGGTTACTTACAAAGATGCTGACGGTGCGGCACATACTATCGAAGCCGGCAGCGTGGTTATAGCCGCGGGCATGAAGGCGAAGGATGAACTTGCTATGAAATTTTATGGTGCAGGCAACAGGTTATTTATGATCGGCGACTGTGATGTCGCGGGTGATCTGCAAAAAGCCATGCGAAGCGCCTTCAGCGCGGCATCCCAGCTCTGATGCCAGGAATAGAAAGCGTGAACAGGAACGCTGTTGAATTATAACTTAACAGCGTTCCCTGTTCATAACCCGTTTTCATGTTGTGCCGGAAGTTCTGTCGGCTATGGCCTCCAGTATCTGTTCAATAAAAAGTTCGGCCCTCATCAGGTCTTTTTCGTTCGGCCTGGTTGTCAGGTCATTATAGTATCCGGACGTAACGTCGTAAGGGAGGAATTTCCCCGGACAGCAAAACTTGCCTACAGGCTCTATGCTCAGATGCGCCATCTCAAGGTTAATCCAGTCAAGGGCCGGTTGCACCTCCCAAGGCCCGAACTCCAGTCCCCCGTAAGTGGCAAAGGAGACACACTTCTTTGATTCAGGGCGGAAGACTATTTTACCGTGGGCCGGCGCGCCTTTGCCGCCGGCGCCCGTCTTTTTTTCCTGTTCTTCTGTCGATTGCATGCCGGGCGCCGGTTGAACCGCTTTCAACGGATCATACCCATATCTTGGGATCCTGATGACGGCGATGAGTTCGGCATACGGCATATGCAGGTTTATACCGGAGCCGGCGCACACAAGGTCATAGTCCTTGATGGCATAAGGGAAGGCCGTTGGATCGCCGTCCTGTTTAATCTTGGAGATGTCGCATTGCCAGCCGTTCCTTTCAAGGGCGCTCTTGAAGCGTTCCGCCACCTTGGCCGTGTTGTTGGTGTGGGACGCGTACATGATCAGGCTTCTTTTTGAGGTCTTTTTCTTTTCAGTTTCAGGCGCGGACGCCGCAAGGACATCATTTACACCCGTGAGTATGCCTGCACCTGCAAGACCGCCGCCGACCGCGCTTTTGATAAAGTCTCTTCTCTTCATGTCATGCCTCCTCCGTTGATTTAATGCACCTTTCCCCTGGGAGGGGATACAGATAGGGTTCATATCACTCTTTTCTAAAATAGATTTTTGAAAAACAGATCCCAAAATGTATATGGCAACCAGTCATTGAGCAGTTTCTGTATACTCTTCAAGATGGATTCCTGCGTGAGCCTGAGCTGGTTTAGCAGATCCCATCGTCAACTGTTAGACCTGCTTCCTTGAACTCTTCCCGCAGCCTTTTTCGAAGAAATTAAATCTTCGCGTGAAGCGATATAAAAAGATTGTCCTTGATATTCAAGTGTGTTGCGGTGTTCCCATGCATCTTGAAAATTTAAACCCGACGTCGATGTTTGTACATCTACCCGGACGCGGTCTTTAAATATGGTTATTTCATTAGAAAGGATTTTATTAACATTTGTAAGGTCTGCGGTGCCCATACCGGCATCAATAAGAATATCTAAGTTAAATGTAGCTCTCGGAACCCCATAAATTACCGAAGCAATGCCTCCGATTACAATATATCTGACTTCATATTTCTGAAAGGATGCGAACACGTCTTTTAGTTGGTTGAGCATCTTTTTTTCCTACTAAATCAGGGTTGAGTTCTAATGCTAAATCAGTGAAATTACAAAGCTTCTCCATCCGTTCTGAAATTGGAAGGGCGCGGAACCAGAGCGCTTTAGCTTCTATTGATTCGTCTTTTATATTATGAGAAATATATTCCATGCTGGCAACTTATCAGATTGATAATATTTTTTCTATCATTATCTAACGGGTTAGATCCTGGCAACTATTGTAAATGTCGTGGCATCCCACGCTGACACCCTTCATGCCCTTCATAAGTTCCGACTCCATCGTATAACCTGAACCCAAAGTGGAGTGGGTATAACCGATACGTATCGGTTTTACCCTTTCAAAAAGCGGCTTTTCAACAAGAAAAGTCACGCCTTTCACAGTGAAAACCTCATCATTTTCTTTTTGCTCATCCAGAGCCATAACGAGATATGGACCTTTCCACCCGCCTTCGGTCATCAAGATTCTGATGGATTGAAGCCCTTCTCGTCCTTCCAGAAACTGCCTGATCTTTTCCGATGCTTCTTCGCTTACCTTAAACATGCGCAACTCCTTCAAGTGAATTTACCATGCCCTTTGGCGCGACGACAGCATGGCATAGTTATATGCATTGTCCGCCACTTGTCAAAGGGTAATTACAGAGAGTCGGTTTCTTTCATGTTTTTCTCTCCGGCGAATGCCTGAGTTAAAACACATGAGGCCTTCCTTCTCCGTTTCTTGTGTATGGCCGAACGCCCAGGCTGACTTTTGCGCGGATGATTTTACCGCGCATATTGGCCAGCCTGATGTTAGGCCTTCAGTATATACACGCATCAAGTATAGAAAGAACAAAATCAAGCAGCTCATCCGAAGCCTTTCCGATCAACTTGATGTTGCGTGCTCGATAGTCAATGGATTTCACCTGTTCAACCATAACAAATCCATTGATATTTGGATTGTTTGTCACCGGCACATGAAATGGATACCTGCGGTCAGTAGTAGTCAAAGGGCACATAATAGCAAGCCCGGTTTGTTCATTAAAGAGGGTATTGCTCACAACTAAAGCGGGGCGGCGGCCTTTCTGCTCATGACCTGAGTGAGGATCGAAGGTAACAGCAACGAAGTCCCCCTTTTTAGGAATGTAGGTTTTCATTTACCAAACCTCATTACCGACAGGTTTGCCCCAATCTGTCTCCTCAGGTTTGTAGTTTTTAGGTATGCGTGCCACAAGTTCCTGTAGGCTTTGCCTGCCACGAATACGTCTCACCGGCGCAATAACAATCATGCCTTCACGCACGGCTACATCAACATCATCGCCTACTGAAATACATGCATCTTCAAGTATTTGTCTGGCAAGGCGCAATCCCTGGCTGTTACCCCATTTTTGAATTTTTGTCACCATACTTATACCTCCTTTGGATATCCCAAGTATAGCCCGATAAAATTCCGATGTCAAGCTATGTTGAGGCCGAACGCGGAGTTAAGCGGTTTGTCCGCTTGAACGATTGGTTGTGAAACAGGCTTATAGAAAGAAGGTGCGGGTGAGCCAGAAAGGAACCCACCCGCTATTTTTATAACGATATGACATAGATCAAAAATGCTAAAGCCGTTATGACCTTTGCAAGATCAATCTTTGCTTCTATCGTTATCTGGATCTTTGCCATGGGTACATCTCCTATGGTAAAGCCCAGGGCCCCCAGGCTATTAACCTGAGAGTATTTATATTCGCGCCCTTGTCCCGGCGCTATCTCCTAAGTTCGGCCAAAACTCAGGAGAAGGGCGACAGATTGATATGAAGGGTGTCTCCTATGTCACTGGTTTGCTTCACGGGAAGGCTTCATACTTTCTGCCTTAGCTGGGGTCTTCATCCCCGACACAGGGCGTGAAGTCGCCCTATCTCTCTATGTGCCCTCTAATCCTTGAGGAGGGCACATCCTTAGAGAGACCGCAGATTATAGCATAAAATCAAGGACATAACAAGTTATTGGGGGTAGGCGGACATGAGTAAGATACGACGATCAGGAGCGGGTGGGGCTTCGTTTGACATGGAGAAAGTGCTCCAAGAATTCGCGCTTCGAGACGACTGGCACATCAGCGAGATATTCGACCTTGAAGCGGTCGCTGAATTCTTTTGCGACCAAGTGAGGATTCTTGATGGCGTAGAACAACAGGAAGGCAACGCTTGTTTCACTGAGCCGTTCGCCGAAGCGCTCGATTCCGATGATCGAGAACAAGATGAATAGGTCGGTAATTGCTTGGGAAAACTCAATCGATCCACTCGGGTCTGGGTCTCGGTCAGCGTGTTTGAAGAAGTTCATGGCCTTGCGCATTTCGTTTAAATACTCACTGCGGAATTCCTCTTTGATAACGACGGAATCGAGAAGCAGTTCGTTTCCTTTTCTGTCTTCGTTGATGTCCTGGATTATTTGGTGCGCAGCGCAGGCCAAGGTATGCACTGACACGGAGTCCGCATCTGCAAACCAAAGTGTGATGGCTGTCTGCAATTGGCGTTTAGCGGCCTCCAGTTTCCCGACAGTAACTATTTCAAGCGGCATAGCGACCCCCAACCAGTAATTGAGTGGTTTCTGTATAATCTTCCAAATAAAATGAAATTGATAAGAAAACCGGTTATTTTACGATTTTCCAACTGGATAACTTTACAAATTGAATGTTATGCAGTTAACTTTCCAATTGATGGTCCTTTCATTCTTGTAAGGCACATCCATAAATGGATGGAGCTTTCAGTCCCGCCATAGGCAGGATGAATCAGAAAATCGGTGTTTATAGATGAATCAAAACTGGAGAATCTTCAGGTCCCCCAGATTAATAACACAGGTTAGAAATAAGACATGAATTAAAGAATAATCGGACAATTGTTTTTAGCTGTCAATATAAAAGATGGCATAATGTGTAACGTCCAACATTGAATGTTCAACGTCGAATCATGGATATGAAAAGGCGATTCATAAATTCGGCAACACTCATAAACATGTGATTCAGGGCGCAGCCGGCGGTTTGCCTTGTTTCAATTATAAATTGTTCGGCAATGTCCGGGTGGTTACATCGCCAATCTCTATTTCGTCTGAAAAGGACACAGCGCATGTATAGTCATTTTCATGATATGCAATTGATATGCTCTTGCTGTCCTTTATATAATTAAACGCTAGGGCCACCATTACGCAATATCTGCCCCTGGCGTGGAGAAAGACGTGCTTTCCGGCGGGAATTTCAGGGATAGCCAATTTGCAAATGTTTTTAATATCAAAGGAGTGTTGTTTCAGGGCTGTGGCCTCAGGCGAGTCCGAGTTAAAGTTAATAAAGAGTTTGTCGCCGTCTTCTATCATTTCGAAACGCACGCCGTAATTGGAATCAGGGAGCTGCTTTACTTTTGTAAGTTCACACATCGGAACCTCATCGCCGCCCGGCTGCATATAGAGGTAAAGGACGTTTAAGGGCTGTAAAGTCTGTATAAAAGCAAGGGTAATTGCCGGGTGCGGGCTGCTTGTCACGAGATAGGTGTTTTCCGGATCATTATAATTGCGTTTAAGCTCAGCGACAGCTTTTTGAATCTCGGCTTTGCCCCATTTCTGCGCCATGCCCTTTTTCCCGTCCGGCATTACCGTTTCTTCCTGCACAACCCCTAATTTTTCCCCCAGCTTGCTTATCTCGATTATAACTTTTTTAGATTCGCTTTTTGTCTGCCCATTCCCTTGAGCAATACCGAAAACAGCCGCCAGACCTATAAAAACAAATGCGAAAACGATGATTAAATATCCGTCTTTTATTTTCATGGAGTGCCTCCTTAAGAAATATTTAAAATGTGAACAGCACGACAAACCATATTACTGAAATCTAGTTCAAAGCGGGTGGTATAACCCTTCAAATGGTCTTGGCCCCCAGGGCCATCGGTTTCAACCGGCAGTAATCTGCTCATTCCACTTCGCAAAACCTCTGCATAAACTCTTTTGTTATCTCCCCAAGCCGGTCGTCCAGGATCTGGTATACCTTTTCTTTTATAGCATCCGGCACGCCACGGTAATGTGCCTGAGCTATCCCACCTGTAATGCATGTCAGCGTATCAGAATCACCGCCAAGGGATACGGCATTCCGGATAGCATCCTCAAAGCCGGTTGAATCAATAAAGGCGCGAATGGCCTGCGGCACGGTGCCCTGGCAGGATATGTCAAAATGATAATCCGGCCTGATCTCTTCAATATGCCGGCTCAGGTCGTATCCGAACGCAGTCTCAATATATGTCTTGATTTCTTCCTTTGATTTGCCGGTTCTGGCAAGAAAAATAGAAGCTGCGGTCGCCTGCGCCCCCTTGATCCCTTCAGGATGATTGTGCGTGATCTCCGTGAACTCTTTTGCCTTCTGAAACACGACATCCAGATCATCATATGCATAGCCAACCGGACTGATACGCATTGCAGCGCCGTTGCCATAGCTGTTGTATGGCATTGAGCTTTGACTAGTCGCCCAACCATAGAAGCTTGCGCCATAGCCGCGATGGGGATACAATCGAAAGAATCTTTTTAAATTGTCGGCGTAGGTTGTCCCTGTAAGGATTGTGTCTGCCAGGGCTATTATCAGCACTGAATCATCCGTAAATGAACATTTTGGTGAAAATAAATCGAAATTCTTAGTCTTAATGTTATTGCGTTCATATATTGAGCCAATTATATCGCCGGCTATTGCACCGAGCATAACAACCTCCTTGGTCAATTGAACATTCTTTGTAGAAATTATTGAACCCTGTGAGGCCCGAATCTTTAAAGGTTGGGCGCGTTCCCAACCCCCCAATTTACAATCCGGGAATTACAGGGCTGTAATCCCCGGATTGTATCGCGATATAGGTTTATTTGGAGCTTTTGCTTAGCGATAGAACAATATTGCCGGTATAGGTTTGACCGGCCTTTATTTCTTTTTTAGCGCCGTTCACCGTCATTTCGACCGTGTTTCCTTCAGGAGCGGCAATACTGGCATTATCAATTGTCAGGCTGGTAATATAGCTGGTTCCGGTGACGGTCCAGACAGTGCCATTGGTCAGTGTTACAATCATACCGTTATTAACTGCGGGAGCGGGCGTGTTGATAAGATCGCCAAGATAGGTGGCGTTTTTCGAGACTATGACGCCCTCATAAAGGTCATACTTCTTATCGCCGACCACGACATAATTCCCATTTGCATCGGTCGCTGGGGTGAAGACCTTTGAGGCGCCGCCACCGGGCATGCCGCCTGCGGCACCGCCTGGCATACCTCCGGCTGCACCACCCGGAGCTCCGCCTGCACCACCCGGCATACCGCCACCAGGGGCTCCGGCAGGAGCGGAACCGGTAGCGCCGCCGGGTGCAGCGCCGGGGGCGCTACCAGATGCACCGGCAGGAGCAGCGCCGCCGAACATGCCTTGTTTGGCCTCCCATTTTCCATCAATCTGATATCCTTCCGCATTGACAGCGATCTTGTTGCCGTCTGCATCTTTTTCCTTGCTGAAGTAGAAGGAATAATTCCTGTGGGTAGAAGTTGCGGCGGAGATAACACCGGTTATATTAACCTTATCAAGGCTCAGAACCAGGTTCTGACCAAGCAGATGAAGGTCATCGTCATCTCTACCGGAGACGGAGTTGTAGAAGTCTCCCTTGATCTCCATATCGGAGAAACTGGCCAGGACGTCGTAGACTGCGTCTTTTATGTCGGTTGTAAAAATCTTGGTGTCGGTCTTATTGACATGATAGATGTCATGTTTCTTATCCTTGACAATAGAGGCGGGATCAAGGGCCTCTGCATAGTAGCTTGAGCCCATGCCCGGGTCATCGCTGCCCATGAGCTGGACGATTACCCCCGCGTCGGAATTGAGTTTGGATTTGCTGACGTTGATCACTGGATAACAGTGCTTGATCAGGAAGTTAGCGCCATAGGTATTAAACGCACTGCCGTCAACCTTCATGATCCCGGTCTGGTTCTTGTGCCACATCACGCCGTACTTGGCTGTGACATTGGCGCCGTTTATGAATTCGCCGCCCGAGTATTCATTCGCTACGATCAGGGCATAGGTCAGACCATACTTGGTAGAGCTGTATTGGGTGTTGCCCATCACTGTGTTATCAAAGATATTATAGCAGGCGCCGATGGCATAGGAACCATAACCGCTGGTTCCGGTGATGTCGACGATTGAATCCTTTACATTGAGCTTAACGGAATAGTCGCCGTATTTTTCAGGCGTTTTCACATCATCCGTCGAGAGGATGCCCCAGCCGTCAGAGAGGAGGGTGGTATTCTGATAAGAGACATTTCCGTAGCCGGCGATCATCTGGGTCCTCACATGGCCGTATGGATCGATGCCGAGCATCCAGGGCACGCTGGACATGCCGGCGCCGGCAGGAACGGTTCCGACGGACCCGTCAGTCTTGAGAAAGGAGTTCTTTACGATGACCGTCACGTTATCCTTTTCATTTGTCCCGCCGGTAAAGACGCCATGGCGGAGGGGGCCTATAGCCGTAAAGTTAAAATTGTCAATCTCGACTCGTGATTTTCCGGTTACGGAAATGCCGGCGCCGTAGCCGGTGAAATCGTCGCCTCCTGCTCCCTTGGCAGTCATTGTGACATTGGAAACGGTGTAGTCGGTATCGTTGATTATAAATCCGTCGAAGAGATCGTTATTCGAAGTGATGGTGATGCCGGATGCGGACTTGCTGTCATAGGCGCCGCCGACAAGCGCGGATGTCACAGAGCTCTCTTCAACGATTTTGCCGGCGTCAATGAACAGGCCGGTGCGATAATCGACGTTTTCGCCCCCTGAATTTTTACCGCCATAAAGGGACTTGCTGATTTTCTTGGTCGGCGTGATAACGATTTTGCCCTTATAGTCGCCGGCCTGGACGGGCGTTTCAACACCATCCACAGTCATGGTCAGCAAATATCCGTCGGAAACATTCACCGTAGCGCCGTCCTTGATCGTTAATGCGCCGACTTCCGTCTTTTCGGTGACTGTCCATGTGGAACCGCTTTCAACGGTTTTGGATTTGGAGCAGGCGACAGTGAAACAAACTATAAATAAAAACATTATAAGGATAAGAACGAGATTCAAAGATCTTTTAATTCTGTTTTTCATAAGATATTCCCTCCATATTAAAGATATTTCTAAAAACATGAATGCCAGGCCTACACATTTATCTTTTTCAAATGCATAGACCTGACACTGTTGTTGCTAGACCTCTGACGCCGTAAAGAAGGCGCTGCGCATGCATTTCTGGATATTGCCGCCTTTCTCGCTGCAGTCACCGACAGTAAAGAACTGTTTTGCTGAGCCGTAAAACTTCAAGGCCTCATCCTTCTTCGCCTTGAGCCCGGAATACACCACAACGCTGTCGGCCTGGATGGACTTCTCACCGCCTGAGGCATCCTTGTAGGTTACCTTCCCTGCCGAAATGCCTGTTGCTATGCCCTCGGTGATAATGCTGAAGTTCTTCAAATCCTTATAGGCCTCTATTATTGTTATCGGATAGTGGGGCATATTATTAGGGAACAGATCCTTCGCACTTGTCAGCATTGTTACATTGTGGCCGGCCTTGGCCAGGTGCATACCTGCATCAGTGCCAAATTCCCCGCCACCGATAAATACGACATTCTTACCCATGGACTTCTCCTTGCCGTAAGAGTCAACAATGTTATAAACATTGCTGCCGTCCACACCGGGTATCTTAGGAATATTAGGCTCCGAGCCCACAGCAACAAGGACTGTGTCATACCCCTTAGCCTTGATCATTTCGGGGGTGGCTGCGGCGTTCAAAAGCACCTGGACGCCTACCTTGCCCATGCGGGTGATAAGATAATCCTTGAAGTCTTTGATGGCCCATTTGTACGGGGAAATATCCGAATTCTTGAGCAGTCCGCCAAGAGCGGAACTCTTCTCGTACAAGGTCACCTTGTGCCCCCTCTCGGCAGCCGTGATGGCAGCCTTCATGCCCGCCGGCCCTCCGCCTATGACTGCAACCTTTTTTGATGCGCCCGGCGCCTGGATCGACTTAACGGCCAGTGGAATGCCTATCTTCGGGTTTACGGAACACACCGTGTACCAGGGCCCATCCGAGGCATTTTCACCGTGGCATTTGTTGCACCGGATGCAGGGGACTACATCCTCGCCCCTGCCCGATGAGATCTTTTTGCCATACTCCGAATCACAGATAAATGCCCTGGCCACGGTGACCATATCCGTTTTGCCGCTTTTGATGTACTCTTCTATATCATCCAGATTCTGGTATCCGCTGCCCGGAGCTGTAAGTATCTTTGCGCCGCTCTTCTTTATGGCCTCGGCATAATTGATTGTATAGGGTTTTCTCCTGATGGAATTCCAGGTGGTAGCATGGGCGGCGGAGCTGTCCGCAATCCTTACCATAACAATGTCTGCGGCCCCCTCCAACTGCTTGGAAAATTTAATGGCATCATCAATGGTGCCGCCGCTCTTAAAGTACATGTCTTCCGTATGTTGAGTGATTGACGGCTCTCTGACAAAAAGCTCCGTAATCGTAATCATGTCAGGCACTGCCTTTTTGACGCCCTTGCACAGCTCAACGGTTACACTATCGTTGCCCCTGATGCCGACCTGCACCGCGTCAAACCCGTGAGACTGATAAAACTTTGCCTGGGTTACGGCGCTCTCAACCATTTTCTGAATTTGCTCAGCGGACATGCTGCTCATCTGTGACCCCATCGCCCCCGGAGCTGCCTGCGTTGGGGCGCCCTGTCCTGCTGCCCCCGGCGCCGCCGCTCCGGCTGTTGCGCCAGGCAGTGCGCCCATTCCCATTCCTACCTGTATGCCTGCACATGCCTTGGAGCCATAGATATGTAAGCCTTCAACCAGCTGTTCGAGATAATTCTGAACGCCGTAGTCCTCTATGTCGTATATAACCATGTGCGCGCTGTCGCCCTTTAGGTCTTTCCTCACCCTATTGCTCATTATGCGCACGGAGATAATGCCGGCCCCGTTTTTGGCCAGGTTTATATAATAGTTTCTTATCTCATCAGAGGGGAAATTTTCAGGCCCCTGCAGAAAATGCGGAACAGACTGCGGGTGCAAAAACCTGTTCTTCAACACCACGTTTCCGATCTTAATGGGCGACATGATATGGCTGTACCTGTCGCTTACCGCATTCAGATCAACAGCGCCGGCCTTTTCCGCCGCCATCGCAGAGCCGGTTTGAAAAACCGGATCAACGATCCCGCCAAATTTACCAAGCGCCAACGCTGACGCCGAACCCATACCCGCGGCAGTAAGGAACTGCCGCCTTCCCATAAGCGATTTAATCAGTTTCATAAGATCCTCCTTTTTTTGTTATGTTTAAAATTAGTTCTTAATCCCATGTCAGCGCAGGCAGGCGATGCCGAAGAGCGTAGTAATCTCCTGTTTATCGCCGCGCCGAAGTTCCGACACCACCCTTAGTTAACGCCTGTTGCATTCAAAGCAATTGATCCTGCAACAAGATAAGGAATTTCAAGACCCTCTAAAATTCCGACAACCTTTTTAAATCTTTTTCTTTTCCGGCGGTTATGGCAAACGCCTCTAAATTTTATATAATATAGACTCTAAAATAAAATTCTTTTAAAAGCAAGATTCACCTGTTTATCATTTTTAGAGAATCATTATTTTGCGCACCTTGAAGAATTGCATCGTGATGTGTTTGCAAAAATTTACAATAGGCACGCTTGAGGAAATCCCGTCATAGTCGTTCGGATATCGTTGCGCCCAGTTTCTCTGACGTGCAGTCCGACTTTGTAATAGCCTTATTTGCAGAGAGCTGAGCAGGCGCTGCGTAACATGTGCCGGCCAGGAAAAAGGCCCCAGCAAAAGATATTAAGCATCCAAGTTTGTTTTCGCTCATAGATACTCCGCTCCTTATATGTTTCTGAATCTTTGGAAGTTAAAGCACTTGATATATGCTTATAGTGGCATATGGTTTTACTCCTTGGCATATCATGAGATGAGGCATCCATCGACTATCGTTATACATCTTTTTTGGATATTAGAAAAGTAATTTAGTAAGCTGAATGCCCATTTCGAGGCATGCAGGCCCGGCGAATATCAAGCGTTGATTACCCATGTACGACCAGGATTTTAAGTTGATCCGGGTGAATATTATAGGTGGAGGCATGAAGAAAAGGCAGGGCCGTTTCCAGCCCTGCCTTTTCTCAATTATAAGGATATTCGAATTTTTCTATTTTTAAATAAGCAAGATTTTCCGATATTTTTTACTGCTTCATCAAATCATCTTCCAACTAAACACAGGCCGATCCTAACCTTTAGTGACGGAAATCACTATCTTGCCCCTGTATGTCCCTGCCTCGATCGGTCTTTTCACATCATCCACCTTCATGATCAGTTTCTTGCCCTCAGGGGCCTTGATGACCGCGCCCTTGGCAATGGTGAGCGAGGTCAGATAGGAGGTGCCGGTCACTGTCCAGGCACTGTCCTTGTCAAAGGATACAATGACGCCATTGTTTATTGGTTCATGGGCGGTCTGTGTGACTGCATTGAGTTCCTTGCTGTTGGATGCATCGATTATAACCACACCCTCTTTATAGGCAGCCGTTGCCGCGCTGATTATGCCGTTCACTTTGGCGTTGACAAACCTGAGGTCCAGGTTCTTCACTCCTTGCCTGGCTGATGTATCCATGAGGGAGGCGGGAAGCCCTCCGGCGCTCATGCCTGCTATAGAAGGCATCGGGACATTCTCCACGCAGTTCGCCTTGAGGTTTGTGGTGGAGTTATAGAAGTCGCCCTTTACCTCCATATTGGATACGGTCATGAAGACGTCTTCCTTCTGGTTCGTAACCGTAAGGTCACGCCCTGGTATCGCCACATCGGACCCGATGGGCACTATAAACCGGGAAGGCCCCATGCCCGGATCATCGTTGTCCATCAGCTGGAGGATAACCCCGTTAGCCGGATTAAGGACAGCGTTGTCGATAGTAAGGAAGGAGTTGGAGCCCTTTACCACGAATGTGGATGAGGCCGTATTGAAAGTTGAGCCTTTGTTGACCTTCAGGGCGCTGCCGGCATCCCTGAATATCACGACCCCATACCGTGTGGAGGTGATGACTGTGCCGTTGGTGATCTCACCGTTGTTAATACCTTCCCCCCCGCCCATGAGAAGGGGATAGCCCTGCACGTTCACCTTGCAGTTGTCATAGGAGACAAGGGCGTCTCCGATGGAAAAGGCACCGTAACCGTTTGACCTGGGACCGCTCAGCTCGACGGTGCTGTCCTTGACATACATGCGGACCTTAACGCCCCCGTCAATGGACAGCACGCCCCACCCGTTGCCCTTTATGCGGCAGTTGTTATAATAAACCGTGGCATTGTCGCAGAGCTGGGTGACGCGGTTGGTGCCCTGGAACCCCAGGGCCCAAGTCGGCGCCCCTTTGGTTGTAGAGACCGGGCTCACATTGGAAAAGCTGCAATTGTTGAATGTCGTTACACTGTTGCCTGCGCAATGTGCGATAGCCCTTGTTACCCCCCTGAAATTAATCTCGGAATTGTTGACGGTTACCTTTGAATTGCCGAAGGATGCGATGCCCGAACCATAACCGATGAAGTCATTGTCACCTTCTCCTTCAAAGTCAATCTTGAGTCCTTCGACTGTGTATTCGCTGTTGCCTGTGACCACGATCCCGTTGAAGTTATCCTCCGTGCCCATGAGGGTAACGCCTGTGGCGGACTTGTCCGTCACCTTTCCTCCCTGAACTATAGCGGCGACAGACTTTTCAGGGACATACTTGCCGTCCTGGATAAGGATTGCCGT